>AACY020520493.1_pt1 | contig 10315 bp, 11 predicted proteins | sample 267378 | NCBI WGS metagenome assembly AACY02 (sample SAMN02954345, study PRJNA13694) | marine metagenome | biome: aquatic; feature: ocean; material: water; isolation source: isolated as part of a large dataset composed predominantly from surface... | reverse complement strand
TCTTTTCGTCTAACGGCATAATCATCATATTTCGTAGCTGAAGATAGTCGATCGTTGCATCTTGTGTCTCTTGTTCGAATCGTGCTTCGTCCAATGCTTGGTACTGAGCAATCTCTTCATCGCCCAGGTAGTGAATGCAGTCACCGCCAAACAGCCATAGCAGATCACGTGATAGCAGCGGCAAGTGTTGTGGAAACGCCCCAACAATTCGAGTCATTAGGCTCTGGCCAAGCTCGAACGACTCTGGCGCGTGTTCCTCGTAAGCCGCAATGGTCTGCTCAAACAGCGCAAGTAGCTCGTCGGACTCCGTTGTTAAGGTTTCGTCGCTGTTAAAAGGTGGCTGCTTTATCAGGTTGTTATAGCCAAGCTTCAGTAGATTTAGATGAAATTGGTGAAAATCGGTCAACGGATAGTCCCTATTTGTCTGTATAATTTGCGTTTAATTATGAATTTGTAACTGAGTTAATTTTCTCAAAGGTTAGCACTGAATGGAACTTGCTCTTCAAATCCGTGGGTTAGAAAAAACCTACGGGAATGGCTTTAAGGCCCTGAAAGGGATCGATCTGGATGTGAAGCAGGGTGATTTTTTCGCGCTGCTAGGTCCCAATGGGGCGGGTAAATCGACCACCTTGGGTATTGTTACATCTTTGGTTAACAAAACGGATGGTAGTGTCTCTGTGTTTGGGCACAATATTGATACTGACCTGACCAATGCAAAGCTCTGTATGGGTATTGTTCCCCAAGAGTTTAACTTTAACTTCTTTGAGAAGGTGGAAGACATCGTCGTCACCCAAGCGGGTTACTACGGCATTCCATCCTCTATTGCCAAAGAGCGCGCAGAGCACTATCTAAAAGCCCTAGGTTTGTGGGATAAGCGAGACAATCGAGCGCGCCAGCTATCGGGTGGTATGAAACGTCGTCTGATGATTGCTCGTGCACTGGTCCACAACCCTAAGTTGCTGATTCTAGATGAGCCCACTGCGGGTGTTGATATCGAATTGCGCCGATCGATGTGGGAATTTCTTACAAAGATCAACGAAGAGGGCACTACGATTATCCTAACGACCCATTATCTTGAAGAGGCGGAGTCGTTGTGTCGAAACATCGCGATCATAGACCAAGGTGAAATCATCCAAAATAGCTCAATGAAATCACTGTTGGCTAAATTGAATAACGAGACGTTTATTTTGGATCTTGATCAAGATCTTAAGACACTTCCCGATCTCGATGGTTTGGAAGCGCGTTTAGTCGATGAGCATACCTTGGAAGTCGATCTACCTAAGGGCCATGGTTTAAACAGTGTATTTACTCAACTGACTGCACAAAACATTTCGGTGTTGAGTATGCGCAATAAGGCTAACCGTTTAGAAGAGCTGTTTGTTGAACTGGTTGAGAATAAGGGGGCTAAATAATGAACGGAAATCTTCTTTGGGTAGCCTTCTCAACGATCGTAGTGAAAGAGGTTAGGCGCTTTACTCGAATTTGGGTTCAGACACTGATTCCACCAGCGATTACTATGACACTCTACTTCATTATTTTCGGCAATCTGGTCGGCTCTCGAATCGGTGAGATGGATGGATTCGACTACATGCAGTTTATTGTGCCAGGTCTGATCATGATGTCCGTCATTACCAACTCATACGGTAATGTGGTTTCATCCTTTTTTGGTACGAAATTTCAGCGTCATATTGAAGAGCTTCTGGTGGCACCCGTACCAAACTGGGTAATCTTGGCTGGCTACGTGATTGGTGGCGTTGCGCGCGGTTTAGCTGTTGGATTTATCGTTACTCTGCTATCGCTGTTCTTTACAGACCTCACGCTTGCACACCCTCTTGTTACCCTCAGTATTCTCTTTTTGACTGCTGTTGTCTTCTCGTTGGGTGGTTTCATCAATGCGATCTACGCCAACTCGTTTGATGATATAGCGGTCGTGCCGACTTTTATCCTGACTCCGTTAACCTACCTAGGAGGTGTGTTTTACTCAATTTCACTTCTACCTGAGTTTTGGCAGGGGGTCTCTCAACTTAACCCCATCCTCTACATGGTGAATACCTTCCGCTACGGGATCTTGGGTGTCAGTGATATTAATGTAGCCTTTGCGTTCGGTATGATCATTCTGTTTATTGCAGTGTTAGGTGGCTTTGCACTGCACCTTTTAAACACCGGTAAAGGGATTCGAAGCTAATGAACGAACCAGAAAAGGTCCTCCATTCACCTTTGGGTAAAGAGACGGTCTACGCTAATCAGTACGATCCGTCTTTACTCTACCCGATAGAGCGAGACATCAATTGGCAAGCGCGTGGCGTTGATCGCTCCACCTTGCCATTTTTTGGCGAAGATATCTGGAACAGTTATGAGATCAGTTGGTTAAACGCTAAGGGTAAACCGATTGTTGCGCTGGCCCAGTTTCATATCCCTGCTACCTCAACGCATATTGTCGAATCAAAGTCGTTTAAACTCTATTTGAACTCCTACAATTTAAGTCGCTTTGATTCCGCTGATGAGGTCGCTGCTCAGATGGCTAAAGATCTCTCTGAGGCTGCTGGCGGTCAGGTGAAAGTAACCCTGACCTCTCCTCAAGATCCAGTGCAAATTGATGCCTTCGACGGTCGCTTTATCGACGATCTGGATATTGCGGTGACGCATTATGAACCAGCACCAGAACTGCTATCCAGTCAGGGCGATAGAGTGACAGAGACGCTCGTATCACACCTGCTCAAATCGAATTGTCCCGTGACCGGTCAGCCTGATTGGGCGAGTGTTCAGATTAGTTACACGGGTCCAAAAATTGATGAGGAGGGGCTGCTCGGTTATCTAATCTCCTACCGTGAACACGGCGATTTTCATGAGCAGTGTGTCGAGACGATCTTTATGGATATCTTTGAACGTTGTCAGCCAACAGAGTTGACGGTCTACGCGCGCTACGTGCGTCGTGGCGGTCTGGATATCAACCCCTATCGTAGTACACTGGACACCCGGCCCACTAACCCACGTTTAAGTCGTCAATAAGGAATTTGAGATGGATGCGATCGAACTGTTAACCCAGCGTACCTCTTGTGGCATGTTAGAAGCGCCTGCGCCCACTCCAAAGCAGTTGGCGTTGATGTTTCAAGCGGCATCGCGAGCACCTGATCACGGCCTGCTTCGCCCCTACCGTTTTCTGACGATTCAAGGTGAAGCGCTCGATCGTTTAGGCCAGCTCTATCTTGAAGCATCGTTAGCTAAAAACCCTGAACTTGAAGAGTCGCAACGCAATCGTCTGCTCAACATGTCTCGCAGAGCACCCATGATCCTGGTTGCGATTGCTGTGAAGCAGGATCACCCTAAAGTACCTGAGATTGAGCAAGTGATGACTGCTGCTTGTGCTGCTCAAGCCGTGGTTCAGGCCGCTTATGCACAAGGTGTTGGCGCTATGTGGCGTTCAGGTGATTTGATGTTCGATAGGACTGTGCAAAAGGGCTTGGGCTTGAGTGGTAACGAAGAGATTGTTGGTTTTATCTATTTAGGCCAGCCGATGCGAGATCGACAAGCTCCAGAAGCCGATCAGTCACAATTCGTTAAGGAGTGGACGGGTGAGTGATCAAGCTTTTCTAAGCTGGCTGCATCAGGCTATTCCATTAACGGCTGCCATGCAGATCGATAAAATCGATTATTCAGGCGGTCAGCTTAGATTAAGTGCGCCACTAGAACCCAATCTGAACGATAAGGGAACTGGCTTTGCCGGTTCCATCGCGTCCATCGCGACACTCAGTGGTTGGTGTTTGCTGACGCTCTGGCTTAGAGAGCGGGGTATCGATGCGGATGTGATGATAGCCAAAAGCGAACAGCGCTATTTGGCGCCAGTTACCGATCGTTTAGAAGCGATTGCAACCCTGCCCGATGACAGTGTCGTAGAGCAGTTCTGGCAGCGCTTTCAAGAGAAGCAGCGAGCGCGTCTTCCGATCAGTGTCTCTTTAGGTAATGAAAAAGTAATATTTGAACTGAAGGGTGAGTACGCCGCGGTTCTTCGTTAGGAGTGTGTCATGTCGATCCATCAATATGCGCTTTCAAAAGTCAGTTGTGCTGGTTGTGTTCGTTCGATCGAAAAGGCGTTAAATGCCTCTGATGACATAACCGACTTTGCCATAAACTTCGCTGATCGAACCGCAACCGTTGAGTCGGAACTGCCAACGACTGACGTTGAGCAGCTGATCATTAGCGCGGGCTACGGAGCGTCTCTTATAGAGAATGAAGAGGATCTAGCGGCCCGTGATATTCAAAATCAACAAGATCTAAAACAGACGTTCACTCATGCCTGGGTAGCGATTGGCCTGGGCCTCTTTTTGATGGTGCAGATGTTGGCTGGGCTTATGCCGCCAGTGGAGACCTCCGAAGGTCTTATCAATGGCGTAATTACGGCCCTACTCTCTGCGATGGTAATGTTTCACTCTGGCGGTCATATTTTTAGAGGGGCTCTGCAAAGCGTTAAGCGTCTCGATTTTAATATGGATACCCTAATTGCCCTTGGAACAGGGGTAGCTTGGTTCTACTCAGCTCTCTTGTTGGTTTTGATTCAATGGATTCCAGAGGCGATACCCGTTGAGGCGAGACACCTCTATTTTGAAGCCTCAGTCATGATCATTGGCTTTATATTGCTAGGGCAGGCATTGGAAGCCAAGGGTCGTAATCAGACCGCCGAAGCTCTACGCCATCTGATGAACTTACAACCGAAAACCGCCCTAAAAGTGGTTGATAGTGATGTCAAAGAGGTCTCGATACAGCTGCTGGTACCAGGTGATCAGGTTCGCGTACTTCCTGGGCAGACGATACCGGTTGATGCGGTAGTGGTTGAGGGAAGTGGCTTTGTTGACGAATCGATGCTGACGGGTGAATCCGTACCAATACAGCGCCAACTTAATGACAAAGTGACCGGTGGCACCCTCAATGGGGATGGCACTCTGCTGGTACGTGTGACAGAGGTTGGGCAAAAAACCCGTCTGGCTCAGATTCTTTCATCCGTAAGGGATGCACAGAACAGCAAGCCTGCACTGGGTAAATTGGCTGATAAAATTGCCTCTATTTTTGTACCAGTCGTCATCGTTATTGCTCTGCTGGTGTTTGCTATCTGGTGGTTTGTTGGTCCAGAGCCGAGTTGGTCTTATGCAACTCTGGCCTGTATGACCGTGTTAATTGTGGCCTGTCCTTGTGCGTTAGGTCTTGCGACGCCCATGGCGGTTATGGTGGGTGTTGGTCGTGCAGCCAAAATGGGAGTGCTTATCCGCGAGGGCGATGCCCTGCAGCGTTCACAAGATCTGACCTGTGTCGTCATGGATAAGACAGGTACGCTTACCCAGGGCAAGCCATCCCTAACCCATCAGCAGGCTACACCTGAACAGGCACTCATTGCCAAAGCCTTGGCATCGCACTCAGAGCACCCACTCTCAAAAACCCTATTTAAGTCGCTTGACGGCAATATCTTAAGCATTGATGAGTTCAGATCGATCTCTGGTTCCGGTGTAGAAGCGCTTGTAGGAGGGCAGACTTACCGATTGGGCAGTGGTCAATGGATGCAAACCTATGAAGTCGATTCATCGAGCTTTGACGTTAATGCGCAAGTGTGGAGAGAAGAGGGAGCCTCGCTCGTCTGGTTGTTTAGCGACACACAGGTGTTGGCGCTGTTTGCCCTTAGTGACCCTCTTCGTGAAGATAGCCAATCTGCCGTTGAAAGGTTCAAATCGATGGGGCTGCGTTTGGTTCTGTTATCAGGCGATCATCCAGCCGCCGCTGAAGCGATCGCTAAGCAAGCAGGTATAAGCGAGGTTATTGCCGGTGTCCAGCCTGAGCAAAAACTACAGGCCATCGCTAAGCTTCAAACCGAAGGTGAGGTGGTTGCAATGGTTGGTGATGGCATAAATGATGCGCCGGCGTTGGCGCAAGCTGATGTTGGTTATGCCATGGGCGGCGGAACCGATGTGGCGTTGGCTTCATCTGATGTGGCGCTGATGCAGAACTCTTTGCATGCTGTGGCGGATGCCATTCAGTTGTCTCGCTTAACGGTGAACAACATCAAACAGAATCTATTTGGCGCATTTTTCTACAACGTTGCTGCGATTCCTGTGGCGGCGGGGATTCTCTATCCTATGTTCGGATTACTGCTGAACCCAATGATCGCCGGCGCAGCGATGGCACTCTCGTCAGTGACGGTGGTTGCCAATGCGCGCAGGCTAAACCGGGTTAAGTTATCGCGTTAATCGATACGCTCTACGCTCAAAATAGTAATGGGTTCTCTGGGTACATTTCGGTAGTAACTGACGTTACCGGTTTGTACAGCAGAGATCCTGTCGACGACCTCCATACCCTCAATAACCTTGCCAAACACTGCATAACCGGGGCGATTGGTTCGACCATCCAAGCCTAGGTTGTCAACCGTGTTGATGTAGAACTGTGCGGTTGCACTGTCCGGTGCTTGGGTTCGAGCCATGGCAATTGAGCCTCGGATGTTACTCAGGCCATTCATCGACTCATTTTTGATTGGATTGTCGGTATTTCTTTCACGCATTTCGGCGTCCATACCACCGCCTTGAATCATGAAACCAGGAATGACGCGGTGAAACACTAGACCTTCATAATGATCTTTGTCGACATAGTTAAGGAAATTTTCAGTAGAGATGGGTGCCTTTTCATCATTGAGCTCAAATGTGATGTCACCCATACTGGTCTGCATCACAACCTTGGGACCTGCAAAGGCCAGTGGAGTGGTTAGAATAAGTGAAGCGATGAACAGGCCGTTCTTGAAACGCATTGATTATCTCCAGATCGTTTTATACTAATTCTTTAGTCTAAGACTACCCAATTTCTGGCCGGCTGAGAACCACTTTTCTTCTGATGCCGTAACCCAAACCATGATGTTAACGATTCGGCATACCCTCTTTTTGTTTGGGTTTTTCTTAGCCCCCATTCTCTCTGCCTCTGAATTAGTCAGTCAGGCAAAACTTTACCCTGCGGAAGTAACTTATGATGTTTACCGAAAGGGAGAACGAGTCGGTCACTACACACTTAGGTTTACTGATATCACGATGGATCGTGTCTCTGCCGATATCGAGATGGCGTTAACAGCAAAAGTGTTCGGTTTTTTTAACTATGAATACAGCTACCAAGCTAAAGAGCTTTGGCAGAACGATCGACTAAAGCAGCTTAATGTGAAAACCGTCAGTAACAATAAAGAGTCTCAAGTCACTGCCGTTCTCAAATCCGAATTTTTGGAAACAGTCGATAAGAGAGGTCGAGTTCACAGTTACCCTCCTAATTTGATGACGACGCATCACTGGTATCGTCAGATACTGGATCAAAGGCAGGTGTTAAATAGTATTACTGGTAAGATGGATGACATCTCACCTGAACCGATCGGTAGGGCGCTGTTAGACGCCAATGGTCAAACAATACAATTGAACGGCTATCGCCTGGGTGGTGATCTTGATCGAACAGTGAGTTGGTATGACCCGGAAGGTCGCTGGCGCGCACTCGAGTTTAAAGCGAAGGATGGGTCTGACATCCAAGTGGTTTGGAGTGGCGGTCAGCTGGTAAAAGAGACCGCTATTGCGCAGCAAAGGGAGCAACGTGGCTAGTCGAGTTTGGATTATTGGTGGAAGCACTGGAATTGGTGCGGCGCTTGCCAAGGCCTACCTTGAAGAGGGCTATCAAGTATTGATTAGTGCGCGCAATGTAGAGCGTCTATCGAAGTTGGCTGAGTCGATAGGGTGCCAATTTATGCCGTTGGATGTGACTGATCAAAACGCCTGTACTTCAGCCTGGACAGATATCTGTCAAGGTTCCATTCCAGATAGAGTCATCATCAGTTCTGGGACGCATCAAGAGATGCCAGTGACTGAGTTTAATGCAAAGAATTGTGAATCACTGATGCAGGTGAACTATTTCGGTGTGGTCTATTTGCTCGAAGCGATACTGCCTACCTATCTCAAATCAGGTGGGCAGATCGTTGTGATCTCCTCTCTGGCGGGTTACAGAGGACTCCCCTATGCATCATCCTATGGTGCCTCTAAAGCGGCCCTCATTAATCTGTGTGAATCGTTAAGGGTTGAACTTGAAGATAGCAACGTCGATATACGGTTGATTAACCCTGGGTTTGTTAAGACACCGTTAACCGACAAGAATCAATTTAAAATGCCCTCGTTGATATCGCCAGAGCAAGCAGCTGGCGAGATCGTTAGAGGGCTGAATGGGAAAAGTTTTGAGATTCGGTTTCCAAAACTCTTCGCTGCAACACTTGCCTTGTTGCGGCACTTGCCCTACAAACTCTATTTCCCTCTGGTAAAACGGGTCACTAAACGATGAATCAAACATCGGTACAACAATATGTTGAACTCTTTGAGAACTTAACACCTGACAATGTGATTCAGTTTGAATCACTGGTGACTCCCGATGTTCGATTCGCCGATCCGTTTAATGACGTTCGTGGCTTCTCGAAAATGTGTGAGATTCTGACCGATATGTTCGAGCGTTCCGAAGATCCATCTTTTACCGTCTTTGAATGGTTCGAACAGGCTGGTATGGCTTATGTTCGTTGGGAGTTCAGTGCAAAGTTACCTGTATTGGGAGTTTTTAAAACAGAGGGAGTTAGCCGTCTATCTGTTAATGAGAGTGGGTTGATTAGTGAGCATATAGACTATTGGGATAGTGCCCCTTTATATATGAAACTACCCCTGTTAGGACGCATTCTGCGCTCAATCAGAGCGAAAATGGCGCTTCCTTCATAGCATCCCCGCGCATAAAGCTGAGAGTGACTGTCCCAATAGTTAATCCCCATTTTTTAACATAGGCTCTGTTGATCAGCACTCCGCCTTGTTGCAATAACATCCAGTCATCAAAGGTGACACGCCAACTGCCATCGCCCACTTTTAAATCGATGTCATATTGCCAGTTCAATGTATTGCCTTGGCTGATTCCAGTTGCAGACCCAATTACATCGGCTGCGCGGCCTTCATAACGCCCTAGGTTCGATGAGGTGATTACCCAAATACGCTGATCGCGTTCGCCATCATCATAAAGAAACTGTTCATCAAGGGTGAGCGTTTGGCCGTCCCATGTTCCGTCTATCTCAACTTGAAATTGACGTCGGATAGTTCCAAATCGATCTTCAAAGATACCCCAGGCATAAACCTTTCCATTGAAGTACTCCTCAATCTTCAATTCTGGCTTCGATTGGCTAACTTGATCGATCTGCATCTGTGAACACCCACTCAAAATAACCATCAGTAGAACTGCTATCGCTTTTTTCAACGGATGGTCTCCTAAGCTAAACGCTGTTTGATTTTTTTGTGTGTGCTGGCGCTTAACTTGAAGTCACGCATGACCAACACGGCTATGAATTTAAATACGCTCGGTAGTAGTGCGTAGATCAATGCCAGAGCTAGTGGGGTTTGGCCAACCAGTTCAAGCAGGCCAAAAGCAAGCGTTGCTGAGAGTGCTAAAGCCAGTTTGGCAACCATGTTCCAAAGTGCAAAGAGCAGATTGGTTTGTGGCAGACCAAATCGCCACTGATGGTAATCAGCGACGTCCGCTTGAATCGCGTGAGGAATTGCCAGATCAGCGGCCAGCATCGCACCAGTTAATAGGCAGATCGGGATAAAGAGCCATGCACTGTCGCTACCAAGCAGGCTAGCCGGTAAAAAGACGATGGCGCTTATGAACATCCCCCTTCGCCACAGGTTTATGCGATCAATGCTTCGCGCCAACTTTATCCAGATAGGGATCGATACAATACAAGCGATAAAGTAGAGGGCGATGTAGAGCACTCGATCAGTTTCAGGCAGTAATAGAACCGTTGTGATGTAGAGTGGAAATAGCGTCGCTGGAACCCCGTTCGCTAACCCATTAAAGAACCATGACAAAGCGAGTTTTTTGGCTAGACGATTTCGAAGTATAGGTCGCCATGAGGTTGCGACTGGTTTAAGTGTGGTCTCTGGTTTGATAGAGGGGGTTAAACGAAGGTTGGTCATCAATAACGTGAATGTGATGGCACCTAATAAAAGTGCTATCCACACAATGGCCCTGAGCGCGTCTGTGCTTGAATAGCCAAGATAGACCATTAGAGCTGGTATGAGCGCGGAGAGCAGTAGGCCGATTAAGCCCAGAAACTCCCTCAGTGAAGCGACCTGAATCCGCTCTTGTGCATCCTGACTCAAACGCACTAGCCAACTGAGATACGGGATTTGAATCAATGTCCATCCAAAAAAGAGGCCCACTAATCCTAGGCTCATGGAGGTGGTAATTAGTGATTCAGCGGGATATATCAATAGCAGTGCGGATGGGATGCAAA
>AACY020301144.1_pt1 | contig 10315 bp, 8 predicted proteins | sample 267378 | NCBI WGS metagenome assembly AACY02 (sample SAMN02954345, study PRJNA13694) | marine metagenome | biome: aquatic; feature: ocean; material: water; isolation source: isolated as part of a large dataset composed predominantly from surface... | reverse complement strand
TGTAGTCGCTTTGCGCGAGGGAGTACAGCCAGGGGTTCAAGAATCCCAGCCGACCCTTCTCAGAGGCGATCAGGGCGATGTTCGCCGCGGTGAAGGGAGACGCCGCGCTGGTGCCACCGATCGGTGCGATTCCCCATTCCGCGCCCGGAGGCAGCGCCGGCCAAGGTCCGGTGGCGTACTGCGCCGGGGTCATCACCACCGGCCAGCCCGGGCTGACCGCGGCATGCGCCACGACATCGGGAACAAGTCGCCGATCGGCCGAGCTGATCGACCGCTGGTACCACGGCGAGGGATAGGGAGCGGGCGCGCCACCACCGCCGGCCTGAAGCTCCGGATCCCAGGTGGTGGAGTTCCACACGACCTCGCTCACCCGCTCGTTGCCCTCGCCCAGGATGATGCGCGTTCCCCCGACAGCTGTCGCCCATGGGGATGCGGCGGGGTAGTCGGCCTGGATCGACGCATCCGTTCCGCCACCGTGCAGACAGCCACTGGACCCGGAATCGCCCGCGGCGATGAGCACCGACGTTCCCACGATCCCGGCGAACGCGAACAGGTCATCGACATACCGACGCGGCTGCCAGTCACCGGATTCCTTCAACTCGGAAACGCATTCTCCATAGGACAGGGTCAGCACATCCGGGTCGAGCACGGTCAGCGCGGTGGTGTATCCCTGGATCAGGTTCTGCATGAAGGACAGGCTCCCCACCGTTTCGACGAACGCGACCGCCGGCGCATCGGGCAGCACCGCGGTCGACACCTGGACGTCGAGGTTGCTTTCCACGCCGACCGTCGGTCCGGCACTGACCGGCAGATCACCGATTCCCGGCGCTCCCACGACGTCGAGGCGCGGCACCTCGTAGTCGAAGCATTCACCGGCGACCTCAGCGAGACCGGGATCGAAGACCTGTCCGATTCCGATGACCCCGAGACGAGCACCCTCACCGCTGATTCCCTGTTCATGTAGGGCAGTCGTGCCATACGGCACATGCAGTTGATTCGGTGAGTACATGAAGTCGCGGTTGCCCTCGAGGATGCAGTCCGTACCGGGACCGAATGGGGTGCCCTCGTTAGTCGGTGGCTCGACCGCAGCCGAAACCAACTGCGGCACCACCTCCGTGTCGATGGGGAACACCTTCTGTACGACGCCGCGCAACGCCAACGGCACATCCGGCTCGTAACTGGTGTTGGTCGCGTTGGGTACGAACAGCGACTTCGCCATGGGTGCGGCGTCCGTCAACTCCAGTTGCGTGCCATAGATGTCCACCCAGGTCACCAGCGGGGCAGTGAGCTCAGCCGTGAGCCCGGTGGCGTCGAAGGCCACGTCGATACCGAGTTCTCGCGCGCGCTCGCGCAGATCCCGGCGCGCCTTGCGAGTGGCACCGACCTGTGCAGCGGCCTGCTCGAGGGTGAGGAACTGCCGGAACCTCCGGCCATCGGGACGCGACACCTGGCGGGCCAAGCGACGCAGCGCTGGCCGGTCATAGGGCACGACCGCGGTGAAGGTCGCGGTCGGCACGTCACCCTCGGATGTCGTCACCCAGGAAGCGATCGTAGATGTCGATTCCTCGGCAGAGGAGGTCGTCGCGGTCGCGGTCAACGACCCCACGAGCAGCGCCCCGGAGGCCACGGCGATCGGGAGGACTCGGATGGTTCGGCGCAGGGTCATTGCAGCACCTAAGCGAAGTGGGAAAGCGGTGTCAACGTGGTCAGACTCGGATGGACCTCATGGGCGCCGGCCTCGAGGAGCTGATCCAACGTCGACGGCCCCGTCGTGACACCGATCGCGCGAGCCTGGGCCAAGCGGGCCGCGCGCATATCCCCGGGGTGGTCACCGACATAGATGTGCGCGCCATGCTGCTGCAGCACCGTGGCTTTCTGCTCGGCGAAGGCTTCGCCCACGACGATGTCCGCCCGCAATCCGGCGACGTCGAGCACTTGCTCCGCGATCGGCCCGTGCTTTGCGGTGACCACGACGATGCGCGCACCCGATTCACGCACCGCCGCCAGCACATCGGCTGCACCGGGCATCGCCACACTCAACGGCACACCATGCTCCGCGTAGTGCTCGCGATAGGCCGCCAGCAGCACGTCATACGGCTGATCGGGCAGCCACCGCGGGAAGACCATGTCCAGAGGCAGACCGATCGTCGCACCGACCTCGTCGGCATCCGCATCGACACCGAACTGCGTGCACACATGCTGAACCGAGGCGATGATCCCCGCGGCGGAATCGACCAGCGTCATATCCAGGTCGAAACCGACCGTGGTGCCCTCGCGCACGATCGGTGTGTCCTTGGTGGCTGAGCCCATGGTCGATGAGCCTAGGGGGCCGATAGGCGGGTGATACCCCTCGGTAACGTTGCAAGGATGCGCAGCCTCGCCGATGATCTGCGGCACCGCGACGATGACGCCCTCGCGGAGTTGCTGCGCGCCCGACCCGATCTGCTGCAACCAGTGCCGGTCGACATTGCGGCCCTGGCCACACGCGCGGGATCGGCCGCATCGGTGGCTCGCGCCCTCGATGCCCTCGACCGGTTCACCCTGCAAGTGGCCGAGACGCTCGCCGCGCTCGACGAGCCGACGTCCGCCGAGACCATCCGGGCCTGCTTCGATGTCGACCTACGCGATGCCGTCGACGCCGCAGTGTCCCGACTGGTATCGCTGGCATTGGTGTGGGGTGAGGATCCCTATCGGATGGTGCGCACCGCGCGAGATGCCTTCGGACCGCACCCCGGCGGCCTCGGCCCTTCCTGCGTCGATCTCCGCCCGAAACTCGCCGTAGTGACCGCCGAATCCCTGCGCGACACCCTCTCCGAGGCACCCGACCGAGTGATCGAACTGATCGATTCGATGATGTGGGGCCCACCCGTCGGGCAGGTGGAACGCGCCGATCGCGTGGTCACCATCGAGTCGGCGAGCACTCCGATCGAATGGCTGCTGGCTCGGGATCTGCTCGTCGCGCGCGGCCCGAAAACGGTCACCCTTCCCCGGGAGGTGGGTCTCGCTCTGCGAGAGATGCGCACGGGCGCACCCCGGGTTATCCGCGAGACAGCATGGCCGCCACGTGAGCCGGTTATCGGGCGCGAGCATGCAGTCGCTGATGTCGACCGCTCCTGCGGCCAACATGCCAACTCCGCCATCGATGCCATCGCAGAGCTGCTGGAAATCTGGTCGGTTGACGCTCCAGCCGTCTTGCGCAGCGGTGGTTTGGGGGTGCGCGATCTCGCTGCCGCTGCTCGCACCCTCGACACCGACGAGGTGACCGCCGCGTTCTGGCTCGAACTCAGCCTCGCCGCAGGGCTGCTCGCCCGTGATGGGCAGTTCGATGAAGCGTGGCGTCCGACCAAGGCCTATGACGATTGGCTGGCCGACGATCCCAGCGAACGGTGGGCGCATCTGGTGCAGTCCTGGTGGCGCACGAACCGTGCCCCCGAACTCGTGCGCGGGGCTGCACAGGCCGATCCCGCGCCGCATGCCCTATCCGATGCAGCACGCGTGCCCCATCTGGACATCCTGCGCGCCGAGGTTCTGGGGGTTCTCGACGCTGGCCCGCCCGGTGGCGCATGGGATGCCGACGACGTCGTCGGCGTGCTCGATGACCGGCGGCCTCGACTGCATTCCTCCGCTCGCGCAGGTCACATCTATGCCGTGCTGGATCAAGCGGAGCTGCTGGGCGTCACAGGATTTCGCGCGTTGGGTTCCGCCGGTCGAACTCTCGTCGGTGACGCGTCGATGGAGCAACTCGCCGAGGCGATCGCGCCGATGCTGCCTGAACCTGTTGACCAAGTGCTCGTCCAGGGCGATCTCACCGCGGTCGCACCCGGTCCTCTCCGCCTCGACGCTGCGCGGCAGATGCGCCTGCTCGCCGACGTCGAGAGTTCCGGTGCTGCAACGGTGTTCCGCTTCAGCGAATCGTCACTGCGTCGAGGATTCGATGCCGGACGCGACGCTCAGGACATACTCGCCACGCTCACTGAATTGTCAGCGACTCCCCTGCCGCAAGCGCTGGAATACCTCGTGGCCGATCTCGGTCGTCGCCACGGGCGACTCCGTGTGGGACTCGCCGGCAGTTATATCCGATCCGAGGACACCGCCCTCGTTCGTGCGACGTTGGCTGAGACCCACGGCATCGATCTGGTCGAACTCGCCCCCGGGGTGCTCGTCAGCACCGAGCCTCCCGATCGCGTCCTGGCCGCGCTGCGAGCGTCCGGTTTGGCACCCTTGGCCGAGACCCCCGATGGACGCGTGTTGGCTGAACCCACCCGACCCCAGCGAGCACCCACCCGATCGCCGATCGGTGAATCACGATCGTCGCCCCGATCGGGGCTGATCGATGCTGCAGTCTCAACGCTGCGGGCCACGGCCGGTGACCCTCGAAGCGATTCAGCAGACCCCGACGCCGACTCCGTGATCCCGAGCGGATCGACAAGTCAGACGCTGGCAACCCTGCGCGATGCGTTATCCCAGGGTCAGGTCGTGCGACTGGGTTATGTCGATTCCGATGGCGACCAGCGTTCGCTCCTGGCCACCCCGGTCCGACTGGCTCCGGGAACCTTGACCGCGATGGATCACAGCGTGGGTCAGGTCCGCGCGTTCACCCTGGCCCGCATCACCGGCGCGATCATCGCTCGATGAGGGCGCTCCATGTGGTCAACTCCGCAAGAATCTCGGGAATCGGATCGACCCCGATCCCCGGTGCCGTCGGGACGGCGAGACGTCCATCGTCGAGGATGAATGGCGGGGTGACGTCGACCGCGTAGTACCGATTCGAGGCGCTGGTGTCACCTGGCAGCGTGAATCCCGGGAGGGCTGCGAGAGCGACATTGGCCGCCCGCCCGACACCGGTCTCGAGCATCCCCCCGCACCAGACGGGAATACCCCGCTCACGACACAGGTCGTGGATCTGCACCGCGGTGTGATAGCCACCCACGCGTCCCGGCTTGATGTTGATCACGGATGTCGCCTCGACCGCGAGCGCTGTCTCAGCCACGGCCACCGAGGTGATCGATTCGTCCAAGCACACCGGGGTGGTGATCTCTCGCGCGAGTGCTGCGTGACCGAGCAGATCATCCTCAGGCAGCGGTTGCTCCACCAGCAGCAGGTCGAAGGGGTCCATCGCGGCGAGCAGGTCGCCATCGCTTCGGGTGTAGGCCTGGTTGGCGTCGGTCTGCAGCAGCATGTCCGGCCATGTCTGGCGCACGGCACGAACCGGCTCCACATCCCAGCCCGGTTCGATCTTCAGTTTGATGCGTCGATAGCCAGCATCGACATACCCGGAGACCTCATCGAGGAGTTCTGAGATCGATTCGCTGGGCGGAATGCCCACGCTCACCCCGCAGTCGACCTCATCGCGTATCTGTTCGGGGTATTGCGCGCCGAGGAAGTCGACCAGCCGTTCATTCCGCATGCGCAGCCAGGCATCGAGGATCGCGGTCTCCAGCGCGGTCTTCGCCATCGGGTGACCCTGCACGCGTGCGAAACGTCTGTGCGCCGCGAGGGGATCGGCCGTGCCGTCACGCAGCACCAGCGGCACCAGGTGCTCGGTCAGCACATCGACACAGCCGTCAACGTATTCATAGGAATAACCCGGCCATGACATCGCGACGCATTCCCCCCAACCTGACACGCCCTCGCTGGTAATGGCCTCCACCAGCAGGATGTCGCGCGTCTGCTGGGTACCGAAGGACGTGCGAAACGGTCGAACGAGTGGCATGTCGATGCGGTGCAGGCGAATACGGTCGATGCGCGTCAAAGCGATTCTCCTTCGACGGTCGAGGGCCGAAGGACATACGAGCCCTCATCGGTGATGCCGTCGATCACCCAGCCATCGGCGAATGACCGCTGCAACTGCTCTCGGACATCAAGGCGCCACTGCCGTGCAGCGATCGGGTCCGTCGCTCGCAACGTGACGATGTCTTCGGGAGTAGCGACTATCCGAACATCGGATCGCGCACGCGCTGCTTCATCTGACAGCGGAGTCAATTCGCCCTCGGCTGCTAGCCGTGTCCGATCCGAATCGACCGGCCACCACGCAACCAATCGGTCGGAAGGATCACCGGCATTGATGGCATCGTTCATCTCCCCGTAGAAGTTCTCGTGATACCCGCGCACCTCGATGCCGAGCTTGACCAGGTTGACGAACGCATTGCGTCGCACCAGCGGGTCGAAGGTCCAGGACACGACGGGGATGTCATGCACCCCCGCCCATGCCCGTTGATGTTGCTTCATCGCCGTCCCAATATGGCGGTTGCGAGCAGCATCGATCACCGCCGACATGTGACTGTGCAGCATCAGCGTGCCGCCTTCGGCCCGTCCGAGAAATGCAAGCGTCGCCCCGAGTAGGTCCCGACTAGACGAGTCGTATGCCGCCACGCAGTAACCACCCGCGTGAACCAGGGCCCGAAGCAGGTTCGGGCGGACCTGGGTTGCCCCATCCTCTGCCGGCCACACCACATCGAAGACAGCACGCGCATCTGCCTGACTCTCCGGCGTCGTGAGTTCGACGATCTCGATTCCGGCGCGCTCGGCTGAACCCTCGGCGATCCGCCATGCGTATGAGGAGGTCACGCAGGGCACGCTAGCCCACGGGGTGCGAGCATGGTCCCCGTGACCGATGCCCTGCTGAGAGACGAGACGTTGACCGACCGCATGCTCGACTCGCTGCGTCGACTCGTCGAGACCGAATCCCCAAGCGTCGACCCCGCCGCCTGCCGGGCCTGCGCTGAGGTCGCAGTCGACGTCATCGGCTCCTGGCTGGGATCACCGGCGACCTTGCTCGAGCATCGTGGTCGCGCCGCCGTACGGTTCGGTGAGCCTGAACCGCGCGTCCTGCTCATCGGACACCTCGACACCGTGTGGCCGATCGGCACCCTCGAGCGCCTGCCCTGGCGAGTGGACGGTGACCGCGTCCGCGGGCCGGGGGTCTTCGACATGAAGGCCGGGATCATCCAGGGGATCGCCGCACTCGCCGCACTCGGCTGCCCCGAAGGAGTCGGCATGCTCCTCACCAGCGACGAGGAGATCGGCTCGGGCACATCGCGCGACCTCATCGAAGCCTCCGCCGCTCGAGCGCAGGCGGTCTTCGTCCTCGAACCTTCCGTCGAGGGTGAACTGAAGAGTTCACGAAAAGGCACCTCCTGGTACGAGGTCGAGATCATCGGACGCGCGGCACACGCCGGACTCGAACCCGAGAAGGGCATCAATGCGCTCGTCGAAGCCGCCGCCCTGGTCACCTCCGCCACGACGTGGGGCGATCTGGAACTCGCCACGACCGTGACGCCGACGACGGCCCGAGCCGGGATCACCGACAACACCGTGCCCGATCGTGCCGTTGTGGGCATCGATGCACGCGCCTGGTCACATGACGAGCAGGTCCGCGTCGACGACCTCATCCGGGGCTGGCAGCCGATCCATCCGCAGGCGCAGCTCAGCGTGATCGCCGGTGGGATCAATCGACCAGCGATGGCCGCGTCAGAGCACCTGCTGGATCTGGCCGTTGCCGCAGCGTCTTCGCTCGCATTGGGTGATCCCGGTCATCGAGCCGTCGGTGGCGGCAGCGACGGCAACTTCACCGCCGCGATCGGTGCGCCGACACTCGATGGACTAGGTGCGGTCGGCGATGGCGCGCATGCCGATCATGAATGGGCCAGTGTCGAGGGGATGCGTGAACGCGCCGCCCTGCTGGCAACCCTGATCGAACTCGTTCTCGCAGAGGAGCCGACGCCATGACCGACGGCCCACTCATCGTCCAAAGCGACAAGACCCTGCTACTCGACGTCGATCACCCCCGTTCGATCGACGCTCGCCGGGCTATCGCACCCTTCGCCGAACTCGAACGCGCCCCCGAACACATTCACACCTACCGCATCACACCTCTTGCCCTGTGGAACGCGCGTGCTGCCGGTCACGATGCCGAGGGTGTCATCGATGTGCTCATCACCTTCTCGCGCTTCCCGGTTCCCCACGCCCTGCTGGTCGACATCGCCGAGACGATGGACCGATACGGACGACTTAGCCTCACCCAGCATCCGGTGCACGGACTCGTTCTGATCACCACGGATGTGCCCGTGCTCGAAGAGGTGCTGCGGAACAAGAAGATCGCACCGATGGTCGGCAGCCGTGTCGATGACGACACCGTCATCGTGCATCCCAGCGAACGTGGCCATCTCAAGCAGGTGCTCCTCAAACTTGGCTGGCCTGCCGAGGATCATGCCGGGTACGTCGACGGCGAAGCACACTCGATCGCCTTGACCGAAGACGGCTGGCACCTGCGTGATTATCAGCGCGATGCCGTCGAAGGATTCGCCAGTGGTGGATCCGGGGTCGTAGTACTACCGTGTGGAGCCGGCAAGACCATCGTCGGTGCGGCAGCTATGGCACGGGTGCAATCCACGACGCTCATCCTCGTGACGAACACCGTGTCCGCCCGACAGTGGCGCGATGAACTCATCCGACGCACGACCTTGACCGAGGATGAGATCGGCGAATACTCCGGTGCCCGCAAGGAGATTCGCCCGGTCACCATCGCGACATACCAGGTGCTCACCACGAAGAAGAAGGGCGTGTATGCGCACCTCGACCTGTTCGACACCCGCGACTGGGGACTGATCATCTATGACGAGGTGCATTTGCTGCCCGCGCCGATCTTTCGATTCACCGCCGACATCCAATCGCGTCGACGACTCGGCCTGACTGCAACCCTGGTGCGCGAGGATGGTCGCGAAGGGGATGTCTTCAGCCTGATCGGACCCAAGCGCTACGACGCGCCATGGAAGGAGATCGAGGCGCAGGGGTACATCGCTCCTGCCGACTGCGTCGAGGTTCGAGTCACACTCCCCGAAAGCGAACGGCTCGTCTATGCCACCGCCGAATCCGAGGATCGCTATCGACTGGCGTCATCGACCCCTATGAAGAACACCATCGTGGAATCGCTAGTCGCTCAGCACTTCGATGATCAGGTGCTCGTGATCGGGCAATATCTCGATCAACTCGCTGACATCTCCGAGCACCTCGCAGCCCCGCTCATCACGGGTGAGACCCCGGTGAAGGAACGCGAGCGGCTCTTCGCAGCGTTTCGCTCGGGTGAGGAACGCGTGCTCGTCGTGAGCAAGGTGGCGAACTTCTCGGTCGACCTGCCCGAGGCCGGCGTGGCGATCCAGGTCAGCGGCGCTTTCGGTTCGCGTCAGGAAGAGGCCCAGCGACTCGGGCGCCTCCTGCGCCCCAAAGGAGATAAGCGCACGGCGCACTTCTATGCCGTCGTGGCGCGTGACACCGTCGACGCCGACTTCGCCCAGCATCGCCAGCGATTCCTCGCCGAGCAGGGTTACTCCTATCGCATCATCGACGCCGAAGACCTCGCTCGCGACTAGGCGACCGCCACGTCCGGAATCAACCCTCAGACAAACCGACCAGACCGTCGAGGGTGAACGTCACGCTCGAAATGCCCGACAACCCCGGGATCGGGATCTCGACGTCCTCCATCGTGACCGTGCCACCGAGCTTCAACTGGCGCGGCGCATCCGGCGGGTTCGGCGTGGCCTCCACGCTCATCGGGATGTCCACCGTGCCGGCACGCGCCTGACCACTCACCTGCCACGGCACCGTGGTGATCGCACCGTTCGCATCGAAGATCAGTGCATCACCGTCGTAGCGCTTCACCAACGCTCGGGCCGCACCCTGCATGAGGAAGTTGGAGGCCTTCAGCTTCGCCAGTGACAACTCCAGGCGCAGCAGCGCCCTCTTCGCCGTGACCTCCAAACGGCCGCCGGTGACCGGGGCGCGGACTTCCAGCGAGGTCGGCCCGATCTTCTCGGTGGTGAGGGTGACCAGGCTGGTCGGCTCGATGATCCAGTTGCCCGTGGGATGCGATGCCATACCCGCATCCTGTCACCCTGTGTGCCCCGCGTGGCGCAGCAACCCAGCACCGTGATACCAGGCTTGATACCAAAGCGAGTATCATGGTGCCATGGCCATGACGCTTCGCCTGCCCGAGGAAGACTCCGCTGCGCTCGCACGCATCGCCGAACTCCAATCCCGATCCCAGACCGACGTCATCGTCACCGCGCTGCGGGAATACATCGAGCGCCAGAGCCGGACCGCCCTCATCGAGCAGGTCATGGACACCCAACTACCGCGGTACGCCGAGGCACTCGAACGCCTCGGCCGATGATCTACCTCACCCTCGAGGAGATCCTCACCGTCGCTGCACGAGCCATCGGCAACGACATCGAAGTGCGTGACGCCGGTCTGCTGGAATCTGCCCTCGCTCGGCCTCAGGCCACGGTCTACGGAGTCGACGCCTACCCGGATCTGCACT
>AACY020528464.1_pt1 | contig 10316 bp, 12 predicted proteins | sample 267378 | NCBI WGS metagenome assembly AACY02 (sample SAMN02954345, study PRJNA13694) | marine metagenome | biome: aquatic; feature: ocean; material: water; isolation source: isolated as part of a large dataset composed predominantly from surface... | reverse complement strand
ACGTTCCCGGTGCGGCCAGTTGGGCCGTGTTCTTGCGTAACCACGATGAACTCACCCTGGAAATGGTGACCGACGAGGAACGACAGGCGCTCTATGGCTGGTATGCCTACGACCCCAGGATGCGCATTAATGATGGGATCCGTCGGCGTCTTGCGACCCTCCTCGATAACTCTCGCCATGAAATGGAACTGGCCTACGCGTTGTTGATGGCCCTTCCGGGGTCACCCTTTCTCTACTACGGGGATGAAATCGGCATGGGCGACAACATTTGGCTCCAGGACCGTGACGCCTCCAGAACCCCCATGCAGTGGACACCAGACCGAAACGCCGGGTTCTCGACCGCAGACCCCGGAAAGTTGTATTTGCCGGTCATTCAATCGCTTGGCTACCACTACAGCTCGATTAACGTCGAAACCGCGCTTGCGCAGTCACGATCGTTCCTCCATTTTGTGCGGCAGCTGTTGCATGTGCGGAGATCCCACCCAGTCTTGGGAGTTGGGAGCTATGAGACCTGCCTCACCGATAACCAGTCGGTGTTGGCCTTTGTGCGGACTCTCGGGCCTGAACAATGCCGCCCAGGTGAAACACCGGAAACAGTGCTGTGTGTCTTTAGCTTCGCCCACCACCCCACCACGGTGACGGTGTCGATCCCAGAGAGTGTTCCTGGAAAACACTTGCGCGACATATTTGGCGGTGCGGTGTTCCCGGATATCTCGGGGAAGAACACGGTGACGCTGACATTAGGAACCCAGGGCTTTTACTGGCTCGCCGTGGAGTAATCCCGCAGGGCACTCTCGGGGCTGGTTAGTCTTGGGCGATGGCGCACTGGTCTGACACGCTCGCGGTGTTTGATACCGAGACCACGGGCCTCTCCACGAGAGACGACCGCATCGTCACCGCCTTTATCGGTGTGATCGACTCCACCGGTGCAGTCACAGAGTCCCATCAGTGGCTTGCCGATCCGGGCATAGTGATTCCTCCCCGAGCTACTCAAGTTCACGGTGTGTCCACTCAGATGGCGCAGGAGCAGGGGCGACCCGCCGGGGAGGTCGTTGGTGAGGTAGTCGATGCTTTAGCCGACGTCTTGTCCAGGGGGCTTCCTCTCGTCGCGTTTAACGCGAGCTACGACCTGTCGTTAACCCACCGGGAGGCAGAGCGTCACGGGCATACCCCCTTGGACAATCCCCGCCCGATTGTGGACCCATTGGTGATTGACCGCGCCCTCGATCCCTATCGTCGAGGCAAACGGACTCTAGACATGGTGAGCCTCCACTACGGCATCACCAATCCGGCGGCGCATAACGCCGAAGGTGATGCGGTGACCGCCGGTCTCGTCGCACGGGCGATCGCTGGGGCATTTCCCGCTGAGACTGCGGATTTGCAGAAACTCCACGACAACCAGGTGGACTGGGCGTTTAAGTGGGCAGAGAGCTTCCGACGATTCTTGGAATCGAAAGGTCGACCCGCGACCGGTGTCAGCGGCGCCTGGCCGCTGGATGAGGGTCTTTAGCCGCCGAAGTTCTTAAAGCGCTTGTTGAACTTCTCGACACGTCCAGCAGAGTCGAGAATGCGCTGCTTACCGGTGTAGAACGGGTGCGAGGCACTAGAGATTTCCACGTCAATCACTGGGTACGTGTTGCCGTCTTCCCACTCGACAGTGGTCTCGCTGGTGGCCGTCGAGCGAGTCAAGAAAGACTCACCGGACGTGAGGTCGCGAAACACCACCGGGTGGTAGTCGGGGTGGATATCAGCTTTCATCGCAATTTCCTCACTCTGTGATGCGCGGACCAACCGCTAAGACTACCAGGCTTTAGGAGGCTAAGCGAGCCTGAAAGCGCCCGTCTTGGCGGGTCACCGTGAGCGGGGTGTCAAAGACACTGGTGAGGTGCTCGCTGGTGATCCATTCGTCCAAAGGACCTTGACCATAAACGTGACCCTCATGGAGCAGAAGAACGTGGGTGAAAGACGGTGGGATCTCCTCGACGTGGTGTGTCACCATCACCATCGCCGGCGCGCCCTCCCAGGCGGCGAACTGATCGAGAAGCGCAATAACCCCTTCCCGTCCCCCTAAATCGAGGCTTCCGGCGGGTTCGTCGAGCAACAGAAGCTCCGGGTCGGTCATCACCGACCGGGCAATCTGCACGCGTTTAAGCTCACCGTCGGACAGGGTGCCGATAGTGCGATCGGCGAGGTCACCGAGATTCCACTCTCCGAGAACCCGTTCTGCGCGCCTGATATCGATGTCGTCGTATTCCTCACGCCACCGGCCAGTCACTGCTTGGGCAGCAGTCAGGACCGCATCTCGAACCGTCTCAGAGCGGGGCAGGCGCTTGGCCATGGCGCTTGAGGCAAAGCCCACTCGGGGGCGAAGCTCGAAGACGTCGGTTTTCCCCACCTGTTCATCGAGCACCATCAACTCCCCGGTGGTGGGGTGCATGAGAGAGGCCAACAAGGTCAAGAGCGTGGTTTTTCCGGCACCATTTGGCCCGAGGATGACCCACCTGTCCTTAGAATCAATGATCCAGGTGATATCGCTTAAGAGTTCGCGGCCGTTTCTGGTGACACCAACCGACTGCAAAGACGCGACTGTGGACATTGGTCTCAGCCTACTGCCCTGTAGTTGCCCGGTTTGATAGCTGCATCACCTACCCTGGGGGTATGGCAGGCCCGAAGATATTCGGCATTGTCCTCGCCGGTGGCGAGGGGAAACGGCTGATGCCGCTCACTAAAGACCGGGCAAAGCCTGCTGTTCCCTTTGCCGGGCAATACCGTCTGGTCGACTTCGCGATTTCCAACCTGATTAACTCTGGTCTCCGCCAGATCGTGTGTTTAACCCAGTACAAATCTCATTCCCTCGACCGACACGTGTCTCAAACCTGGCGACTATCGGGCATGTTGAATGCCTATGTCGCCTCTGCTCCTGCCCAGCAGAGGCTCGGAAAGAGATGGTTCGCAGGCTCTGCTGACGCGATCTATCAAAGCTTGAATCTGATTCGAGATGAGAGCCCCGACATCGTCGTGGTGGTTGGCGCAGACCACGTGTATCGGATGGACTTCGACCAGATGATTGAGCAGCACCGTGCATCGGGTGCGTCCGCAACGGTCGCGGCGATTAGGCAGCCCAAAGAACTAGCCAATCAGTTCGGTGTGATTGACCTGGATCCGACAACTCCAGGCAAAGTCCGAGCGTTCTTGGAGAAGCCCGCCACAGCAGAGGGTCTCGCCGAGTCCCCCGATGAAGTGCTGGTGTCAATGGGAAACTACGTCTTCGACGCCGGAGCCCTCATGCAGGCCGTAATTGACGACGCCGAGCTTGATGATTCTGACCATGACATGGGCGGCGACATCATCCCCGCCTTTGTGCAGCGGGGTGAAGCCTTTGCCTACGACATGACGAACAACTCTGTCCCCGGAGCGACGCCCACCGACCATCTCTATTGGCGCGATGTGGGGACGTTGGATTCTTTCTACGACGCCCATATGGACTTGATTCGCAACGAGCCACCCTTCAACCTCTACAACAACGACTGGCCGATCTATACCCAACAGTGGAACACTCCCCCGGCGAAATTCACCGCCGGGTCAGAAGGTCAGGTGGGTGATGTCAGTGAGTCGCTGGTGGCCCTCGGCAGCCTGGTCCAGGGTGGAAATGTCAAGGGAAGCGTGCTCGGTCAGTGGACGTCTATCGAGGCGGATGCCACGGTGACCGATTCTGTGTTGTTTGAGCACGTCGAGGTGGGAGCCGGAGCGACCGTGCACCGAGCAATTCTTGATAAGTGGGTCACCGTGGTTCCCGGCGCTACTGTCGGTATCGATCACCAGCAGGATCTCTCCAGAGGCTTCACCGTGACGGAATCTGGCATCACGGTCGTCGCCAAGGGGCTGGTCGTCGCGTGAGCACTGACCACCGGTTTTTGGTGGTCTTGGACGTTGACTCCACTCTCATCAACGAAGAAGGCCTCGATGAGATTGCCCGGGCGGTTGACGAGGAGACGGGTGCTCGCATTGCCGCGGTGACTGAACGCGCGATGCGGGGCGAAATCGACTTTGTGCAAAGCCTCACAGAGCGGGTTGCCCTGCTTGCGGGCGTCAGCGAGGACGTCCTCACCGAAGCCGCCAGCTCGCTCAGCATCACCCCTGGCGCACACGAACTGGTCTCGGCCGTGCAGGAGGCGGGCGGCAAGGTCTGCGCGGTGTCAGGAGGTTTTCACGAGCTGGTGGATCCCCTGGCGAGGGAAGTGGGGCTCGACGATTGGCGAGCGAACCGTTTCGTGATCGAGTCGGGACGGCTCACGGGCCGCATTAACGGCGCGGTTGTTGATGGTGCCGCCAAGAAGGATGCTCTTGCTCAGTGGGCCACACAGTGGGGTTTTCAGACTCCGCACACCGTCGCAATCGGCGACGGAGCCAACGACATTCCAATGCTGCAAAGCGCGGGAGTGTCTGTTGGCTTCTGTGCAAAGCCAGCTGTTCAGGCGGTGGTCGACCACACGATTACCGAGAGGGACCTCTCCCAGGTCCTCACCCTGTTGGGTATGACGCGGGGTTAGTGACCCATTCCTAAACCGCCGTCGACGGGAACCACCGCGCCAGAAATGTAGGCAGCCTCGTCGGAGGCTAGCCAGCGAACGACCCGAGCCACTTCGTCGGGTTCGGCAAAACGTCCCGCGGGAATTGCCTCTTTGTAGCGCTCCTGCTGTTCTTCGGGAAGAGCAGCGGTCATGTCGGTATTGATAAACCCTGGAGCCACCACATTGGTGGTAATTCCACGGCCGGCGAGTTCACGGGTTAGGGACCGGGCAAATCCCACAAGCCCAGCTTTCGCCGCGGAGTAGTTGGTTTGCCCCGCTGAACCGTAGAGCCCCACCACACTTGAGATCAGAATGACTCGACCAAATCGCGCCTTCACCATGCCCTTAATCGCACGTTTAACGACCCGGAAGACTCCGGTGAGATTGGTGTTGATGACCTCCTCAAAATCGTCGTCGCTCATGCGCATCAGCAACGTGTCTCGGGTGATACCGGCGTTTGCCACGAGGATTTCCACTGGACCGAGTTCTGCCTCGACCTGCGCCACCGCAGCGTCAAGGCTGTCGCTGTCGGTCACATCAGCAGTGACGGTCAGGCTCCCGTCGGGGCCGGAACCGCTACGGGCGGTGACGGCGACCGAATAACCGGAGCGAATAAATTCCTCCGCGATGGCATGGCCAATTCCGCGATTGCCACCGGTAATCAACACCACGCGTGATTCGGTCATAGTCCTCAAGCATATGTGGAGCCAAGCGACCTACCATGGAGGGCAATGAGCACTGTGCACACCGTCACCTCTCTCCAGCAGTCGCCGGAGAGCGAACGTCGCGGCCGAATGGTCAAATATTCGGTGGCGATGGGCATTCGCCTGGTCTGTATCGGCCTGTGTTTCGTGGCCCCCGGCTGGTGGTTGCTTCTTCCCGCGATCGGGGCCATTCTTCTGCCCTACCTCGCAGTGGTGGTAGCCAACCAGGTAACAAAGAGTGAAAGTGATCTCGAGGTATACCGCCCGGGCCAAGTCGTCCCCTACTCTCCCCCGCAGTCCTAGTGCTCGGAGCAGCCGGCCCGGAGGGCCTTATTTGCTCTCGGAAAGGATGTTCGGAGCCGGCCGGTGTGCACATCGTGTGGCGAAACCCACGGATCCACGACGAGGATCGCGAGAAGGTCTGGGCCTCGTGTCCGGCACATCAGGACTTCTTTGTTGATTACCTCGGAGCACGAAACTTCCCTGTGAGTACACGGCCACTGGGGCCAACGACATGAGCATGTTGCGCCACGCTTTCACCGCGAAGTGGATCTCTGGTTTAGGTGTCGCGGTCCTCTTCGCTGCCATCACCACGATGTTTGGGCTGTGGCAGTGGGACAGACGGGGTCAGGCCGTCGCCGAAATCGAACGGATTGAAACGAACTTCGACCAAACGCCTGTGGCCTTTGGTGATTTGCTCGGGGCCGGGACGTTGTGGAGTGATGATCTGCGCTGGCGACCCGTCGTCTTCGAGGGAACGTATGCCACCGAAGAACAGTTACTGGTGAGAACGAGGCCCCGCGGCGGCGCGGTGGGATTTGAGGTGGTTGTCCCGCTGGTGAGCGCGAACGGTGAAGCTGTCTTGGTTAATCGGGGCTGGGTACCCACCGGTGAGGCACAGGACTTTCCCGATGAGGTTCCCCGAGCACCAGAAGGCACAGTGACCGTCACTGGCCGATTGTTGCCGGGCGAACCCGATATCTCAGGCCGAAATGCGCCGGAGGGACAGCTCGCGACCATCAACCTGGAGCGGGTGGAACGGGCGACAGGAATCGCCGTTGACACGCGTGCCTACCTTTCTTTGATGAGTGAGCAACCCAGGGTGACGCCAACCCCGGTATTGCAGCCGCGTCCCGCCCTCGACGAAGGGCCTCACCTGAGCTACACCTTCCAATGGTTCCTGTTCGGGCTCTTGGGCTTTATCGCCTGGGGATATCTCGTGAGAGAGGATTACAAGCGAGGGCAGGGTGGAGCTCCCGTGGTCCGCACAGAGCGTCCGAGCGACCAAGACATCGAGGATGCCCTGCTCGATGAGGCCGAGGCGTCTAGAGGTTAAAGCCAAGAGCGCGCATCATGTCGCGCCCGTCGGTGGTGATGCGCTCCGGACCCCAGGGCGGCATCCAGACCCAGTTGATTCGGAAACGCTCCGCCACGCCATCGAGGGCTTTGGAGATTTCCTCTTCAATCACGTCGGTCAAGGGGCACCCGGCGGAGGTCAACGTCATGCTGATGATGAGGGCGTCTTCCTCGTCATCCCACGACAAGTCATAGATGAGCCCCAAATCGACAATATTCACACCCAACTCGGGGTCAATGACGTCTTTCAGTGACTCCTGAACCTGGTCGAACTTTTGGTCGTCGAGGGTGATGGTGCCCATTTACTTCGCCTCCGCTCCCGTCAGATACCGGTCGTACCCTTCATCTTCGAGTCTTTCGGCCAATTCTGGTCCACCTTCTTCGGCGATTCGTCCCGCCACGATGACGTGCACAAAGTCGGGAGTGATGTAGCGCAGGATTCGCGTGTAGTGGGTAATCAACAGCACACCGAGACCAGTCGCGTCTTTGGCTTCGTTCACACCCTGGGCGACGACTTTGAGCGCGTCCACATCGAGACCGGAGTCAGTCTCGTCGAGCACCGCGAATTTCGGCTTCAACACCTGTAGCTGCATGATTTCATGGCGCTTCTTTTCTCCGCCGGAAAAGCCCTCATTGACGCTTCGCTCGGCAAAACCGGGGTCCATCTTGAGGGAATCCATCGCCCCGCGAAGGTCTCCCACCCATTGGCGCAGTGCCGGTGCTTTTCCGTCGATGGCGGTTTTAGCGGTCCGGAGGAAGTTCGTGACAGTGACACCGGGAATTTCCACCGGGTACTGCATGGCCAGGAACAGGCCAGCTTTGGCACGCTCGTCCACCGACATCTCGAGGACGTCTTCGCCGTCCAAAGTGATGGAGCCACTGGTCACCTCGTAGCGGGGGTGTCCAGCAACGGTGTAGGCGAGAGTCGATTTACCCGAGCCGTTTGGGCCCATGATGGCGTGGGTCTCACCCTCATTGAGGGTCAGAGAAACGCCCTTCAGAATCTCGACCGGGCCTGCTTCGGTGTCGATGGTGACGTGCAGGTCATCAATTTTCAGAGTTGACATCGGATTCCTCTATTTCGCGGTCTCGGTGGCTCCGTCGGCATCGCCGACGGTGACGGTGGGGTCGATATAAACAGCACCGTCTTTTATGGTGATTTTGTAGACAGGGACGGGCTCAAAGGCGGGAAAGTTCTGGGGCTTCCCGGTCGCTAACTCAAACTTGGACCCGTGCGCCCAGCACTCCAGGGTGTCGTCTTCGACGAAACCTTCGCTGAGAGAAATCTCGCCGTGTGAGCACACGTCCCCCAGTGCGTGGAGAGTTCCAGAGGAGTCTTTGGCAAGAGCGATAGCAACACCGTCAATGGTGACTTTCACCGCCTGCCCTTCGGGGATATCCGCTTCTTGACAGACCAACACTTCGGTCACTGTGACTCCTCGGTATCGCGTAGCTTCTGCTTGACCCGATCCAAAAGCTGCTCGCGCAACTGCTCATCGGTGATTTTCTGGACAATGGCTCCCAAGAAGCCCTGAACCACAAGGCGCCTGGCTTGCACCTCGGGAATGCCCCTGGACTGCAGGTAGAACAAGTGCTCGTCATCGAACCGTCCTGTGGCACTCGCGTGCCCTGCTCCGGCAATGTCACCTGTCTTAATTTCTAAGTTAGGAATCGAATCTGCTCGGGTGCCATCAGACAGCACCAGATTCCTGTTTTCTTCGTACGAGTCTGTGCCAGTGGCATCTGCGCCAATCAGCACATCACCAATCCAGACAGTCCGGGCGCCTTTTCCGTGCAAGGCGCCTTTATAGCTCACCCGCGACATCGTGTCCGGACCCTCGTGGTGCACATACACGCGATGCTCGAGGTGCTGTGTCGCATCCGCAAAATAGACCCCGTAGAGCTCGCCTGACGAGCCTTGGCCTGCCAGCGTCACCGACGGGTTCACCGTGACGATATGGCCTCCCATACTCGCCACCACATGGGTCAAAGCAGCATCGCGGTGGACGGAGCCGAAATGAGAAGCGTAGTGAATCGAGTCCTCGCTCCACTCCTGCAGGCTCACAAGCTCCAAGGTGGCCCCGGGGTGTAGGACGACTTCGAGGTTTTCTCCGAGTAAGGCATCTCCATAGGACTCGAGGATGACTCTTCCGTGACGTCCCTCGTTCACAGTAATGAGGGTGTGGGCTGCTCGGGGCGTGGCGCCCAAGTCTTTGCGCACCACACGAGTGGTGGCGGTCTCCTCCGCGTCCACGGTGATGCCAAGCACCCGGGACACTTGCGACCAGGCATTTGCCGCGAGTTTGTCCTCGGGCTCTGCGACCACTCCCCGACCACTGGCATCGGCGTCGACGAATTCCACACTCACGCCGGCGGGGGCGTCCACCTCAATGGGGTAGTCGCCGCCATCCAGAGGCCCGTCGATCAGGGCGGTCAGCTCCTTGACGGGGCTGAGACGCCATTCTGCTTCGCGTCCAGTGACTGGCGCGAAGTCATCAGGGTTGACCGAATGGAACCGCTCGGAGCGGGTTTGGACGGGAACGGTGTTCTCGACGCGGGTAGTGGCCGGGTCGAGAGTTATCTTCGACCCGTCGGGTGCAACTGAGGTCATCTAGCCGACTGACCCTTCCATATTCATTTCAATCAATTTGTTCAGCTCGAGCGCGTACTCCATGGGGAGTTCACGGGCAATCGGCTCGATAAATCCACGGACGATCATCGCCATGGCCTCGTCCTCGGGAAGCCCGCGCGACTGGAGGTAAAACAGCTGGTCCTCGCTCACCTTTGACACAGTCGCCTCGTGTCCAAGAACCACGTCATCGACACGAATATCGATGGCAGGGTACGTGTCAGACCTGGAGATGGTGTCAACCAGAAGAGCATCACAGCGGACGGTGTTGGCCGAATGCGTCGCGGAATCGTCAACGCGGACTTCACCGCGGTATCCCGCTCGGCCTCCGCCCCGCGCAATTGATTTCGAGACGATCGAGGAGGTCGTGTTCGGGGCCATGTGGATCATCTTCGCCCCCGCGTCCTGGTGCTGGCCAGGTCCGGCAAAGGCGACAGAGAGGGTCTCGCCCTTGGCACCCTCGCCAACCAGGAAGACCGAGGGGTACTTCATGGTCACCTTGGAGCCGAGGTTCCCATCAATCCACTCCATCGTCGCGCCCTCGTGCGCCACGGCTCGCTTGGTGACCAGGTTGTAGACGTTGGTCGACCAGTTCTGGATGGTGGTGTAGCGGACGCGCGCGTTCTTCTTGACGATGATTTCCACCACGGCGGAGTGCAGAGAATCTGACGAGTAAATCGGGGCTGTGCAGCCTTCGATGTAGTGCACGTAGGAGCCTTCATCGGCAATAATCAGCGTCCGCTCAAACTGACCCATGTTCTCGGTGTTGATCCGGAAGTAGGCCTGGAGGGGAATCTCGACGTGGACACCCGGAGGAACGTAGACAAACGACCCTCCTGACCAGACGGCAGTGTTCAACGCCGCAAACTTGTTGTCTCCCGACGGGATGACGGTTCCGAAGTACTCCTCGAAGAACTCTGGGTGCTCTTTCAGAGCGGTGTCAGTGTCGAGGAACAGCACGCCCTGTTGTTCTAAGTCCTCACGAATCTGGTGGTAGACCACCTCGGACTCGTACTGGGCGGCCACACCGGCCACGAGACGGGCGCGCTCGGCTTC
>AACY020536560.1_pt1 | contig 10318 bp, 10 predicted proteins | sample 267378 | NCBI WGS metagenome assembly AACY02 (sample SAMN02954345, study PRJNA13694) | marine metagenome | biome: aquatic; feature: ocean; material: water; isolation source: isolated as part of a large dataset composed predominantly from surface... | reverse complement strand
CTCTCGCCGAACAGCACGATGCGTGGTCGCCGCTCCGGAGGCATTCCGCGCACGTATCCGGTCACCGCATGCAGCAACGCGGTGTTCTGCTCTGTGCCGGTAGCCGCTCGATCAAGGGATAGCGACGATGGTCGAAGCGAATACTGCAGGGTGACCGTTGCGCAGTCACCGCGCGTGAGGTATTCCAGCGTCTCTGAGAGGACATAGTTGATGTATCCCGATCCGGTTGGCGACGCGATGCACAGGATCGACCGATCGAAGGCACCGGTTCGCTCGAGTTCGTCTATGGCCAACTGCACTCGGTCGGCGACCGTCGGCGCGGCGGCTAATCCGATGAAAACGCGGATCGGATGGGCAAGGGTGGGTTGACCCATCACTTCGCTGATCTCCCCTGGATCCAGCACCATGTTGGCGAAGCGGCGCCCCTCTCGGGACAGCGAATCGAATGTCACCAGGCTGGTGGGACTGCCCGAGACGAACGGCGACTCGGCTGCGTCCTGATAGGCAGGCTCGATGGCGGAACCACCCTGCTCTACCTGGCGGATGGCGTATTGATAGCCCGCGCTCACGACCACTGTGAATCCCGCGATGGACACCAGGTGCCCGAGGGGCCAGGCAATCGGGGTCAGCCCCGGAGCGACCCGTCGCACGGCGTAGGTGACGACCAGAGCGACCGTGCGTTCAGACAATCGCAGCAGCCACACGCCCGAGCCGACGGCAGCGGCTAGGCCCAGGGAGGGCAGCGCCGATACGCCATCGAGCGAGGTGTTGTTGTAGTCGCGCATCCGTCGGCGCACCCGCTGGATATGCCACGCAGCGAAGGCCGTCCCGAGGGGAATGGCGATCGGCGTTCGATTCAGCCAGGACGCTCCCGGCCAGCGGCGTTCGATGTACTGACCCGAACCCGCGAGCACAGTGGCGACCGTCGTGATCTGGGCAACCCGACCGGTGCGATCAGCGGCGGTGCGAACCAGGCCGCGGCGCAATGACTCGTCTTCGCGTGGTGGCAGGCTGCGTGCGATCAGATATCCGCCCAACGCCGCCGCCGAATTCACGGTGATCTGGAAACCCACCCGGGTGCCCACCCTCCGCGTGATCGCACGTCCGGCCGTTTCGATCACGCTCTGCGCCAGGGTGACACCGAGCAACGTCCCCGTCGAGATGAGGCCTGTGGCTATCGCCTGGTGGACCGTGCGCCGAGGTTGTAGGCCCGGTTCGAAGGTCGGTCCGACAACTGCGGCGCCTGCGAACATGGCGACACGTTCGGTGACGCTGCGGTCGGGGCCGAGCAACCCGATCACCCGACGAAGCAACGCTGAGTTCTTCATGTGCCGGCTTCGCCTGTCACTTGATGATCGTGATCAACTGCAGATTCTCCACCGCGAGTCGACCGTCCGGGGTCCACAACTGGCGCCGCTCCGTGGCGTATCCGACGCCCTCGCCGAGCAACTCCGAGCGGAACAGCAGGGGCTGATCACTGTCCAGTTGAGCCGGGTCGATCAAGGATGTGGCCATGAACGACAACGTGGCCATCGGTCGGGCTTCGCAGATCCGCACGAGGGGCACCGGCCAGGGACCGTCGACGAGCGCCAGCATCGCCGCAGCATCCAGGTGTCCCTCGGGATAGGAAAGCCACACCACGATGTCGTCGGTCGAACCGGTGTAGGGCAGTCCACTGACCGGCCGCATGCGCAGGTGCTGCAGGAACGGCGGGGCCAGGGGCGGTCCGATGTCGACGAGTGGAATATCCGTCCATGACGGCACGTGCACGGGTGCCGGTGGTCGATGCGGGATCGCTTCTCCACTGCGGTCATCTCCGAACACGACGGTGGCATGCACCGCGGTGGTGTTCTCGCTGGTGATGGTCACCATCCACGTGGCCGTTGCCGAACCTCGACGGACCTCGGTCACGTCTACCAGCGCTTCCCCGACGACGACTGGAGACACGATCTGCGCCGACACGCTGCGGACCGATCGGAGCGGGAATCCAGCGCTGGCTTCAGCCTGGCTTGCCGCACGCACGATCGCTGCGATGACCAAGCCGCCCCATGCGCCGCGCCCCTGCTGCCAGCCATCGGGGACCTGCCATCGGCCCTCGCTCGGAGAAGCCGAATCCGCCAGTGCGAGGAGCGATGACGGCGTCGTGGGCGAAACCATGACGGCAGGCTAGGCGAGGGGGCACACTACGTCACACCAGGGGCGACGAAAGCGCCCCTCCGCGTTAAGGAGGAGCCGTGAACGCACCGGTTGGCACCGATGACGACTACCGCACCGGACGGGTTGTCGGCCTCGCCGGCACCGCGGCCCTCGGCGGCTTCCTGTTCGGCTACGACTCCGCCGTCATCAACGGCGCCGCGTCCGCGATTCAGTCGACCTTCGGACTCAGCCCCCTCGAACTCGGCTTCGTCGTGTCCATCGCCCTCATCGGCTCAGCCGTGGGGGCGTGGTTCGCCGGCTCCCTGGCTGAACGCTTCGGCCGCCGCCGGGTGATGCTGATCGCTGCGGCGCTGTTCCTCGCCTCGGCCATCGGTCAGGCGTTTCCCTTCGGGGCCACTGATCTGACGGTGTGGCGCTTCATCGGCGGCGCCGGCATCGGCGTCGCGAGCGTGATGGCACCGATGTACATCGCCGAGATCGCACCGGCCAAACTGCGCGGCCGCATGGGCTCGATGCAGCAGCTGGCGATCGTCGTCGGCATCTTCGCCACCGGACTCATCAACTGGCTCATCCTCGGAGCGGCCGGTGGCGAGTCGACCAATGACTGGCTGTTCGGAATCGCTGCGTGGCAGTGGATGTTCCTGTCCATGCTCGTCCCCGCCCTGGCCTACGGGCTGCTCGTGCTGCGCATCCCCGAATCACCGAGATACCTCGTGTCGATCGGTGAGGAGACGAAGGCTGCCGAGGTTCTGCAGACGATCTACCGCAATGATGTCGCCCCGCTGGTGCACCAGATCGCCGAGTCGCTCAAGGGCGACCACAATCCCCGGCTATCGGATCTGCGCGGCAGAGCATTCGGTCTCATGCCGATCGTGTGGATCGGTATCGGCTTGAGCGCCTTCCAGCAGTTCGTCGGGATCAATGCGGTGTTCTACTACTCCAACACCATCTGGGAGGCAGTCGGTTTCTCCGAGAGCCAAGCCTTCGAGACATCGCTGATCACCACGGTAGTGAACATCGCGTTCACGCTCGTGGCCATCGCCTTGATCGATCGGGTCGGTCGCAAGCCGCTGCTGCTGGTCGGCTCCACCGGGATGGTCACCATGCTCGCGATCTTGACCTGGGTCTTCGGCACGGCCACCGTCAATGCTGATGGGCAACCGGTCCTCGGTGACGGCGTCGACATCATCGCGCTGCTCGCCTTCAATCTCTACGTCGCGTTCTTCGCCGCGACCTGGGGTCCGGTCGTGTGGGTGCTGCTCGGCGAGATGTTCCCCAACCGCATCCGCGCTGCCGCCCTCGCCCTGGCCGCTGCCGCCCAATGGGTGGCGAACTTCCTCGTGTCCACGGCCTTCCCGCCGCTGTCGTCGATCAGCCTCGGGTTGGCCTACGGGATCTTCACCGGCTTCGCGCTCCTGTCAATCCCCTTCGTGGCGAAGTTCCTGCGCGAGACCAAGGGCGTGAGCCTGGAGCAGATGGGCACCCTGGCGAAGGTGCGGGTCTGACACCGAGTGGCACATATACCCCCCGGGGTATATAGTGAAGGGGTCATCACAGCCGCCCCGAGGAGGATCCCCCGCCATGCAGACCGCCACCGTCGCCGAGTTGAAGTCCGCCCTCGATTCCGGGCGCGCCACGGTTCTCGATGTGCGCGAGCCCTATGAATTCGATGCCGGCCACATCCCCGGCGCGATCAACATCCCGATGGCGACCGTTCCCGTCCGATTGACCGAGCTGCCTGCCGGTGGCGAACTGCACGTCGTGTGCGAAAGCGGGGCTCGCTCCTGGCAGGTGTGCGCCTTCCTCGACCGCCACGGTGTCTCGGCGACGAATGTCGAGGGCGGCACGGGCGTGTGGCGGATGAACGGCCTCCCCCTGGAGGCGGGAGTCCCCACCCGCTGAGATCATGCGGGCATGGACTTCACCATCCCGGCCGAGATCACCGCCCTGCAGGCGGCCTTCTCCGATTTCCTCGAGCGCGAGGTTCGCCCCCTCGAGGACGAGTACGCCCGGTCGTTCTGGGAGGCATCGGTCGACCAGGCCGCACTGAAGCCGGTCGTGGACGAGGTGCGCCGGCGCAGTGCCGCTGCCGGTTTCTACGCCCCGTATCTGCCCGAAGAGGTCGGGGGCGAGGGACTGAGTGTGCTCGGAACGACCCTGCTCGTCGAGGATGCCGCCGCCAGCGGGATGCGTCTGGCGATGGTCGCTGTCGCTCCGCCGAATCCAGCGGGTCCGTCGACCCTGCTGCTAAAACTGCCCCGCCACCTGTGGGACGACTACCTCATCCCCGTTGCCAAGGCCGAGCGCACGATGTGCTTCGCACTCACCGAGCCCGAGGCCGGCAGCGACGCCCAATCCATCCGGTCATCGGCGGTGCGCGACGGTGATGACTGGGTGATCAACGGCCATAAGCACTACATCACCAACGGCGACGATGCCGACTTCGCGATCGTGTTCGCCGTCACCGACGCCGATAAGCGCGCCGCAGGCGGCATCACCGCATTCGTCGTACCCCGTGATCAGTACCGCGTCGGCAAGACGCAGTACAACCTGTCTGATTCCCATCCGGCGGAGCTGTTCTTCGATGACGCGCGCGTGCCCGCCGATCACGTGATCGGCGAAGTCGGCATGGGGTTCCTCGAAGCGATGAGCTTCCTCAACGCCGGTCGCGCCTACATCGGTGCCCAGTCCCTCGGACTCGCGGAGTTCGCCCTGCGTAGCGCAACCGAGCATGTGCAGGCCCGCACCGCTTTCGGCAAGCCGCTCGCGAAATTCCAGGGCGTGTCCTTCCCTCTCGCGAAGAGCAAGGTGGACATCGAGGCGATGCGCTGGCTGGTCTATCACCTGGCGTGGCGGGTGGACACCCAGGGTGATCCGCTCGCCATCATGGGAGACGCCTCCATCACGAAGTACGCGACGACCGAGTGGGCCTATGAGGTCGCCGACCGTGCACTACAGGCCTTCGGGGGCATGGGCTTGATGAACGAGGGCCCGATCGAACGCATCCTGCGTCACCTGCGCATGCTGCGCGTCGTCGAAGGTGCCAGCGAAGTGCAGTTGCTCGTCATCGCCCGCACCCTCGGCCTGTAGCGGGCCGGGTCCGGATCTAGGGCCGGATATCGAGGTCGGAGCCTGATGCGACATCGCCGATCTCGATATACGCGATCTGCTCGTGATGCGCGCGCAGATAGTCGCGGGCACCCCGGTCTCCCTGCGCCATCGCCATCGCTGCCGCCCAATGCTCCCTGCCGAGCAGCACCGGATGGCCGCGATCGCCCGCGAAACAACCCTGCGCGATCGAGGACTCACTCGCGGCAACCCGTTCGAGGGCCTGTGCTGTCATGCCCGGCAGATCAACCAGGGTGACGAGTACGCGATCGATATCCGGCTCTGACATCGCTGCAGCCAATCCCGCTCGTAGTGACGAACCCATTCCCTCCTGCCAGGCATCATTGACAACCACCTTCGCCTCGGGCACATCGTCGATCCAGGCCCCCACGACAACGAAAACCGGATCGCAGCCCGCTTCGTGACACATGCGCACGGCACGATCGACGAGTCGTTCACCCTCGTACACGAACGGTGCCTTCGGACCGCCGAAGCGCCGGCCCTCCCCCGCCGCGAGAACGAGCCCAGCGAGCGTGGTCATCGGCGTGTGGTCATCGGGGTGCGCCGGGGTGGATCGGCCCTTCCGTCGCGGTCAATTGCGCACCACTTCCGCCCCAGCGCTTCTGGATGATCTCCGCGGCAATCGAGATCGCGGTCTCCTCCGGAGTCCGCGCACCCAGATCGAGACCGATGGGAGAGTGCAGTCGGGCGAGTTCGTCATCACCGACACCGGCTTCCTTCAGTCGACGCAGCCGGTCTTCGTGGGTGCGACGCGACCCCATGGCTCCGACGTATCCCGCGTCGGTGCGCAGTGCCACCTGCAAAGCAGGGACATCGAATTTCGGGTCATGGGTGAGCACGCAGATCACCGTCCGAGAATCCACCGGTTGGGAGGCCAGCCAACGGTGCGGCCAATCGACGACGACCTCGTCGGCATCGGGGAACCGGCGCGCAGTCGCGAAGATCTCCCGTGCATCGCACACCGTCACCCTGAAACCCATCACTTTCCCGACCCGACACAGTGCTGCCGAGAAGTCGATGGCGCCGAAGATGTACATCCGCGGAGCCGGCGCCATCGAATTGACGAACACATCGACACCCTCACCCAGACGCTCCCCCGCCGGTCCGTAATGCAAGAAACCGGTGGTGCCGGACTCCAGCATCCCCAGGGCGTCAGCCGCCACGGTGTCGTCGAAACGCTGTGTACCCAGCGATCCCTCCACCAAGCTGCCGTGATCGGTATCGGGTCGGATGACCAGATGCCGGCCGATCTGCTCCGGTCGACCCGAGCGCACCACGGTTGCAGTGGCCACCGGCTCGTCTGCGGCAACACTCGCCGCGATCCCGGCGAGCTCCGGCCAGGTGCCTGGATCGACCCTCTCGACGAAAACGTCGAGGATCCCCCCGCAGGTCAGCCCGACCGAGAACGCATCGTCGTCACTGACCCCGTAGGTCTCCAGCACCGGCTCCCCCGTGGACAACACCTCGGTCCCGAGGTCATAGAGGGCGCCTTCGACGCATCCGCCGCTCACGGAGCCGATCGCCTCACCCGAGCCGGTCACCAGCATCGCCGCCCCCGCCGGACGCGGGGCCGAACGCCAGGTGCGCACGACGGTCGCCATGGCGACCGGTTCCGCCCCCGCCTGGGCTAGGTCGGCCAGGATCTCGCGCATAACCGATCAGCCTGCCATTCTCGCTGGCCCCGTGCAGGCGAGTCGTCCATACTGAACCGATGCGTACCCGGGCGGAGGCTGCCGTGACCAGTAGCGTCACGAGCGCCGTCACAGTCGAGCCGATCAGCGCTCAGGACGCAGCAGCCCTCATCGAATCCCCCTCCGCGGGGGCCGTGGTGACGTTCTCCGGCGACGTACGCGATCACGACCACGGTCGAACAGTGGCGCGGTTGAACTACGAGGGTCATCCCAGCGCGGCCGATGTGCTCGCAGAGGTCGCCCGCGAGGTGGCGTCTCGACACGACGTCATCGGCCTTGCCGTGATGCACCGGATCGGGCAGCTGGAGATCGGTGACTGTGCGCTCGCTGCAGCGGTGAGCGCAGCACATCGAGGTGCGGCCTTCGCCGCCTGCGCGGATCTGGTCGATACGACCAAGGAACGCCTGCCGGTCTGGAAGCATCAGGTATTCAGCGACGGAACCGATGAATGGGTGAATTGCGCATGAGCGAGGGCACACTCGGCGACAGCAAACTCATCGATACGCACGGCCGCGCACACCGCGACCTGCGGGTGTCGTTGACCGACCGCTGCTCCCTGCGCTGCACCTATTGCATGCCGGCGGACTTCGCACAGTGGATCCCTTCCGCGGAACTTCTCACCACCGATGAGTTGATGACGGTGCTGCGCGTCGCCATCGAGGAGGGCATCGACGAGGTTCGCCTGACCGGTGGCGAGCCCCTGCTGCGCCCCGATGCCGTCGACGTCGTCCATCGCATCAACTCACTGCCGAAACCACCGCGTGTGTCCATCACCACGAATGGCCTTCGCCTTGCCGCCCAAGCCGGTGCGCTGCGCGATGCAGGCCTCGAACGCGTCAACGTCAGCCTCGACACCCTCGACCGCGACCGGTTCAAGGCCATGACCCACCGCGATCGTTTCGACGATGTGATCGCTGGACTCGCTGCGGCGAAAGCCGTGGGTCTCGCCCCGGTCAAGGTCAATACCGTGCTGATGCCCGGTGTCAATGACGACGAGGCCGTGCCTATGCTGCGTCGCGCTCTCGACGAAGGTTGGCGACTTCGCTTCATCGAGCAGATGCCCCTCGATGCCGGTGGCATCTGGAACCGCGCGTCGATGGTCACCGCCGAGCGCATCCTCGACGACCTCTCCCAAGCCTTCGATCTCACCCCGGTTCCGGTGCGCGGCTCTGCGCCCGCGGAGGAGTTCTTCGTTGATGGCGGGCCCGAGACCGTGGGCATCATCGCCAGCGTCACCCGACCGTTCTGCGGCAACTGCGATCGCATGCGCCTGACCGCTGATGGCCAACTCCGCAACTGCCTGTTCGCCCGCGACGAACTCGATCTACGGGCGGTTCTGCGTGACGCATCCCTCGACGAGGCATCGATCGAATCACAGATCCGGCATCGCCTGCATTCCTCGGTCGCCGCGAAACTGCCCGGTCACGGAATCGACGACCCCAGCTTCATCCAGCCACCGCGACCGATGAGTGCGATCGGGGGTTGAGCCCCTGACTAGCCACCCGCGAAGGGCGGCAGCACATCGAGGCGGTCGCCCGGGAGCAGCCGCGCCGCCTCATCGAGGACGGCGATGCCGTTGACGAGATAGGAGCAGCGGGGCAGCACATCCCGCAATGTCGGTGCCTGCCTCTCGCAGGAGGCCAGGATCTCCCCGAGCGTGCCCCCGGGGACCGCAAGGACATCAGCCCCCGCAGCGGCCCGCGCTGCAGCGAAGAGATGCACTTGCACGACATCGGCATTCCCTGGCGTCGATTCGCCCATGGGGCTAGTGTCATACACCACACTGAGCCACTAACACGTGGGGAGCACTGCATGGACCTGCAAAATTCATTCGTCGTACCCGCAGACCTCGACACCGCATGGAAGACACTGCTCGATGTCGACAAGATCGCTCCCTGCATGCCCGGTGCGACCTTGGAGAGCAACGACGGAGACAACTTCACCGGCAAGGTGAAGGTGAAGCTCGGGCCGGTCAGCATGACCTACGGCGGCACCGCCAAGTTCCTCGAACGCGATGACACCGCCCACGTGGCCGTCATCGAAGGGACGGGCAAGGAAACTCGAGGCTCCGGCACCGCCAAGGCCGTGGTCACGACGAAACTGACCGAAGAGGGGCCCGACCGCACCAGGGTGGACGTCACGACCGACCTGACCGTCACCGGCAAGCCCGCTCAGTTCGGTCGCGGGGTCATGCAGGATGTCGCCGGTCGGATCATCGACCAGTTCTCGGCGAATCTCGAGGCGGTCATCGCCGCCAGCGGAGCCCCTGAATCCGCCACGGGCACCGAATCGGCACCGGAAACCTCGCCCACCTCCGCTTCGACGCCGGCCTCCACCCAAGCCGCCCCCGCGATGCCGCAGGCTGCCGACAGCATCGATCTGCTCGGCACTGCCGGAGCTCCCGTTCTCAAGCGTGCGCTCCCGGTGATCCTCGGCGTGGTCACGGTGATCGGCATCATCTGGTTGATCGCGCGCCGCAAGCGCTGAACGGCACGACGATCGCCGTGGACCCAGTCCCCGAACTTCTCCCCGATATCGACGCGCTCACCGAGCGGTTGCGTGATGTCGGCTATCTCGCGGATCCCGGCTTGGCCACGGCACTGTTCTGCGCCGTGCGTCTACCCCAACCTCTCCTGCTGGAAGGAGAGGCGGGGGTCGGCAAGACCCAGGCCGCCAAGGCCCTTGCCGAGTTGCTCCAAACGCCCCTGATCCGACTGCAGTGCTTCGAGGGAATCGATGCCGCCGAGGCGCTGTATGAGTGGAATTATCCGCGCCAGCTCCTCGGTATCCGCGTTGCCGAAGCGACCGGCGCTTCGACGGACGAGTCATCGCTGTTCAGCCGCGACTACCTCATCGAACGCCCCCTGCTCGCCGCCATCGAACACGCCGGTCCCCGGCCGGCAGTCCTGCTCATCGACGAGGTCGATCGCGCAGACGAGGAGTTCGAAGCATTCCTGTTCGAACTCCTCGCCGAAGCCAGTGTCACCATCCCCGAGATCGGCACCCTGCGCGCGACGCACCCACCCGTGGTGATCTTGACGTCGAACCGAACACGTGACCTGCACGATGCCCTCAAACGACGCTGCCTCTATCACTGGATCGACTACCCCGATCTGGAGCACGCGACCCGAATCGTGCGGATGCAGGTGCCCGATGCCGACCCCCGACTCGTCACCGATGTGGCATCGGCCGTACAACGACTGCGCAGCCTCGACGTGCAAAAACCCCCCGGTGTCGCCGAGGCCATCGACTGGGTTCACGCCGCAACTCTGCTGGGCATCCGGCAGTTGGACTCCGATGCGGTGCGTCGCACCCTCGGTTCGGTTCTGAAATATCGCGAG
>AACY020456754.1_pt1 | contig 10320 bp, 9 predicted proteins | sample 267378 | NCBI WGS metagenome assembly AACY02 (sample SAMN02954345, study PRJNA13694) | marine metagenome | biome: aquatic; feature: ocean; material: water; isolation source: isolated as part of a large dataset composed predominantly from surface... | reverse complement strand
GTTTCTTCAAAAATAAAACTTTAGACACTTTTAATTTTCCTTAATCTAGTCTTCCAAAATTCAACCTTTTCATTAATTGATTCAATTTTTGATGATACATTTTTAAATAATGGATTTTCAATGCTTGAGTTAGAGAAAAATTCCAAATTGTTTTGAAATTGATTTGACTCATCTTCAAGTTCTGAGATTTTTCTTTTAATAAACATAATTTTTTTATTCATCTCTTCAGAATCTGCTTTTGATAATTGAAGTTCAAAATCAAAAATTAAATTATTCTTTTCATTTGTTTCTATTTCAAGAGATTTAATAATAGATGAAATTTTCTTAAGCAAATTATTATTAAGAATTTTTGATGAATTTAAATTAGTTTCTTCCAGTTCATTCCATTCCTGAATTAATAAATTAAATGTATCTCTTACTTCCTCTTTAGTAGATTTCTTTTTAGTAAATTTAATTTTACTAATAAACTTAGATTTTTCATCATATATTTTTTGTTCATCTATATTTAAATTAATAGCTCCTGACTTTAAAATATCATAGTATCTGTTAACAATTGGTTTAAACTCATCCCATAATGAATTAGAAATTTTTCTTGGAAGATAGCCAACTTTTTTCCACTCTTCTTGAATAGCCTTAAGTCTTCCAGAGCTTTCTGAAATTTTATTTTTTTCAAGTATATTTTTAACTTCTTGGATAAGTCCTTTCTTTAGATCTATACTTTTCTTGAGTTCTTTCTTTTGATTCTTGTAGAAATCGTTTTTATTAGTATTAAAAGCTTTAGTTGCTATTCTAAAGTCATCCCAGCATTTTTTATTCTTATTTCTATGAAGGTTTTTTATATTTTGAAATTCAACTTTTAATTTTTCAAAATCTTTAATTTTGTTTTGCCAATCTGAATGTGTTTTAGCATTGGATGTCGTTAAATCTCTCATCTTAGCAATCACATTCTGTTTTTTTTCAAAATTCACTTCTTGAACATTTGAAATTTCCTTTTGAAAATCTTGCCTTTTTGAATGAATCTTATGAGAAGCCTTTTGAAATCTAGACCAAAGTTCATTACTATATTGCCTCGCTACTGGACCTAATTCATTTTTCCATAATCTATGTAGATCATTAAGATCTCTTGAAGCTTTTATAATATCATCAACTTTATCTAATTTTTCAGCTCTTTCAATAATCTTTAATTTTTCTTCGTAATTATGTTTGTAATCAAGATCTCTAAGATCTCGGTTCAAGTGAAGAAAGTCGTAGAATTTGCTAACATGATGTCTATATGTTTCCCAAATATTATTTCTATCTGTAATTGGAACTTGACCAACATTATGCCATTCTTCTTTTAGTAATTTAAATTTTGAATATAATTTATTTGAATTCTCATCAACTACGATTAGATCTTTAATTTTTTGAATTAGTTCCTCTCTTTTATGAAGATTTTCTTTTTGATTTGAACTTAATTCATTAAAATGTTTTCTCTTTTTATGAGAGTAATTTTTTAAAGTTTGAAAAAATGTAGACTTTAATTCTTTAGATTCTTCTGAATCTGAATCAGATTTTTTTAATGATAAATTTATCTTTGATTTAAGATCTTCAATTTCTTTTCTTTTGCGAAACCATTCTTCAGAATTTGTAAAATCTACAAAAGAGTTAACTAAATCAATCAACTTAGTCTTGTTGATCTTAGTCTTTACTTTTTTTATTTCATTTGTTTTCTTAACTGATTTTTCAACATTAGATATTACATTACCATATTCCTTCACCCAGTCCTTATATGCCTTAGTTCTTTTATCCTTTGGCATTTCAGGAATATTTGTAGAATCTGAACTTTGTTCACCATATTTTTCTATCCATTCCTTATAAGCCTTAGTTCTTTTATCCTTTGGCATTTCAGGAATTATGTTTTTAACTGGATTTTCAGAATCCGATGAAGACTTTTTCGATTTTATATTCGAGTCTTTCATTAAGTATATTTGATATTAATTATTTATTAAAATTAACAAAAAAAAATTGCAATCCTATTTGATATAATCTGTCCATATTTTCCAGGACATTTCAGCTTGTAACCTTAACATTTCATAACCATTTAAAGTCTTACAACCAATCTCTTTTCCTTTTTTCATAAAAAGTGTTTCAGATGGATTATAAACTAAATCAAAAAAAATATTTTCCTTATTAATTAATTCAAATGGTAATTTAGGATTTTTATTTACATCAGGATACGTTCCAAGAGGAGTACAATTGACTATTAATACTCTTTTGGTAAAATTATATTCATCTAGTTCATTGTAAGATAAGTGTAAATTTGACTTTTGTCTAGAAACGAGATTATAAGGAATATTATATTTAATACAGAAGTAAGTAATCGTTTTTGCAGCGCCTCCAGTTCCTAGAATTAAAACACTTTCAATATCATCTATTTTATTTACTTTAAGTGACTCTGTAAAGCCATATATATCAGTATTATAGCCTATTTTATTTCCATTTTCAAAACAGATAGTATTAACTGCTCCAATTTCTTTAGCCTCATCAGATACTGTATCTAAAAAACCTATAATTTTTTCTTTGTAGGGAATTGTAACATTTAATCCACATAAATTTTTGGAATTAAAGACTTGATTTAAATCATCAATCGATTGGATATCATAATTTTTGTAATCATAGTTTGAATATTTATTATTCGAAGAGAATTTTTCAGAAAAAAATTTTCTAGAAAATGAATATTCAATGTTTTTACCAATTAAACCGAATTGCTTTTTATTTTTCAATGCTTATTTGCCAACCTTTCTAATAAAACTACAAACAAAATCCCAATTAAGATGTAAAATAAAGTAATCATGGTTTCCTTAGATGAAATATCTGGAATAAACAAAGAGTTATCTCCATCTATGTTTTTATTTTTCCAAGGCCAAACACCTAAAAGTGATCCCCCTATAAAACCTACTATGGTTGACATTGTTATAGTTTTAAATTTTTTAAGTAAAGTGCTTAAAATATTTGATAAAAAGATTAAACCTGATACAGATCCAAGAGTGAAAAAAAGTAATACTTTCAAAAGATAGAGTCTTTCAGGATCATTAATAAATTCAAAATTAAAGAGAACTATTTCAATTAAAGTGAAATAAAGGGCATTTACAGAATCCACCATTATTAAAGTATAGTTTCCCATTAGAAGAAGGAAATAGGATCCTGATAATCCAGGTAATATCATTCCTGATATTGCAATCATACCCAGAGAAGAAAATAATTAAGTTTGTATTTGCTATCTCAATATTATCTGCAAAACTAATCATTAAACCTATTGAGAGTCCAATCACTAGTCCTAAAAAAGATTTTAAATTTATTTTTTCTAATTTATAATAAATTACATAGAATGATCCTAATATCATTCCAAAAAACATTCCAAATACATTTATTTCATAATCTTGAATTAGTTTATCCAATACAAGTGATACGCTAAAAAAGCTTACTATTACTCCCGAGAAAAGAATAACTAAAAACTTTCCGTTTATTTCTTCATAAAAACCTTTAAATCCACGAGTAAATAAAATTTTGAAAGAATAAAAGTTAATTTTTTTTATAGAATTTATTAGATCCTCGTATATCCCGGTAATAAAAGCTACAGTACCACCTGACACGCCAGGGATTTTATTAACAGCTCCCATAGCCAAACCTTTAAGAAAAAGAAAAAAATACTTATTTAACATCTCTTATTTTAAAACAAAATCAGACAAGTAAGGTCTTATTTTCATTGAATTCTGGAAAATACTTAATAAGTTTTTCTGGAACTTGACAAGTTTTTTTTCCACTTTGATAAAAATAAATAGCTTCATTTATTTTTCCATTTTTCAAAAGACATCCACTAATAATAAAGTCAAGAAATGCTTTATTTGGATAGTGCTTTTTAGCCTTTAAACTAGTCCTTAATAATTCAGACCATTCTTTATTATCTATTAAGCATTTCAAAAAACCTTTCCATATCTTCCAGGATAAGTTCTCCTTAAAGTCTAAAATTTGATTATAAAATTTAATAGCTTCTCTAGTATCCCCAATCTCTTTGAGGATAATAGCATTTAGTCTAAGTATCTTTATACTGTTGTGATTATTTATAAGAGCCTTTGATGATAGGTATTTAGCTTGTCTAAAATTATTATTCTTTAGATAGTATTTAATTAGAAATATCCATGCTTTTTCATTTCCTGGTTCTTCTCTTACAGACTTTTTAATGAAGTCTATAAATAATTTTTTATTGTTAATTTTTATATAACATTTAGCAATTCTATAATATACAAATGAATTTGGTTCACTTAATTCAATGGAAAGTCTGTAGTTTTCAAGAGCCTCATTATATCTTTTCACTTTTTCTAAAACTTTTGCTTTCTCTATATATGCAGATACAAATTGATCATCGGATATAATTGCAAAATCAAAAGCTGAAATAGACTCCTTATATTTTCCTTGTTTATTGTATATTTTTCCAAGCTGATGCCATGCAATTTTAGAATAAGGTCTTTTCTCTAAAACAGTACTTAGTTCCTCTATTGACTCATCTATCATACCTATGTTTTCATAACAAAAAATAAGATTATATAAAGATTGATAATCTTCATTATCACAGTCAAGACATTTTTTGAAAAATGGAATTGCTGATTCAAAATCTTCTAAAAGAAGAAACTCCATTGCTATCATATTCCATATCTCTAATTTATCGTCTATAAATGAGAGAGCACTTTTTAAAATTTCAATTGCCTCTTCACTTAAGTTATTTTTTGAATAAATAGTAGCTTTTTGGAGGTATACTTCTCTATTCTCAGGATCTATTTCTTCTACAAAATTTAATATTTTATAAGCACCTTCATAATTAGAATTAAAAATTAGTAGTTCAGACTTCAAAAGCATTAAATCAATATTGTTAGGATGCTGCTCTAAACCCATTTTAATTGCTTTTTTGGCTAGAGAAAAATTAGCTTGATCTATAAAATGATGTGTAATATTAATAAAGTCAGAAGAGTCAAAGTAGAAGACAGTATTTGTCTTTAACATTTGTTCAAATTTATGTACTGAATTATTTAGATTTTTCAAGAATAAATTTTATTCTAAAGTAATCATCAGAATAGTCCAATTTAAACTTACCTAAATTTATTTTCAACAAAATAGTTAACATGTTAGTTTACTCAATTTCAACTATTTCTAGTTTTTTATCCTCGTTACTAAATAAATCATTTATATTATTTGGCTTTTCTTCCTCTCTCCATATAAATCCAGGTAATTTCATTTCATTTAGAATTATATTACTTTCAGAAACCACATTACCATCAGGAGTTCTATAAAAGGATACTTCAGAAATTTCATTATTTAAAAAATCAATTAGAATTGAACTAGCTAAAGTCTTGTTCATCCCAATAAATTCACCATCATCAGAGTACATATAGTATAATAGTGTACTGTTTTTTACAATAAGCACATTGTCTAGGCTTCCATCATTAAAGAATCCATCAAGTTTATCACCTTTAATTTGATTAAATCTATCATCAATTAGTGAGTCTTTTTGACTCATAAATACATTACCTCTAATTATTAGTGAATCAAGTTCTTCAGATATAACATTGGATTTTAAAAAAATCTTATCTCCTGTTATTTGATTTTTACCAAACCATATAATTGGATTGAGTTTATTTTTTTCTTCATCTGTTAAACTTTTAATATATCTTGAGCTTTTAGGTTTTTTTAATAATTTGATTAAACCTGTTTCTTGATTAAAGTGAATTGAATCTGATAACCCCCTTATATCTGATTTTAAAATTCTAACATCATAATATCCTTTTAAAATTTTTGATTCATCAGGACCAGTTATTGTTATTGTATCGGAATGAATATATAATGAATCGTTTTTAATTATATTCACAGCTAAAGCATTTCTTGTAATTATTGCAGAATCTTTCTCTTTAAAAATCTCTCCATAATGCCCAGTAATTATTGATTTATTGACTGTGTCATTTATACGCACATTATATGAAGCAGAAGCATATGATTTATCATTTTCAAAGAAAATACTATCTCCATTAATTATTTTACCATCATAATTAATAACTGCATTATCCCTAAAGTATCCTTTTTGATTAGTCGTGTCATAAAAACCATTTTTACATATTATACTATAATCTATACCAGTAATTAATGTCTTATCATTAAAAAATGTATAATTAGTTTCTGTGAAATATTCTAATTCCTCAGAGTTCACTTTATATTCTGGATTATTAATTGTCACATTAGATTTAAAAATATATTTTTTTGAACCCATAAAATAGGTGCCTGAGTTACTTTCTAAAACATTGTCATTATCAATTATTTTACCCTTTGAGTTATAAAAAGCTATATTTTTTGTCCTATCCAGATATAAAGTATCTGTTTCAAGTTTCATGTCTGGTCTTGTCAATTTAACATTACCATAAGCAAAAGCCTTTTTTGTAGAACCATCATACTCAAGAAAGTCAGAGGTAAGTAGTAAAGAATCTCCTTGATTAAAAATGACTTGTCCATTAGCTTTGAATGAATTTTCATTAAAATAATAATAAGATAAATCAGATTCAATTTTGGCTCCATCATGAAACAAAATTACTCTTAGGTCATTTTCTTTTTGTAAAATATTTGCTCCTGGATATTCTATTGAACTTCTGATAGATTTTCCTGCTTGAATAATTTGGATAGTTCTTTTTTCTTGACTATTAGCTTTATTTATAAATAATAGTAAGACTATAAAAAACTTAAAATAGTTCATTTATTTCTGTAGATTGTTTGTTTTCGATCAGGACCTACAGATATCAATTTAATAGGAACTTGCACAAAGGATTCAATATAATCTATATATTCAATAAGCTCCAGGGGTAAATCATTCTCATTTTTAATATTAGTAATGTCCTTATCCCAACCTTTAAACTCAATATAATTTGGGATTACATCTTTTGAATCAATGTCATATGGAAAAAAATTAATTTCTTCTCCATCTATTGTGTAAGATGTGCAAACTAATAATTTTTCAATTGAGCTTAAAACATCAGATTTCATAATATTTAATTCTGTCACTCCATTAATTTGTATTGAGTATTTTAGTGCTACAAGGTCTAGCCAGCCACATCTTCTATCTCTTCCAGTAGTAGCTCCATACTCATGGCCTACATCTCTAATTTTTTCACCTACTGAATCAAAAAGTTCAGTTGGAAATGGTCCAGAACCAACTCTTGTAGTATATGCCTTAAATATTCCTCTAATATTTTTTATTTTGTTAGGAGGAACTCCAAGACCTGAACATGCTCCTGCTGAGGTAGTATTTGATGAAGTTACATAAGGATATGTTCCAAAGTCAATATCTAATAAAGAACCCTGAGCTCCCTCAGCAAGTATTTTTTTTCCTTCAATAATCGCATTATTTAAATAATTTTCACTTTCAATTAATTTAAAAGACTTAATACATTCAATTCCTTCAAAAAATTCAGCTTCTAGTTGATCAAGACTTAATTCAACTTTTTGATTAAAGTTTGAAATAAGTTTAAGATGTTTTTCTTTTAAGTTGTTATATTTTATTTGCCAACTGTCATCTATTATGTCTCCAACTCTAATACCATTTCTCCCTGTTTTGTCCATATATGTAGGTCCAATACCTTTAAGTGTTGATCCAATTTTTTTCTTTCCTTTTGAAGCCTCTGAAGATGCATCAATAATTTTATGGGTAGGAAGAATAATATGAGCTCTTTTTGAAATAAATAGATTCTTGTTTAAATCAAGATTAAATTTATTTAATCCGTTTATTTCCTTTAGAAAAATCGCAGGATCTATAACAACTCCATTTCCTATTATATTTATAGAATTATCATTAAAAATGCCTGATGGAATTGTATGAAGAACATGCTTGTGACCGTCAAATTCAATTGTATGTCCTGCATTTGGACCTCCCTGAAATCTGGCTATAATATCGTAGTTAGAGGTTATTGCATCGACGATTTTACCCTTTCCCTCATCTCCCCATTGAAGGCCTAATAAAAGATCTAAAGACATAAATTAACTATTTTTTTTCTTTTTACTCTTAGCGTATAAATATAACGAATGATCCTCAATGTCAATATTAAAAATTTCTTCAATATCATTTTTAATTATTTGAATCCTAGGATCACAAAATTCTTTAACCTCACCTGTATCCGTAATTATTATATGATCATGTTGATTATTAAAATAACATTTTTCATATTGAGAAAAAGAATCTCCAAATTGATGCTTTCTTACAAGCCCACTTTCAAGTAAAAGTTCAATTGTATTATAAAGGGTAGCTCTACTGACCCTGTAATTTTTTTTATTCATTTTTTCATATAATGAATCAATATCAAAATGTCCATCAATAGAATAAATTTCATTAAGTATACTAAACCTTTCAGGTGTTTTTCTGTGATTATGATGATTAAGAAAGTTTGTAAAAACATCAATCACTTCATCATTATTTTTTTTCTTTTTTGTAATCATTTTTGATTATTTTCTGGATACTTTTTCAATTCCATCAATTGACGATAGTTTTTTTAATAACATCTTTAAAATTACTCTATTTTTTACTTCTACACTTATGAATCCTGAGAATGTTCCATCATTAGTCTCAAAAGAAATTCTATTCATATTTACATTCATTGAATTTGATATTAAAGATGTAATATTATTTATTAAACCTATATCATCAATTCCACTAATTTGTATTTGTGCATTAAATTCATGATTTTCAGAATCTATCCAATTTGCAGTAATAATTCTATATGCATAATTAGATCTTAAAGAAATGGAATTTGGGCAGTCTTTTTTATGAACTTTTATTCCTTCCTTGACTGATACAAATCCAAAAACTATATCTCCTGGAATAGGATTACAACAATTAGCAATTGAATACTTCAACATCTCCTTTTCTTTTCCAAATACTAGTTTGTCAAACTTTATCAAATTTCCTGATTCAGAAATTTTATCAATCTTAGAAGTGTTTGATCCAATTTTTCTTTTGAAATAACCTAAATAGCTATTGTAATCATTTGCAAAACTTTTAATTTGTTTATTATCTATCGATCCATTACCAATTTTAAAGAAGAGATCATTACTTGCATTAATTTGAAAGAATTTCATCATTTGACCAGAGACTTTATCATCAAGTTTGATTTTTAATTGTCTAAGTTTTCTTTCAAGTATTTCTTTTCCATCTATTGATATTCTTTTCTTCTCATCATTTAGTGATGATTTTATTTTTGATTTTGCCTTCGAAGTTTCTACAAAATTTAACCAGTTTACATTTGGTTTAACATTATCAGATGTAATTATTTCAACTTGATCACCACTTTTAAGAGTATGGCTTAAGGGAACTAGTTTACCATTAACCCTTGAACCTCTTGTCTTTATACCTATATCTGTGTGGACTTCAAATGCAAAATCTAATGCACTTGATCCACTTTTCAATGATTTCAAGTCACCATTTGGAGTAAATACATATATTTCTTTAGAGTAAAAATTGAGTTTAAAATCTTCTACAAAATCAACTGCATGTTCATTATCATGATTTAAGACTTCCTGAAGTCTATTTAACCATAAATCAACTTCATTTTTCTTTAATTCTTTATGTTTATATCCAAAGTGTGCAGCATATCCTTTCTCAGCGATTTCATTCATTCTATCAGACCTTATTTGGATTTCCACCCATTTGTTCTTTGGACCTACAACAGTTAAATGAAGAGCTTCGTATCCATTAGTCTTAGGTAATGTTATCCAGTCTCTTAATCTAGTTGGATTAGACGTAAAATGATCTGTAATAATTGAATATATTTTCCAAGCAATAAACTTTTCATTTTTAGGTGTTGATTTATATATGATTCTAATTGCAAATCGATCATATACCTCATCAAATGAAATGTTTTTGCTCTGAATTTTATTATGAATAGAATATATTGACTTATTCCTTCCTATAATTGAATATTTAATTTTTTGATCGTCAAGGTTATTGTTTATTAATTTTTTGAATGAATCAACATATTTCTCTTGATTTACAAATTCTTTATCGATCTTATTTTTAATAAGATTATATTTTTGAGTCTCTAAAATCCTTAAACTTAGATCCTCAAGTTCATTTTTAATATTATATAGACCTACTCTATGAGCTAAAGGTGCATATATATAGAGAGATTCTGAAGCCATTTGATCTTGTTTTTCCTTTGAAAGAAAATCAATTGTCCTCATGTTATGGAGTCTGTCAGCTGTTTTGATTAGAATAACTCTAATATCATTATGAAGAGTAAGCAGCATTTTTCTGTA
>AACY020372728.1_pt1 | contig 10321 bp, 8 predicted proteins | sample 267378 | NCBI WGS metagenome assembly AACY02 (sample SAMN02954345, study PRJNA13694) | marine metagenome | biome: aquatic; feature: ocean; material: water; isolation source: isolated as part of a large dataset composed predominantly from surface... | reverse complement strand
GACACGGCGATTCGGCGAACGGCTCGAGCCGTCGTCGTCACCGATGCCTCGGGCGCGACTCTCGGCACCGGCATTACAGGCGGCGGCCGAGACGACATTCGCAAGAGGTTCGGCCGAAGTGCGGCATACAGCGGCTGGACAGCATTTTTCAAGGCGCCGGCGCCGGGGAGCATACGGATAAGCGGGCAAATTGCTGCAAATACGTACTGCGCCCTGCAAGACGAAAAAACCATGCCCGCTGCGGCCAGCACTTCGAATCAATAGCCAGCGGTGCTGCATCGATCACGTAACCAACGCCCCAGCTGCTTTTCGGATCGCCCCGAGCTTGCTTGTATCATCTAGCTCCTACGACGTTGCAAACAGCATCTAAATTCACCGAGTGAACGCATGAATCAGACCCGCATCCTTCTTCCAGGCGGCGCCGGCCTAGTCGGCCAGAATCTTGTTGCGCGACTGAAAGCGCGCGGGTATTCCAATTTGGTTGTACTCGACAAGCACAAAGCCAACCTCGAAGTGCTTCGCGAGGTCCATCCGGACGTCACGGCGATTTATGCCGACCTTGCCGAGCCGGGCGGTTGGGAACAACACTTCAAAGGCGCGGACCTTGTTGTCATGTTGCAAGCGCAGATCGGCGCACCGACCATCGAACCGTTCATTCGCAACAACATTACCGCCACGCGCAACGTGCTCGACGTGATCAAGCAATATCAGATTCCGTACACCGTGCACATCAGCTCTTCGGTTGTGAACTCGGTGGGCGAAGACTTCTATACGGACACTAAACGCGAGCAGGAAGAGATCGTGCTCGCCTCGGGTATCGAATGTGTTGTGTTGCGGCCCACACTGATGTTCGGCTGGTTCGACCGTAAGCATCTGGGCTGGCTCTCACGCTTCATGCATCGCGTGCCGGTGTTTCCGATTCCGGGCAGCGGCCGCTATATGCGCCAACCGCTGTACGTCGGTGACTTTTGCAACGTGATCATCAGCTGCATCGAGTCGCGCATCAAGGGCCAGGCGTTCAATATCACTGGCCTCGAACAAGTCGACTACATCGATATCATTCGCCAGATCAAACGCGCAACTCGCGCACGCTGCGCGATCGTACGGATTCCGTATGGGCTCTTCTACGTGTTGCTGAAGATCTACGCCCTCTTCGACAAAAACCCGCCGTTCACCGCCGACCAGCTCAAAGCGTTGACTGCCGGAGACGAATTCGAAGTTATCGACTGGGAAGGCATCTTCAAGATCCGAGCTACGCCGTTCGCGAAGGCGATGGACGAGACCTTCAACGATCCGACGTATAGCCACATCGCACTAGAATTCTGAGCAGGAAAAACACCATGAGCACAGAGCGCATTGCAGTCCTGGGCGCCGGACCGATGGGCCTCGGCGCGGCCTATCAGCTTGTCAAGGACGGTCGCAAGCCAGTCATTTTCGAAGCCGATGATCGCGTGGGCGGGATGGCCGCATGTTTCGACTTCGGCGGCCTTTCGATCGAACGTTATTACCACTTTCACGCGATTTCCGATCACGCATTTTTTGAGGTGCTGCGCGAACTCGGTATCGAAGAGAAAATGCAGTGGCGCGAAACGAAGATGGGCTACTTCTATCAAAATCGCGTGCAACCGTGGGGTAACCCCATGGCATTGCTCAAGTTCAAAGGCCTCAGCCTGCAGGCCAAATTCCGCTATGGTCTGCACGCATTTCTGTCGACCAAGCGCAACAACTGGAAGCCGCTCGATCATGTCGAGGCAACTGGATGGATCCGCCGGTGGATCGGTGAAGAGGCGTGGGAAGTCCTTTGGCGGCGGCTCTTCGACTACAAGTTTTACGACTACGCCTATAACCTTTCCGCGGCCTGGATCTGGAGCCGCATCCGCCGTATCGGCCGGTCGCGCTACAACCTCTTTCATGAAAAGCTGGGGTATCTCGATGGTGGCTCGGATACGCTGCTTGAGGGCATGCGCAGTTACATCGAGGCCAACGGTGGAGAGTTTCGCTTAGGGACACCCGTACAAAAGGTGGTGATCGAGAACGACAAAGTAAAGGGTATTGAAGCCGGCGGAGAGTTTCTGCCCTTCGATAAGGTCATCAGCACGATTCCGCTGCCCTACGTGCCGCGCGTGATGCCCGATCTGCCTGCCAACATTCTGGATGCCTTCCGTAGCGTCAAGAACGTGGCCGTCGTGTGTGTGATTGCGAAGTTGAAAAAACCAGTCACCGAAAATTTCTGGCTCAACACGAACGACCCTGAGATGGACATTCCGGGCATCGTTGAATATACGAACCTGCGGCCGCTCGATCATCACGTCGTCTACGTGCCCTTCTATATTCCGGGCGAGCACCCGAAGTATCAAGAAGCGGATTCGGTGTTTATCGACAAGGTGAAGCGCTACCTGATGAAGATCAATCCGGCGCTTAGGCCGGACGATTTCATCGACGTGCGAGCGAGTCGGTACCGCTTTGCCCAACCGATTTGCGAACCGGGCTATCTGGATCGCCTGCCGCCTATCCAGTTGCCGGTAGATGGTCTGCTCGTGGCCGACACGTCTTACTACTATCCCGAAGACCGGGGTATTGCCGAGAGTATTGGACTCTCCCGCAAGATGGCGAGGATGATATGACGCGGGCTCACACCGTCGTCAAACGTACATTTGTCTCGAAGAGCTTTCTGCTATTCCTGTTGACCGGAGGGTTCGCCGCCGCAGTCAACTGGAGCAGCCGAATTCTCTACAACATGTGGATGCCGTACTCCGCCGCGATCATCGTCGCGTATATCACCGGGATGATTACGGCGTTCGTGCTAGCAAAGCTGTTTGTGTTTACGAAGAGCACGCAGTCGACCGGGCGGTCGATTTTTTTCTTCACTCTTGTCAATCTGGTTGCCGTGGCACAAACGTGGGCAGTTAGTGTTGGGTTGGCCTACTACGTGCTTCCGCGTATGGGGATGGCTTGGCATGCACGGGATATCGGGCATGCTGTGGGGGTCGCCGTGCCAGTGTTTACTAGTTACGTCGGACATAAGCGGTGGAGTTTCAAGCACTGAGAACGCGAAGGTGGATACAAGCGATCTTACGCGGGGCTATCCCGTATCGGCACCTGTCCGTTCCGCCACAAACATAGTGTAAGATCGACAACCGAAACTTACGCTATGTTACGGAGCCGTGATTGGACAAAGTATTCGGAAGGCTGACGCGATTCGCTGTAAAGCACACCTCTACAGGAAAACGCTTTCTGGCGGCACGAACTGAGATGGAACGGACTCTGTCCGAAGTGCGCCAAGAGCGCGACTCTCTCAAAGCCGCGTTGGCAGTACGCATTGAGACAGAAAAAGCGTTATCCGAAGTACTTACGCAGCGCGATCAAATCGCACGGGAACGAGACGCGCTGAAAATCATTCGCGACGTACTTGTCGCTGAGCGTGACAGCCTTCAATGCCAACTATCTAAATATGGTGAGGGCCCCCCTTTTGTTCCGAACGGCCACTTCTACTCGCCTATTCCTTCGAAAGCAGAAATCCAGCGGGATGAAAAGCGCATTTTTGCCGATTGGCCTCGAACGCTTCCGAACATAGATCTTCGTGAGTCCCAGCAAGTCACGTTGCTCGAAAAGATAGCTACTTTCTATCATGACCTACCGTTTCAGGACCAGCCTGTAAATGGACTACGTTATCGCTACAAGAACACCGCTTATGGATACTCTGACGCAATATTTTTGAACGGTATGCTTCGACACCTGAAGCCCAACCGGGTCATCGAGATTGGCTCCGGCTACTCGTCATGCATGCTGCTTGATACAAATGAACGCTGGCTCAACAATGCAATAAAGTGTTCTTTCATCGAACCTTATCCAGAGCTTCTCAATTCGCTACTGACAGAAACCGACAGGAAGAATACGACCATTTACCCAAGTAGAGTGCAAGATGTCGACTTGGCCCTGTTTTCAGAGCTTGGCCCTAACGACGTTCTGTTCATCGATTCGACTCACGTCGGCAAGACAGGGAGTGATGTCAACCATCTGTTCTTCGAAGTCCTCCCTGCGCTCAAGGAAGGCGTGTACATCCACATTCACGACATTTTCTTCCCGTTCGAATATCCCCGTCATTGGGCCGAACAAGGCATCGCATGGAACGAGCAGTACATGTTGCGCACATTCCTGCAGAATAACTTCGACTACGAGATCGTACTGTTTAACACGTTCCTGACGCACTTTCATGCTGATTTTTTTCGGAAGCATATGCCTCTTTGTCTGGAGAATCCCGGGGGAAGCATCTGGCTCAGAAAGACTAGGAGCGATGCCCGCCCCGGATAACGCTGCCCCCAAACGTGGCGTCCGATCAGATTTCCCATACTCAACAACTCGCAAAATCTAAAACGCCATGCGTCATCAAGAGGCGCACAGATTTTCAGTTGCCGATCAGTGATCGATACCGCGCGCACTTGACAATCAAGCGCAGCCTTGGAGGCTGAGGAATTCGCCTCGCGATGTGACAGCCTCCGCCAAAACCGGATGCTCCGCACCACCTGCCTTTGGTGTAGACCCGCCCACCATTTCGGCATACAGGCTCATCTAGGTGCACATCAGCCACCGCGCAGGTATATGTCACACATCTCGAAGCCGGCCTTGGGCCACGTTGGATAGTTAGCAGATATTTTTTGTGTCACATCCGTTTCCGTTCGTGCCGCACCGCAAACAAGAATGGCTCCCGGCCCTCGATTAAGGTATCGCTCGGGGTTGTCCAACGGACCGAGATAGGGCACGAAGAAGTGCGGCACGACAAAGGCGCGGCGTTGGCCATAGTATGGAATCTGACTGCTCCAGTCATCCCCGTACACTAGAACTGGATCGTTTGGCGACGTGTGTTCACGGATAAACTTCGCCACCGCCAGAATCGGATAGCTGTCATCGTACGGGCGACTCTCCTCCTCAAAGAGATGTCCCGCAAAATAGCCGTGAAGATTGATAGCGATTACACCGACCATCGCGACACTAGCGAACACGGCAAACTTGGGCCGTTCTTCGACGAGACCGCCGATCGCCACTGCCAATGCAAATACTAGATAGACGGTGTTGGAAATCGGGTAGTAGTCGTGCACGAAGAGAAGATTTTCGAACACCATAAAAAACAGCAGGAACAACCCGATGCCCCAAAGGATCAGCGAACGACGCCCGCGGGCAAATGCCAATCCTGCAATAATCAGGAACACACCGAGATGCCCGGCAACGTTCTCTCCTATCACGCGATTCCAGATTACGTTTACCCACAGTCCTTCGCTAACGCGCCCGTCAAGTGTCCCGAAGTTCCATGCGCTTAGCGCTTTAGACGTCAGGAACTGACCAAATGGGTTCGCCATCTTTACGTGGTCAGAATACTTGACCCAAGCGACGCCAATCAGGAACGGAATGACGTAGGCTGCTATCCCCTTCCACAGCATAGGCGAGCGCATCCAGTGCTTCCGCAGGTCCGGCCATGCACGCCAAAGATAAAGCGGTGCGAGGATCAGCAACGGCAGCACGGTGGTGGATTTTTGCAGAATCGCAAGTGCGAGGAAACCGCCTGCAAGGACAGCGTCAACCCAGCTGCCATCGCCACGAATGAGTTCGAGCGAAAAGGCGACGAAATACAGCGAGAAAAAAAGCGCTGCGCTTTCCATCAAAAAAGACCGCCCCCAAAAAAGGTATAGCGGCGTCGCCAAAAACAGAGCACTGAATACCCAGAAGTACAGTGGGGCTTGTGCACCGAACAATCGTCTGCAGATCCTAAACGCCGGAGCGAGACATGCAAGCCAGAAAACGTAGCTAACTAGACGTCCAACTGGATCGAGATCCAGACCAAGCGGACAAGCCACTAGAGAAACGATCCACTGATAGATCGGGAACTCGAAGGGAATTGACCACGGATATCCGCCCACCGGTGTCCAATACGCGACATGAAAGCCCCCGTGGCAGGCCCAGTACGACGTTAGCGCCGTTTGCGTCTGCCGAAATGCGTGAAATCCCAGAATCGGCGTATTTCTATATTCGAGCGCGAGCCATGCAGATACGCCAAGCATGACCACGGCTAGAAAAGCCGCCAAGCGCGTGACAAGCTTCACGTCGAAGAACACATACTTCGACCCTGAAAATTCCTTCCTGAGTTGCTTCAAGGTACACCCCGAATTGTAGTTGCGACGCATTATACGGCGACGCGCTCGCAGTCCAAATGCGGAAATCCGCCTGCCCTGAAACGATATTTGGGGCACAGGTGTGGGATCGCCAACACTAACTTGCACGACACATCGACCGATTTGCCTGCAAGCCCGCGTAACTGGCGCCGCTGACCCTCCTTATTTCTCACTGTGGTCCTTGACCGTCTTTACGGCCCCTGCGCAACCCGCCATTGCGCATTCCCCTTGTCTAGCTTGACCGCAGACTGCGAGCGCCCCGTTCCGGAACTCTCCGAAGAAATTCCCAACATATGTTTTCCACTTCTTACGCCTAGTAGGTTCGCGTAAGTTGCTAGAATCCGTCCGATCAATGGCGGAAATCATGACCCTTTACAACGTAGGCCCCTTCTTTGCCGTCACTGGGATACTCAGTCTCGGGTTCGGGATCCCAATTCTTCGGTTCCTAGACAATGCACCTGCGATGCACGCTCACCGAGAGTCAAACGTTGACGGCCTGCGAGGCTACCTTGCGCTAGCAGTTTTCATTTATCACTCGGCCATCTACTACAACTACCTGACCGAGGGTACATGGGACAAACCGCAACACTTGTTCTATGGCCCACTTGGGGGAGTCGGCGTCGCCTTTTTCTTCATGATTACAGGCTTCCTGTTCTGGGGAAAACTTTTGAAAGCAAAGGGCGAACCGGCATGGCGGGAGCTCTATATCGGCAGAGTATTTCGCATCGGTCCAATGTACATCTTCACAGTGCTGGTAATGATGCTCATCATTTTTCAACGGTCCAACTTTGAAATCCGGCAACCACGTGCAGACCTACTCGATGTCTCGATCAAATGGCTCGCCTTAGGTCTTAATGCCGATTCCCCGATCTTCAATTGATTTCCTTGGACACCATTCATTCTTCTAGGCGTAACCTGGAGCATCAAGTACGAGTGGTGGTTCTATTTTTCACTGATCGTTACCTCAGTCTTCGTGCGTCTCAGCATGCAGCGAAGCTTCGTAACAGTCGGGCTCGCAGCCAGTATCGGGCTGCTCCTCAACTCCGACAATGTGTTGGCGGCCCTCCCAGCGTGCTTTTTTATTGGTATGCTCGTCGCGACGCTAATCGAAGACGGCATACGGCCGCGTTGCAACGATCAAGTCGCATCACTAATCGTGATAGCTTGCCTCATAGTCTTTTTTGCTTTCTTCCACACTCACGCCGGCTTACCGCAAATAATTCTGCTTGGAGTCAGTTTCTATCTAATATGCGCCAAAGCCAGTCTGTTTGGGATTCTTAAAACAAAGGGCGCGCATCGTCTTGGCCACATTAGCTATAGCATTTACTTGATGCAAGGATTGCCACTAACAATAGTCTTCAACAACCCCAAGATTGTCCATTGGTCGACTGCTTCGCCTGAACGCTATTGGCTGTCCATATTCGGTATCGCAGTGTTGCTCACGCTTGCGGCTGCAGCAACCTACGCGCTGATTGAACGCCCCGGCATCGAACTCGGAAAAAGATGCGCAAGACTTCTTACGGGTCGACAAACATGCCAAAAATACCCAACGGAAGGAAAGTCAGACAACCGAGATGTTTGCCGGGAATATGATGACCGAGCTTGCGGCCACAGCACATTCCCCGCAAAACAAAACACTGCAATGCTTACATTTTATTATCTGCGTTAGACTGTGCCCACAGCGTGAAAAGCTAATATTCGAACACAAACCGGAGGACGACAGCTATGCACATCGAGCTCGATGCGAAGGCGGACCGATATCTGGAAGACGTACGGTGGGTGCAAGAAGATATACTAAGACTGCCGGATACCTATCCGACATACCCTGTCGAAAGCTGCGAAATTTTCTCCGATCGAGTCGTGGATCGGAAATGGACGGATACAGAGCGGGCTGAGCTGACAGCCAATCTGAAGAAGGTCCGCAAAATTCTGCAGGGCCCATTCTATCTAGGCGACGGCATCACGGTCGGTGGGTTCTGGAACAAATTTCAGTCATGCCGCGACACGCTCGGCAAAATTTTCCCGGCCCCTATTGACGGTGCGCGCGTCCTGGAGATCGGCGCGATGTCGGGGTACGATTCGTTTTTTATGAATCTCCGTCGTCCTGAATACTATCTGTCCATTGAACCGTCCGGGTACCATTACCAGTCCCGACTACTCAACCAAGTTTACGATACACAAATCGACTTTCAACAACAATTCTGGCAAGACCTCGACAAAACTTACGACGAGTCCTTCGACTACTTGCTGAACTGCGGCTGTCTGTACCACGAATACGATTTCATCGGCATGATCAAACGAACCACCGGCCTCCTGAAGCTCGGCGGAACAATGGTCCTTGCAACCGCGACAGTTCGCGACGAGGAACACGCTGGTTTCATCAAATATATGCCGGACGTGTATGCCGGCGACATGACCTACTGGTTCGCAATCGGCGAAAAGGCACTGGTCAATATTTTTAGCTCGTTCGGCTGTTCCGTCGAGAAGGTGCTCGATGGCGGTCGTTGCGGTGACAGCGGGACCGGCCTGACCGTTGAAGGACATGAGGCCCAAAACTACAACTACTACAAGATAGTTAAACTGGAACGAAAAAGCAGGCCTCTCATCACAATCCCCCGTTACTGAATCTCACCTCGAGCGCTCGCCAAACGGAGAAAAGCTGCCGCGCAATCTCTACCAAAGACCCGAACGAGAGCTTGGCGAGTCAATATTACAGCGGTAATATTGACAAGTTGCGTTGGTGTATCGATCAGACTAATCTTTCAACGCTCGCTCATCCGCAAACGTTTGCTCGATGCGGACCAAGCTCGGTAGCGAAAAGCACCACGCTTCGCTATCCATCATTTTTGTCCCATGAAGCAACTCGATAGAGCCATAGGCGAACCACTGAAATGGCTAAGGCCTGACGTCATCTCGATGACGGAGCGCGTAGCACGTAGTGGCCATATCGGCAGCATTCTCTGGCTTACCGGCCTCTCCGACGCGGGCAAATCCACACTGGCCTTCGAGCTTGAGCGGCCGCTGTTCAGTCTCGGTTACAGCACGGTGGTGCTCGACTGGGATAAATTGCGCGGGAGCCTGAGTAGCGATCTTGTGGTCTCGAAAGAAGATAGTTCCCAGGGCGTCAGGCGACTCGCCGCCAGAGCCAACCTGTTCGCTGCCATAGGCACGATAGCCATCGTCTCGCTTATCTCCCCCTTCGCCGAGGGGCGCGCGAAAGCACGTGGAAATGCCAGTGTGCCGTTTCGCGAGCTGTTTGTACGCGCAACTTCGGGCGGGTGCAGCCGCCGAAACCCCAAAGGTTTCGATGCACGGGTCGCCTCAGGCGCGATTCAGCGGTTCACCGAAATCGCGTCTCCCTACGAGCCACCGGAATGCCAGGATCCAATTATCGACACGTGCGCGGCGCCGGTGACTGAATGCGCGAATCACTTATTCGATTTCGTCTGCAACGCCGTACCGATTCGGCTGGCTTCCCCCAATACCCGCCCCAGCAAAGTCTTCGTTTCAAGTCTAAAAAATCAATGTTCATTCTATTTGGCTCACCCCGCTCCGGCACAACGCTATACAAAGAGTCCCTCAATCTGCACAGCGGCATCTTCGTGCCGTACCAGACGACGTTTATCAGCCCGATTGCTCATATCATCGGCTGCATCAGTGATTGGGAAAAGGCGCGCAGAATCATTGCGAATGTCATCACTTCAACCGACGACTATGCAGAAGTTCTGCAGCCTTATATCAGTCCAATGGAGGTGCAAGAAGTACTCGAATTGGCAGAGCCGACACTGGCCGGCGTGCTGAACGCTATCTACGGACGAATCGCACGCAATTCGGGAAAGATTATCTGTGGCGACAAAACGCCTGACGATATGCTATCGATCCGCAAACTGGAACAGGTCGGCTTGTTGAATTCGGATGTCAAGCTCGTTCATATTGTGCGAGATGTACGCGGCGTCATGTCTTCGCTAAAGAATGTATCGTGGGCGCCAGACGGCATCGAAGAATACTTCCCCCGGCTTTGGAATTACACCAACCTACATTTGCATAACACGATGAGCGGTCATCCGAACTATCTACTCGTGCGGTACGAAGATCTCGTCGCAAATCCGCGAAAAATCCTCTCGTTGACCACAGCTTTCCTTGATTGCCCTTCGAGG
>AACY020301219.1_pt1 | contig 10325 bp, 7 predicted proteins | sample 267378 | NCBI WGS metagenome assembly AACY02 (sample SAMN02954345, study PRJNA13694) | marine metagenome | biome: aquatic; feature: ocean; material: water; isolation source: isolated as part of a large dataset composed predominantly from surface... | reverse complement strand
ACCTCGGCCGACAACACGGTGGGCGGCAACCCAGTTCGACGAGGTGCACACCGTCGAGCGGGCAGAACAGCTCTATCACCAGCACAGCCCCGAACTCGCCGCCATACCCAACGTGACCACGCATCTGGGAGACTCCCGCAGGCTCCTGCCCGGCATCCTGGCCGGCCTGCGGGATTGCCGGGCGACCTTGTGGCTCGACGGCCATTACTCAGGCGGGGAAACTGCCGGAGTAGACGACGAGTGTCCGCTGCTCGACGAACTGGCCGCTCTCGGTACCCGCAGCACCGACATCATTCTGATCGATGACGCCCGGCTCTTTCTGGCAGCTCCACCGCCACCGCATCAGCCCTCGGCATGGCCCACCATTGCCGACATCATTCGCCAGTTGCCGAAAGCTGGAGCCGATCAATTCGTGCAGGTGATCGACGACGTCATCTTTATCGTGCCCGATCAAGAGCCGCTGCGCAGCCACCTGACACGCCACGCACAAACCCGGGCCGATGCCGCCTGGCAGACCTGGCTGCGGCAGCAGCAAGACAACAGCCGTCCTCGGCGTGGTCCTGCCAGCATCTTTTCCCTCCTGCGTGGCTGAGCAGGAGCTCCTCCTCCATCCGGCGGGCATCCCGTGCGAATCGATCACATCAATGCATACCTCACCGGCGGCGCTGCAGTTGCCGCCCGCCGGCTGCACCATGCCTTGCTGGCGGATGGCATCGAGAGCCGGTTCTGGTTTTCGGGAAATTCCAAAGGCAGGTCGGCACCGGCACCGGATGCGAGCTACCGACAGCTCGCCTGGAGCATGCCGCCGGTCTGGGCTGTCGGCCGCTTTGGCCTCGTCGCTATCCGCTGGGGCTGGGAACGCACTCTGCGCAGCTATTTCCGCCCGCGGTGGTGCCGCCCGCCCCGGCATGTACAACGGCCCGGTGCGGCCCTCCCCCACGCCGTTTGTTCCGGGTGGCAGCCTGCCCGACCTGCTGCATCTGCACTGGGTCAGCCGGATTATTGACTACCGCTCTTTTTTTGGCTCGCTGCCCGCTGATCTGCCGCTGGTCTGGACGCTTCACGACATGCAGCCGCTGACCGGCGGCTGCCATCATGCCCACGATTGCGACCGATTTAGGCAGGCCTGCGGCAACTGCCCGGTCCTCGGCCGGCCGGGCCGCCACGATCTGTCATACCGCGATCACGGCATCAAGAAAGCCGCCCTCTCCGGCCGCGTGATTCACATTGTCACCCCCAGCCGCTGGCTGGAGCGGCTGGCCCGGGCCAGTGGCCTCCTCCCCGCGGGTTGCACCTTCCAGACAATTCACAATGGCATCAACCTCAACGATTTTCAGCCGCTTGAGAAGCGGGCCGCCCGTCGCCAACTGGGTCTGCCAGAAGACCGGCTGCTGATCGGGTATGCCGCCGAATCACTCAGCAATAAACCGAAGGGCATTGAGGAGTTCCTCCGGGCAGTCTCCCAGCTCCCCTCCGAATACCGAGTCACGGGTCTTCTCTTCGGCAAGGACGAGCCACCGGCGGGAATTGCCAAGGTGCCAATGATCAACCTTGGCTTTCTCACCAGCGCAGCGCGGCTGCGACTGGCCTACGCGGCCGCCGACATCTTCACGGTGCCATCTCATGCCGAGACCATCTCGCAGACGGCGCCGGAAGCACTCGCCTGCGGAACGCCGGTGGTCGCCTCAGACGTGGGCGGCATTCCCGAAATCGTCCGAGACGGTGAAACGGGTCTGCTCGCGGCTCCGCAAGACGGCAACAGCCTCGCCGGCCGGCTTGCGGCGCTCGCCGCTGACGCTGGACTGCGGCAGCAGCTGGCAGCGGCTGGCCGCGATCTCGTTTGCCGAGAATTTGAGGCCTCCGGCCAGACTGCCCGCTATCGTGATCTGTACGCGAAGGCGATCGGGACCGCCAGTGCCGATTGAGCGTGACACGGGCCGCGGGCTGTGCGTGGTCCGGTGAGTCTGAGGCCGAGTTGGTGCCGTCTTCTCCGCGAACAGGACTGCAATGAAAACGCCTTTTGGGAGCGATGCCTTCGCGGTCCGGGCGAGTCCGCTGCTGTGAATCCGAACTGTGATGAGCCTAGAAGGCCCCGCCGCCCCGCTCAATCGCAGTGGCATCCGTCTTGGATGTCCTCACGCGGGCCAAACGTTCCGCCGCGTTTCCCGTTTGCCTGAACCGATGTCGGTCGGGTCTGACGCAGCTCTGCGACAGGCAGCGATGGCCGGAGTGGCAGTTCCAAACCTGGCGACGGTTCAGGCAGTTGCTGCCCGGTTCGTGGGCTCTGGATGAGTCTCCGGCAGGCAGTTCACCCGCTCTCGCCGAAGCCCCGATTGGTGAGAGCGGTTTTTTTGGTCGAGACAACGCTGTCGGAACCCGAATGCGATTTGGTACGAGATTCGCAGCTTCAGATTCTGACAAGGCGGCGGCCCTGTCCCCTGAGAACCGCGATTGCGACGGCCGCCCGACTGGCTGTGGAAACTGTCAAGAGACTCTGGTGTCGCGAGGTGTGCCAGCCACAGCCCCTAAAGGCCGTTCAGCTTTTCGGGTTCCGGCGAATTTCGTCGCGTCGCAAGCATGGTTTACGGGCAAACCCCGGGCTCGGCTCCCCGGCAGATCGTGCAGATTCGATGCGCTGGCCGGGTATTCCCTGGCAGACGTTCCTGACTCTCTGAGACTCTCTGGAGGTTCGCGATGATGCAGTCTCGTTCGCCCGGCTGCGCTGCGGCCGAGGGTTGCCGCAGCGGCGTTATGTCGCGAGGCTTCACGCTGATTGAACTTCTCGTCGTCATCGCCATCATCGGCGTCCTTGTGGGGTTGTTGCTCCCGGCGGCCCAGCAGGCCCGCGAAGCCGCCCGGCGTTCGTCCTGCGGAAACAAGCTCAGGCAACTCGGGCTTGCGGCCCTTGCCTACGAGAGCGGTCGCGGGGTCTTTCCGCCGGCGGGCCGCAGCTATCAGGCCTGCGGCTCGGGAGTCGGGGGCCCCGGCGACGCCCAGACGCTCAACATGAGTGGGTTCGTGCTGCTGCTCCCGGGACTGGAGGAGCAGGCGGTCTACGATTCGGCCGATCTCAAGGGGTCTTTCGGGGAAATCTCCGAAGGACGCCCACAAAATCGCAACGCCAACGGCACGCCCGCCGGTACGGCGTCAGCCAACGGCAACGCCACGGTGCGGGGGCTGGAACTCACCGCGTTTCGTTGTCCGTCAGCGATCGGCAGCCGTCGACGTTCATACCTGCTGGGGAGCTATGCGAAGACGAATTACGACTTTGTCGTCAATCGCAATGGAGACTATGGCACCTGCAACTACTGGCGGAGCAACCGCACCCACATTTCTGGTGAAAACAGTCGGACGACATTCGCGATGATCGCCGATGGCGCAAGCAAAACGTTTCTGTTCGGGGAGACAACGTCGAATGGTCGGTGCAACGGGCCTGACCACGGCTGGGCCCATCGCGAGCATGCGATGAACGGAATTGACCCCGGGATTTCCCCGCTGAACAACTGGACGTACACCGCAAGTTGGACGACCTGCGGCACGCCGGGCGGGCCGAACCCGCCCCGGGTCGGACGGCTCGGCGACTGGGGACGAGCGGGGAGTCTTCATCCGGGAGGCGCGTTCTTTGTCATGGGGGATGCTTCGACCCGGTTCGTGAATGAATCGACGAACCGGACGGTGCTCAACCAGGTCGCCCGGATGGCCGATGGCACCAATCCGGACTCTTACTGACCGGGGATTCAATGAAACTCGTATCGCAGTCAAGAACGTGGCATGATGCAACGAGGGTCGTCTTGAGCGGCTGCCTGGCGGTGACCTGCCTGGCGGCGACCGGCTGCGGAGAGACTACTCTGGTGCCTGCCGCCGGTGTCGTCGTTCTCGATGGCCAGCCGCTCCCCCAGGCAAAGGTGACGTTCAGCCCTGCGGAGGGCACTGCCGGGGCTGGTGGCATGGGAATCACCGATGCGACAGGGCACTTTGAACTCTTCAATCCTCAGGGTGAGCCCGGCCTGCCGCCCGGAAGCTATCGGGTGACGGTCAATAAAACGGAACTCAAGCGGGGGTTTGAAGAAGGCGTCGCCGTCACCGATGCCGACGTGAGGGAGCTGCTGCCACCGCGGTACAGTAGTCCGGAGAAAACGGAACTCAGGCAGACGGTCGGCAGTGCAGCTGGCGAGTTGATACGGCTGCAGCTCGTGGGCGGCCGAAAAAAATGAAGGTGCTGTCGGCGGCTTCGGCACTGATCGTGACCGCCGCAGCCTGACGCTCAGCAGAACCGCCTGCCCTGTTCACCGGCCCGCGGGCGGAAGATTCAGGGATGTCCCGGGGCGACACCGCAAACGTCGAAGGTCTCCGAGTCGCCTGCCCGGGAACCGCCGGCGGCCGGCATTTCCCCTTAGCCGCCCGCAGCCCCCGGAAAATCATCGGATGCCGCTGGGGGGGCGATCCCGCAACGTGCTATCTTTCCAGGATCGTCTGAATCCGGTTCCGCTGTTGGGGGTGTTTCTTGATGACGTGCAGGAAACTTGCGTCGGTGCTGGTGATCGGTCTGCTCAGCGAGACCTGCACGGGTGTGCTCTCAGCAAACGACGTGATCGTATTCAACACGACCCGGCCGGAGAACCACCTGCAGGGGACGTTCGCGGCAGAAGTGCTTTTTGCCCAAAGCCAGATCGTGCCCTCCCGACCGCGCGAGGGCGATCGCCAGCCGCACCTCATGAGCCGTCGCAGGTGTTTGGTGATGGTGCGGCCGCTCGACGCGGAGAACAAAGCAACCGTTCAGGTGACCGCGGTCGACCGGCGCGGGGATACGCTCGGGACCATCGACCTTGACCCGCCTGAAAAGCTGCCCAAGACAGCCTATTTCATTGAGGGGTTGCCGCAGCAGGCGATCGATTTCCGACCGCAGACCGATGCCGTCGCGGTCATCCGCACGACCGAAGACCTGAAAAAGCTGCGGGGGCCGCAGGCTGCGTTTCTCAGCGAGCGGCTCGAGAAAAAGAGACTCATCGAAATCGAGACAGCTGACGGTCGCTGGGTCTGCGACATCCATCTGCCCGAGGACGCCGCCTTCGACGGAAAATTTGTCCGCCTCCATTCGCAGGCGGGTTATCGCTCAACCGTCCATTACGGTGACCGCACCGCCGTCCTCAGCCGGGGGCAGACGCTGCTGTTGAAGTCGATTCAGGGCCGGTGGATTTCGGCGGATGACGCTGAGAATCAAAGGCTGATCTATGCCGCTGCAACGTGGAGCGGCGTCCTGCCGGCTGCCTGGGTCAATCCCGGCGTCAGCCTCAGATTCCGCCAAGGGGAGGTCCAGGGTCGCCTGACCGAACTCGAGGTGGGGCCGCCGACAGAACTCATCCTGCACACGATCGACCTGGGCATGCTGGTGCCGCCGCTCGGTCGGTTCCGGTTCGCCGCTGACCCGTCCGCGCAGCGAGAGTATTTCCAGACGGTCCCGGTCAGCCGATTGATTGTGAGCCAGTATGCGCCGGTGTTTTTGCGGCGGGTGATGCTGCCGAATGGGACATTCCTCGTAAACCACGATCCGGGCAAGGGCGACTGGCATCACGGCACGATGCGGCAGCGGATCGGGAAAGAGCTGATTTCCCATGGGATCAACAACGCCAATTACGGAGTCCACTCCACGGCGGGCGAGGGAGAAGGAGGGCATCTTTACCTGACTGCCCAACTGACCGCGCACATGAGCACCGGACGATATTCCAACGGCATCGTGACGCACGGCGGGTCGGGTGGCGGTGGAATCGTGACGCTCGACAAGACGCTTGGCAATGAATTGAGCCACGAGGTCGGCCACAACTACGGACTCGGCCACTATGTCGGAGGCTTTCGCGGGTCGGTTCATCGGGCCGCTGATCAGGTCAATTCAACCTGGGGCTGGGATGCTGACCAGCAGCGGTTTATCCCCAACTTTTCGCCCACCCGCAGCGGCAAGGCGACCTGCCTTGGGGACGCCTGTCAGCAGCCCTTTTTCGGTCGTTCGTTCGGACTTGACGCGATGGCCGGCGGCAGCCCGTTCTCTGCGTTCAATCGGTTCACGCTCTACACCCCCTACACGGCCGCAACCATTCAGGAGTTTCTCGAACGCAAGGCGGTGTTTGCGGCGGAATCGCCGACCGGTTTTCACACCTGGGACGCCGCTCGTGCCGCGATGGTGCCGTATGCCCACAGGGTTGACGTCGGTGCCACCGTCGACGCCTCCCCTGACGACCTCACGGCGGAAAAGCTGGCGTCCCTGGTGGCCGAATACGATCTGGTCAAAGTCGCGATGCGGGACGGCAGATGGATCAAGGACGTCCGACTGCCCGCGGCGACGGCTGCCAACCGCGGCCGCACGGTGCGCATTGACCAGGGGGCCACCTACGACAGTTTTCTCAATCTCGGTGACAAGGTGGTCAAAATGCCCAGCGGGTTCAAGCAGAGCTACACCTCTGACGGGAGCCGCTGGCGGGAAGGCCCGTCCGATAGCCAACAGATCGACCGTACGCCGGAGGCCTTCGGCGTCCCGGTGACGACGTTGGTCGGCTACTACGATCCGCGGAACGAACTGGTCAGCTACATCTACCCCGCACTCCACGGAGCCTATGGCTTTGTCTATGGCGATGATCGCGAGCGGGTGTCGGATGATCAGGGCTGCTCCCTGGTGGTCGAGACTCGCGAGGGAACGCTGCAGTTTCGCCTGGCAAACCAGCGGCTCAATCCGCAGGTGATGAATAAGTTCCATGTCAATGTTCCTGAGTCGAGTCAGCCGGTAAGCGTTGCGGTTGTGTGCCGCGGCAAGGTTGTCGACAGGCGGACGATTGCCGGCGTCGCCGACCCCCCGGTCGTTACCGTCCACGGCGACTAGCTGTGCGAAGAAACTGCCCGGCGATGGTCGCCAGCCAGCGAGCGGCGGCTATTTTCCGGGCACCTGGTGAACTTCCTTCGCCCTTCAGGTCTGCCGCGACGCTGTTGCGTCCCGGAGACCGATGCGGCAGCCGACCTGATTCACGGCCTGTTAAGACTTTTCCGGCGACCCGGCAAAGGTCTGTTCAAGCAGTTCGATGCCTTGCGTGACATCAGCCTTTTTCGGCCGCGTCCCCCACTGCTCCCGGACGCGGCGGACGTCTTCCAGCCATTGCTCGAAGGGCTCGCCATACGTCTCAGCCTTGGCCGCCAAGGCCTCGATGACGAGGTCAAGTTCCTCGCCGGCACGGGATGGTTGCCGGGCCATCGTCGTCTTGCGTTCGGCGAAAAGTGAACGAAATTCCGTCACCGCGGTCCCGGCCGACGGCATTGCCGCAGTTTTTGGACCGCCGCATCCGACCAGGGCGAGCAACAGGAACGCTGCTGTCCGCCAGCATGGCGGCAGCCAGAGGGAAACCATCGAGGCGTGGTTTTCAGGCATGCGTGTTCCCGAGGGCGGAAAAGATTATCGGCCTGGCAATCGCCGTGACGCGGTCCTGCTCAGGGGTTGCCGTCGGCGATCGACAGGAGACGGGCAAACGTGGTGGGATCGATGGCATCGTTCAGTGTTCTCGTTGACCCATCACAGTTGGCGATCGATGCCACCCCGGCATGAAAACTGCGAAGGCCAACCCCAGCATTTTGAGTCGGATTCGTTCCGGCATTCGCATCTGGGTTACTTCGCCGGTTGAAGATGCGATTGCCCGAGTCGTTCGGCGAATAGGGAGAGGCATCGATGCTCGCGGTCGTGTTCGGCGTCAGCACCGCATTCCCACTCCCCCGGCCGCTAAAGGTTGGCCCGGTACACCAGCCCCAGGCCCCGCGGTCATCACCTCCACTGGTGCCGACGACGATTTCACCGAGGAGCGCTGTCTTCGACATTCCGTCGGTAATGTCACGGAATTTCGCCCCATATTGCGATACAGTTCCGACGGGCCCCTTGAGGGTCGGCGACTGGGCGTCATTCATGTGATGAAGCCGGCCGGCTCCTGTGTTGGCGGCGTAGGTCCATTTGGCGAATCCGTTGAAGTCTTGCGTAAGCCTGCCGGTGATCAACGGCTGCGAGCGACACCAAAACGTACCGATCCGTTGGCGCGTCGCCCGGTTGTTGCCTGTGGTTGCATTTCCATCTCGAGCAGGCGTGGTCACATCGATCAGGTCGTAGAGCCCCTGCTCTTCCATGAAAGGCAGGCAGTGGACCACCCAGGTCGGGCCCCAGTTGCCATCCCGGCCGCCGAGATTTGTCGCCGACGGATTGGCGATATTTTCACAGCCTTTGGGATACGACTCGCGATTGGCGGTGGCATAATTCGCCACTGCCAGCGCCAGTTGTTTGAGGTTATTGACGCAGGCCGAGCGGTTCGCCGCCTCGCGAGCCTGCTGCACAGCCGGCAGCAACAGCCCGACAAGCACCCCGATGATGGCGATCACAACCAGCAACTCGATGAGCGTAAACGCCACTCGACGCGTTTTGTTCGCAGACATCACGACCCCTCTTTCTGAAGGATGAAACCCTATCAAAATATGACAAGAGCCAGTAATCTTGCAACTGTTGACGCGGGCGTTTGTTCGCGCGGTTGGCGTCGCCACCCCAGGCCCCGCGGCCGAGGGTTTGACAAGTCGTCGGTGCCGGTCAAGATGACTCGGTAGTGACATTTCGGTCGGGGGCGGGCCGGGAATGTTTCTGCGGTTTCTGCGGTGGTGAGCATCGTTTCGGGCGGTGCTGCTTCTCCCTCCCCGGAACGAGGTGCGATGATGGCTCGGAACACAACTCGCCTGTCGAAGGGATCACTTTCTCGCCGAGCGTTTACGACGTGTGGGCTTGTTGGCGGGGCAGCGTTGGCCGCTCCGCGAATTTCCCGCGCGCGACGACTGACGGATGAAACGATCATCGGCGAGGGTGAGTACCAATTTCGGGCACGGCACCAGTTTCCGGACCTCCCCGATCGCTTCACCTGGCAGACGACACACGGCGTGGCCCTCGACAAGGCGGGCAACCTCTACGTGATTCACGAGGGCAAGAAGCAACAGAAAGACCACCCCACGATTTTCGTCTTTGATCCGCAGGGGGCATTCGTTCGAGCCTTTGGCAGCCAGTTCCAAGGGGGTGGGCATGGCATTGAGGTGCGGCAGGAGGGCAGCGAGGAGTTTCTCTATGTCTGCGGCTATCAGCAGGTGAAGGCCTTCGCGAAGCTGACGCTGACGGGTGAAACTGTCTGGTACCGCAAGGCACCGATGGAGTCCGGAGTCTATGCCGCGGGAGAAGACGTCTCGACGACTGCCAACTGGAGCCGCCAGGGATTTCTGCCGACCAACGTGGCTTTTCTCGACGACGGCGGCTTTCTGCTCGCCGACGGCTACGGCTCGTTCCGGATCCATCGGTACGACAAAGACGCCGCCTGGGTGAGCTGCTTTGGCGGGCCGGGCGATGGTGAGGGTACGTTCAAGACCGCGCACGGTCTCTGGATCGACCGCCGGCCGGCAGCCGATGGTTCAGCTCGCGAGCCGACCATCGTGGTGACTGACCGGGCCCACAACACCCTGCAGGTCTTCTCGCTCGACGGCACCTATCAACAGACCATTCCGGGCTTTGGGCTGCCAGCCAACGTCGATACCTGGAAAAACCTGATGCTGGTGCCGGAACTCAAGGCCAGCGTCAGCCTGCTTGATGAGAACTACCGCGTGGTCGCTCGGCTGGGCCGGGCAGATGAGCGGCTGGCTTCGATCAAAGGGCTCCGGAGCCAGCCGCAGCAGTGGCTCAATGGCCAGTTTGTCCATCCGCACGACGCCTGCTTCACGCCTGCGGGCGATATCTTTGTGGCCGAATGGGTCAGCACGGGCCGGGTGACCAAGCTCGAGCGGGTTTAGCTACGTTGTCTTTCGTCACCGGCGAACCGCGGCGAATCTCCTGCGGTGAAGGCGGCGGCACTGCCGATTCCGCCGATGCAGAACAGGCCGGCAATGCTCGGGGACGCCTCGGCTGTTTGCCGCGGCAGCCCGCGAACCAGCGGCTGAGCAAGGTGTCTATCACACGGCTGACGTGCCTCTGACGGTGCCTCCAGCAGCTAGGCTCTGTCTGAAAAGGCTACCGTTGGCCCGAGAGCGAGCTGCTTTGGCCTCTGGCAAGGACGGCGAAGCAGCCAGATTTGCAATTCTGGCGATGGAGCCGGACGTAGCCAGAGGGTAAATGAGCCGCTCGAAGCCAGGTACTGAGTTTTCAGACAGAGCCTAGCTGGAACCGGCTGCGTGTCTGTGGATATGCTCCGGGGGCAACGGCAACCGTGCACCAGTGTTTCAGCCGGTTCTGGCGACCCGCTTGACGCCGCTGCCGGCCGCGACGCCCCCTGAGTGACCGCCGG
>AACY020554551.1_pt1 | contig 10329 bp, 11 predicted proteins | sample 267378 | NCBI WGS metagenome assembly AACY02 (sample SAMN02954345, study PRJNA13694) | marine metagenome | biome: aquatic; feature: ocean; material: water; isolation source: isolated as part of a large dataset composed predominantly from surface... | reverse complement strand
AGCAGTGGTGAAGTAAGCAGTCTAAGTGTTGGTTCCACTGGAAACGGTTATGTTGTTGGTGACGTTTTGGGAATAACCACTAGTAGCGTCGTTAGAGGTTCTGGAGCACAACTTACAGTAAGAACAATTGACGGTATTGATACACTTTACTTAACTGGCGTTCAGGGAGAGTCATTTACTAGTGGAGATGATTTAATCTATTATAATTCTTCAACAGCAGTTGCAACCGCCAATACTGATATTAGAGGTTCTTCTAGCGTTTATAATAACTTGTATTCTGGAAATGTTGTTAGAGTATTCCATCCAAATCATGGAATGCAAGCAGACAATAATACTATTGAACTAAAAAATGTAAATCCTTCATCTGCTCCAATAAGAATCACTGCAAATATGTCTACAAGTGATAGCACAATTTCCGTTGCTAACACATCGTATTTTGCAACTTTTGAAGGAATTACTACATCCAAAGGATATATCAAGGTTGACAATGAAATTATGTTCTATGATGGAATCAACGTTGGATCTATTGGAATTAGCACCAGAGGAGCAGAAGGAACTACAATAACTCCACACTACTTAAATGATCTTGCATATAAGTACGAATTAAACGGAGTATCTTTAACAAGAATCAATACAGTTCATACTCTTCCAAGCACACAAGCTCTTAAGAGTATTAGAGACTTTGATGTTTATCACTTAGAAGTTGATAGAAGTGGAAGAAGTAGTGGAACTTCTCTACTTTCGTTCACCGAAGAAAAAATCTCTGGAGGAACTAACGTTTCGGCTTCACAAAACTATCAATTTAATATTATTAGACCTCAATTTAACATCTTCACACCAGGTGAGGGAACTACAGTTAATTCCACAATTGATACTGTATCTGGAACAAGTGTTGGTGGTTCTGAAGTTTCGTTCTTAGCAAAAGAACCACAAAATATAACTCTTAACGAAGAGAATGTTCTTGATTCTCCAAGACTGATGTGTTCTGAGAGAAATGAATCTACAAGATTGTCTTCACAAAAATCATTTACACTAAAAGTAAATATGAATAACGGTGGAGATCCAAATCTTTCTCCAGCAATTAACATTAAAAATGCAAGTATTGTTCTTGGAAGAAGCAGAGTAAATAATCCAATTGCAGATTATGTAACAGATGCAAGATCAAATCTTCTAGAAGGAGATCCTCATGCTTCTGTTTATATCTCTAAGAAAATTGATTTAAAACAACCAGCATCTTCACTAAAACTTTTAGTTTCTGCTTATAGAGCATCAGAAGCCGATTTTAGAGTTTTATACCGTCTCTTCAAGTCAGACTCTAGCGAAATTAGTCAGTCTTATGATTTATTCCCTGGATATGATAATTTAAGAGACACTGATGGTGATGGATATGGAGACACAGTTATTGATTCTTCTAAAAATAGTGGAAGAGCGGATTCTTATGTAAGACCAAGTAACGATGATGAATTCTTAGAGTATCAATTTACCGCAGACAATCTTGATCAATTTACAGGTTTTGTGATTAAAATAGTGATGTCTTCAACAAATGAAGCAAAACCAGTAATATTCAAAGACCTCAGAGCAATTGCACTAGCATAATGATACCTGTTGAAGGACATAAAAATCTCTTTAGAGATGAAAATACTGGAGCAATTGTTAATTGTGATACATTTGCATATTCTCAATATATTAAAATGAAACATGATAGAAAAAAACAAAAAGAAGAGATAGATCAAATCAAATCAGATATTGATGAAATTAAAACTTTATTAAAGGAGTTTCTAAATGGATCCAGATAAAATTGAACTTGAGAATTTAAGTAAAAGTTTTGAATACTTCAAGTATGCTTCAGAAATAGATAAAATTGATCGTATTGAAGAATTACGTAATATTGCAAAATCTTATTTTAAATTATACTTGAAACAACAAGAGGTTTTGTCTTCGTTCGGTTCTGAGCCAGTATAAATACATTTTAGAACCTGGTTCATACTTAGATGTCGGAAATAAAGGTCAGAGTAGGCCAACAAAACGCCATTAAAGTTCTTTCATCGCTAGCGGGTGCAGGTAGTCTTGCGTTAAGTGAACTTATAGATGTAGATGCTTCGAACTTGCAAAATGGTATGGTTTTGGTGTATAACAGCACTACTCAAAAGTGGACAGCGACTCTACAATTGACCCCCACTAACACTCAAAACTTAGTTGTTGAGGGGGGGACATTCTAAGATATGGCAAGTATAATCAAGATTAAAAGGTCTACAGGGACCTCTTTACCTACATCACTAGCCTGGGGTGAACTTGCTTACATAACTGGTATTGGAAGTTATGGGGGAAGTCGCCAATATGTTGATAGAGTTTTTATTGCAGATGACCAATTAAATATCCTTCCTGTTGGTGGATATTACTATACATCTATGATGGAGCACCCTCCAGGTGCTATTGCAACTGTCACAAATGTAAGAAATTATGATTCTGGAGTTGTAGCGGTTCTTTCTCCAGAAGCAAACACTGGTCTTGGTTCCACTTCTTTAAAAGTTGACCAGTGGAACGTAGATAATATTAGAATAGATGGTAATACTTTATCATCAACCAACAGTGATGGAGACATTATTTTAGATCCTGTTGGTGTTGGAAGTGTAAGAATAGTAGATAATACGTATTTAAATTTTGGCAATGATAATGACGTAGCAATGCGCTACGATGAAACAACTGACGATAGATTTGAGATTGAAGGTGCTGATTGGTACTTCGAAAACGGAGTAGCAATTAAAATTGGTGATACGACACAAGCAAACAATAAAGACACCGGTGCTCTTGTAGTTGAAGGTGGTGTTGGAATTGAGAAAAACCTATTTGTTGGTGGTTCTATTGGAATTACCAGTATTGCAACGTTTGGTCAGATTAAGATCCAAGATAATATTATTTCCACTGTTCCTGGAACTACGGTACTTTATCTTGATCCATACACAGATGGATTAAGTAACGAAGGAACGGTTGTTATAAAAGGAAATTTACAGGTTGATGGTACAACAACCTCAGTAAATTCTAGCACAGTAGATATAAATGATCCAATTATTATAATTGGTGATGTAACAAGTCAAAGAACAGTAATGACAGCAGTTATTACTGGAGTAAGTACAATCCGTTTGGATTCTGTTATTGGTATTAACACTGGAGATGTTGTTAGTGGAAATTCTTCACTGTCTGGATCTGGAGTTAATACTGTAACGGCATATGATACTGGTAATAAAATTATTACACTAACGGATGCTGTTATTGGTGGGATTACTACAACCACGCAACTGACAATTACGCACGCTTTTGATACCAACACAGATCGTGGAATTGGATTTAATTACAATACAAGTAGTGGGACTGCAAATAACAAAACTGGTTTCTTTGGTTATATTGATGGATCGAATGTAGGAAGTGCTGCAACGCCAAGATCATGGACCTATATTCCAGATGCAACTATTACCAATAGTGTAGTAACTGGAACTAGAGGTTTCCTCGATGTTAGAGGAATTTATTATCAAACTGGTGACTTTAATACTCATGGTGTTGTATTTTTTGATGCTGATGGTCTTCAAACTTCAACAAATAATCCTTCTTCTTCAGCAATAACCTCCAAACAAGTTTTAGTTGCTCTTACAAAGGTTACCCTATCTTTACCAAGTTCAATAACAGTTAATACTGGAGATTTTATTAAACAAGATACCTCAAATGCTTATGGAATAGTGGAAACTGGAGGCACTCTTTCTACAGTAAGTCTTATTGGAGTTGAGGGTACTTTTAATACTAGTAATAATTTAAGAAGAGAGGGAAATACTGGTCAAATTCAAAATCTCTCTATAACACCAAGTTCCACTAATGTGATATATACTAACAGACCTACATGGACTGCAACTCTAGACGGGGGTAATTATTGAAATGAGTAATCCTGGTGAAGAGGTTGATATTAATTTTTTGATTAAATCATATCATAGAAAAATATCTGAATTGTCTAATCAAGTTATTCTTTTAGAAGCAACAGTTCAAACACTTCGAAATGAAATAGAAAAATTGAATAGACCTTTAGATAAGGATTTTAAGGAAGAATAAAATGGCAAAACCATCTACTAGGCAAGAACTCATAGATTATTGTAAGAGAAAACTAGGAGCTCCTGTTCTTGAAATTAACGTTGATGATGATCAAATCGATGATCTGGTGGATGATGCTATTCAATATTTTCAAGAGAGACACTTTGATGGTGTCGAGAGAATGTATTTAAAATATGAGATTACTCAGGCAGATATTGACAGAGGAAGGGGAAGAGAAACAAATGGAGTTGGTGTTGTAACTACGACTGCAACTTCAACAAGTATAAGCGGATATGGAACAGTAACATCTAATTTTTACGAAACATCTAACTTTATTCAAGTTCCAGATTCCGTGATTGGAGTTGAAAAAATATTTAAGTTTGATACCAGTTCAATTTCTGGTGGATTGTTTAGTATTAAATATCAACTATTTTTAAATGATTTATATTATTTCAACTCTGTCGAACTCCTTCAATATGCAATGACTAAGAGTTATCTGGAAGATATTGATTTTCTACTCACTACTGATAAACAAGTTAGATTTAACAAAAGACAAGACAGACTATATCTAGATATTGATTGGGGTTCTCAGTCTGTCGGAAACTTTATCGTAATCGATTGTTATAGAGCATTAGATCCATCATCTTTTAGTCAAATTTATAACGATAGTTTTCTAAAACAGTATCTAACTTCTCTGATTAAGAGACAGTGGGGACAAAATCTTATCAAGTTTAGAGGTGTTAAATTGCCTGGTGGCATTGAACTAAACGGAAGAGAAATATATGAAGATGCTGTAAGAGAACTTGATACGTTAAAGCAAAGAATGGCATCAGAGCACGAATTACCACCTTACGACTTTATTGGATAATGGCTCTTAATCCTTTTTTCCTCCAAGGTTCTTCATCAGAACAAAGACTCGTTCAATCTTTGATTAACGAGCAGTTGAGAATGTATGGTGTAGATGTAATTTACATCCCAAGAAAGTTTGTTAATAAAAAAACAATTATACAAGAGATACAAACATCAAGATTTGACGATAATTATGCTATAGAAGCATATGTCAATACCTATGATGGATATGGGGGAGCAGGGGATATTCTCACTAAATTTGGTATGAGTCTTAGAGATGAATTATTAATTACGATATCAAAAGAAAGATTTGAAGATTTTATATCTCCGTTTTTAACTGGTAGTGATCCAGATGAAATTGAATTAGCATCTAGACCTAGAGAAGGAGACTTAATTTATTTCCCACTTGGTCAAAGGTTATTTGAAGTAAAATTTGTAGAGCATGAGCAACCTTTCTATCAGTTAGGAAAACTCTATGTTTATGAATTAAAGTGTGAATTGTTTGAATATGAAGATGAAGTTCTTGACACTGGAATTGATGAAGTTGATAGAGAGCTTGAAGAAATTGGATTTATCACCACTCTCAAAATGGTTGGGTATGGTTATACTGCTAGTGCTAGTGGTTTTGTTAGAACTGGATATATTAGACAAGTATTTTTAAATAATGATGGATATGATTACACTGTAGCACCTCAAGTTGCAATTGGAACTGTTACTTCTGTTGGAATTGGAAGCACATCAGCGTCAGCAATTGCAATAACAACATCAAAAGGTGGAATGTCTTCGGTACAGAAGATATTATTCAATCATGCTGGAATTGGATATACCACAATTCCATCAATCAATTTCATAAGTCAAGTTATTGGAAGCGGATCTACAGCAATAACAATTGGAGCTGGAGCGGCAGCTACTTGTTCGATTGAAACTCAAAGTTATGGTGTTGTGCGGATTGTTGTAAGTGATGGTGGTGCTGGATATTCAACAAATCCTGTCGTAACAGTTTCTGCACCAACTGGTTCTGGAACTACCGCACGTGCTGAAAGTAGGATCAATTCTGCTGGATTAGTGACATCAATTCTTATTTCAGATCCAGGTTCTGGATATAATTATGCTAGCGCACCAGTTATTACAATTGCCGCCCCAGACACTATAACTGGAATCGGAACATATCAATTTAATGAAATTATTATCGGTCAAAGATCCAAAGTTAGAGCAAGAGTTAAATATTGGGATTCTGATGATGGAACTCTTAAAGTTTCATTTGTTGGATCTGCTTCAACTCAACCAGGTTTTTATCCTGGAGAAGCAGTTGTTGGACAAGAGTCTGGCGCTATTTTCTCAGTTAAGTCTTACAATCAAGATGATATTTACGATAAATATAGTCAAAATGATGAAATTGAAGAAGCAGCAGATCTTATTTTAGACTTTTCAGAATCGAATCCTTTTGGTACTTATTAATGTTAGGAACTTATTACTATCACGAAATTATTAGAAAAACCATTATTGGTTTTGGAACTTTGTTTAATCAAATAAACATAAAGCATCAAGATGCTGATAACAGTACTGTGATTAGTGACATGAGAGTTCCTCTCGCATATGGTCCTGTACAAAAATTTCTTGCAAGAATCAGACAGCAACCAGAATTAAACAAACCGGTACAGATAACCTTGCCAAGGATGTCGTTTGAAATGACATCAATACAATATGATCCTACAAGAAAAGCAAGTTTAACACAGACTTATAAAGCATCTACTGGTTCAAACTTAAAAAAAGTATATTTGCCAGTTCCTTATAATATTGGATTTGATTTAAATATTATGGTTAAATTGAATGATGATGGGTTGCAAATAATCGAACAAATTTTACCATATTTCCAACCAGCATTTAATATCACAATTAATCTTGTAGAATCAATTGGTGAAAAAAGAGATATACCAATTGTTTTAGAAAGTATCAATTTCCAAGATGATTATGAAGGAGATTTTTCTACAAGAAGAGTTTTAATTTATACTTTAAGATTTAGTGCAAAGACATATTTGTTTGGTCCTATTGCAGACAGTTCCGAAGGTCTTATCAAAAAAGTTCAAGTGGATACTTATACTGGAGATACTGTAAATACTTCTAGACGTGAAATGAGGTATATTGCAACTCCAAGAGCTAAGAAAGATTATAATGATGATAACACTTCAACGTTGGCAGATGGCATTTCAGCAACTGATGTATTGATACCAGTTATTGATAGTGCCAATTTCAGCATTGGAGATAGGATTGTTATTGATAGTGAAATAATGTATGTAAAAGATAAACCAAGTGCAACTCAATTATATGTTGAACGTGGATATGAAAATACTTCTACAACTGAACATTTAGTAAATACAAATATTGACAGATTGACAACTGTAGATGATCAATTGGTAGAACCAGATGATGATTTTGGATTCAACGAAAGTTGGACATATCTAGGAGATTCTAAAGAGTATAGTCCAACACGTAAAATTGATTTTTGATAGGTAATTTTATGTCTGATTACAGTAGTATTGATAAAGCACTGAATATTGAAAGTGAAATAGTTAGTGTTGAAAAAAATAATAGTATTGAAGTTGCGTCTAATGGAAATGATATCAAAAAAGACTATGAATATACTAGAGCAAACCTTTATTCTTTGATTGAAAAAGGTCAAGAAGCAATCAACGGAATTATGGAACTTGCTGGGGAAGGTGGTAGTCCAAGAGCATATGAAGTTGCCGGTCAATTAATTAAAAGTGTTGGAGATGTCACTGACAAACTTATTGATTTACAGAAAAAATTAAAAGATGTAGAAGAAGAGACTGTCAAAACAACTAACAATGTCACAAACAATGCCGTTTTTGTTGGTTCAACATCAGAACTTTCAAAACTACTCAAACAAGGTTTTCTAAATAATAAGGAGTAGTCTTTTTAACTAATGAGCTGGTCTAAAGATTATAAAAAATCAATAGACTGTGATAATCCAAAAGGATTTTCGCAGAAAGCCCACTGTGCTGCTCGTAAAAAACGGGCAAGAGGCGAGGAAACTAAATCGAAATCTCCTTTTAGTGAAGGAACTCTTCATCACTGGTTTAGAGGTTCAAAATCAAAAGACGGAAAACCTGGATGGGTTCAGGCAGATGGTTCTCCCTGTGCCAATGAACCAGGAGAAACTAAAACTCCAAAATGTTTTAGTAGTGGAAGATTAAAATCATTAAAAAGAAAAGGTGAAAAAGGTGAGGCATTGATTAAGTCAGCAGTTCGCCGCAAACGCCAAAAAGATAAGGGGCAGCAAGCAAAATCTGGAGCGGCTGCGCCAACAAATGTCCCAACTTTTGCCAAAGGTAAAAAGGATAAAAATTACGTTAAAGCAGAACCAGGAATTAAAGAGGCAATGGAAATTAACGAAGCATCAAAAGATAAACCAGGAAAGGGTAGTGGAACAAAAGATGCTTGTTATCATAAAGTAAAAGCAAGATATGATGTTTGGCCAAGTGCATATGCTTCTGGAGCACTAGTCAAGTGTCGTAAAGTTGGTGCTGATAATTGGGGAACTAAAACAGAAGAAGCATCTACTTCTTTAAGTTATGATTGGGATACTCCAATTCGTGAAAGACCTGATAGATATTGTCCAAAATGTGAAAAACTTGAATTGAGAAGTGAATGTAGATATGGTCCAAAATATTGGGATATGTATTCATTGCCTGCAGAAATAATCACAAATAAAGATGATTATAAAACAACGATGCCATATGCAGGACCAGAAATAAGTTCCTCTTCACCAATGTTAAATATAAATCAGATGAAATACAATTCAACTAGACCACATCCAGCAAACGAAGCAAAAGACTATCAAGATCATGAATATTCAATGGCACGTTCTGAACTTGATACTTTGATGAATGCTGCAAAAAGATTAAAGAAAAAAATGAAGGGTGAAGGAAATATTGAAGCATGGGTTCAATCTAAAATTACAAAAGCAGCAGATTATCTAGATACTGCTGCAGATTATATTGATAGTGGAGAACAATATAATCCAGAAGGTGAACAAATTGATGAAAAATGTTGGAAAGGATATAAAAAAAAGGGAATGAAAACGATGTTTGGAAAAAGATATCCAAATTGTGTAAAAGAAGAAGAATTTTCAAATTGGAGAGATGAACTCGGGGAAGACTGGCAAAAAGTCAATCGTCAGGATAAAACTGATGGATTAAGTCAAGCGGCAGTAGATGCTTATCGCCGTGAAAATCCAGGTTCAAAACTTCAGACTGCGGTTACTGAAAAGAAACCAAAAGGAAAGAGAGCAAAGCGTCGTGCAAACTTCTGCCGTCGTATGAAAGGTATGAAATCAAAACTGACTTCTGCAAAGACTGCAAGAGATCCAGATTCAAGAATTAACAAAGCTCTTCGTCGTTGGAACTGTAACTAAAATGAAATCTTTTCAACAGTTTATTTCAGAAAGCATCACCATTAACGGAAATTTTAATGGAACTTTAAACGTCGGTTCTCCTCAACCAGAACAAACAAGCGAATCTTTTTTTGCTGATGTCATGTGGGAAGGTAAACTTTACCGTTTAGAGGTAGAGGGAAAAATGATACCAAAAAATGAATTAGCAGAACAAATTCAAGGGGAATACCCTGGAGCAATTGTTCATAACATTTATCCTGCTCAGGTAAATACATCAAGAATCAAAAACGCACAAAGATATCAACCAGAAAGATTATCGTGGAGTGATTAATGGCTCAGTGGAATAAGACTACACAAGATTATCTAAACCAAGAAAGATCTCTTTTTGAAGTTAATATATGTGCTGATAGATACGGCAACATTGATGGATGTAATGGAACAGCAAGCGCAAACAGTGCATTTGGTGAAAGTATCGCGGTTCCAGTCACACCAGTGCTTCAACTTGATGCTCTATATGGACTAGAAACAAATAAGTTTGAAACCTTTACTTCTGGAACTGGGATTGTAACTTCAAACACATTGATGAAAACATCGTCAGGAACCGGTGCTTATGGTTACAGTGTTATTCGTTCAAGAAGGGCAGTAAGATATCGTCCAGGACAAGGTGCTCTTGCAAGATTTACAGCACAGTTTTCTGGAAGTGTATCTGGATATACTCAGAGAGCAGGTTTCTTTGCACAAGAACAGGCACTTCAGGTTGGGTATAATACAACAGGTCAGTTTGGTATTCTTCGTGAGAATGGTGGCAAGGCACATATTCATAGATTTACTATTACATCAGCAGCAACGGGAACAGAAAATATAACTGTCACTCTTGCAGGAGTTGCAAAAACCGTAAGCATTCCATCAGGTACAACAACACACAATGCAACTGGAATTGGCACTCATACCTTTCCTGGTTGGATTGTTGATTATCAAGATTCTACAAGTTG
>AACY020301683.1_pt1 | contig 10334 bp, 9 predicted proteins | sample 267378 | NCBI WGS metagenome assembly AACY02 (sample SAMN02954345, study PRJNA13694) | marine metagenome | biome: aquatic; feature: ocean; material: water; isolation source: isolated as part of a large dataset composed predominantly from surface... | reverse complement strand
GGTGATACATCGATCGGATCGTGCGCGCTCAAGAGAGCCTGGCGCTGCTGCGTCAGGTCGTGGACAACGCCATCGACATCACCGAACCGATCGCAGCGGCACTGTTGCGCAGTTCCTCGGCAGCGTGGCGCAGCCAGGAGCAAACCGGATCACAGTTGCTCACCATCATCCAGAACGAGCTCGACGACGACGCCGCGAAGGTCAACGTGGTGTCCCGTGGGACGGTGACATTCAGTGGTGACACCGGCCGGATCCCGATCACCGTCGCCAACGACTTCGATCGACCGGTCACCGTGGGCCTCGTCGTCGAAGGCAGTCCGACCGCCCGACTGCAGGCGCAGCCACTGAATCCGCTTCAAATCGAAGCCGGCCGACGGGCCAGCCTCGAGGTTCCGGTGCGCATCATCGGCGGTGAACCGCTTCCGGTGACCGTGCGATTGATCACCGCGGAGGGTGCGGAATTCGGGGCCGATGCGCAAATGACCCTGCAGACCACGGCGTATTCCCGCGCTGCACTGTGGGTGTCGATCGGTGCCGCGGTGCTGCTCGTGCTGCTGGTGATCGCCGACGCCGTTCGGCGAGCACGCTCCAAGCGCACAGCGGATGACGAACGCACAGCGGATGACGTCACCGCATGAGCAGTCCGAACCTGATCAATTCCAGTGCGGTGATGGCCGCGGGCACGATGGCCTCGCGCATCACCGGGGTGCTGCGCGATATCGCGATGACGACCGCGCTGGGTTTCTACATCGTCTCCGACGCATATTCCCTGGGCAACACGATGCCCAACGTGCTGTACATCCTGCTTATCGGCGGTGCGTTGTCTGCCGTGTTCATCCCGCAGTTGGTCCGGCGCATGAAGGACGATGCCGATGGCGGCGCGGCCTATGCCGATCGACTGATCACGCTCGTCGGGCTCGTGCTGCTGGCGTTCGCGGTGATCGCCGTCGCTGCTGCACCGCTGCTGGTCGATCTCTATGCCACCGGTGCCTATGACGAGTCGCAGCGGGAGTTGGCCACCGCTTTCGCGCGCCTGCTGCTGCCGCAGATCTTCTTCTACGGCATCTATGCCCTCGCCCAGCAGGTGCTGAACTCGCGCGGGGTATTCGGGCCGCCGATGTTCGCACCCATCGCGAACAACATCGTCGCCATCGCCACCTTCGTGCTGTTCATCGCCATCGCGGGAACATCCGCGGCCGCAGACGGTGTTCTCACTACTGATCAGGTCGCACTGCTGGGGATAGGCACCACCCTCGGCGTCGCGGTGCAGGCGCTCATCCTCATCCCGGTTCTCTTCCGTGCCGGCTACCGATACCGGCCGCGATTCGACTTCAAGGGAGCCGGGCTCGGCAAGGCCGGCAAGCTCGCTGCCTGGACACTGGGCCTGGTCGTGGTCAACCAGGCCGGCTACGTCGTCATCACGCGACTGGCCACGCTCGCCAACGTCAATGCCGCCGATGCCGGTTTGGTCGCCGCCGGACTGACGACCTATCAGAAGGCGAACCTGGTGTTCATGCTGCCGCACAGCGTGATCACCGTGTCGATCGTCACCGCACTGCTGCCGGGGCTGAGTCGACTGGCACACACCGGCAACCTGCGCGGGGTCGGCACCGATGTGGCATCGGCCATGCGGTTGGTGGCCGCGCTGCTCGTGCCGATCGTCGCCGTGCTGCTGGTGATCAGTCCCGGACTGTTGGTCCTGCTGTTCGGTTATGGCGCGGCCACCCCGGCACAGGCAAGCACGGCCGGTCTCATCACGAGCGTGTTCATGCTCGGACTTCTTCCGTTCAGTTTGTTCTATGTGCTCTTCCGCGGCTTCTATGCGACCGAGGACACCAAGACGCCGTTCTGGGCGAGTGTGCTGATGAACGTGGTCGCGTTGGCCATCGCAGTGCCGCTGTTCTATGCCGTCACCGGTGGTGCGCAGGTCGCTGCGCTGGCCTTCGGGTATGTCTGTGGATTCTGGGCGGCGTTCATCGCGTCGTGGATCGTGCTGCGGCGGCGGCTGGGTTTCCTCGATGTGCGACGGACACTCGCCGGATTCGCGCGCATGATCTTCGCCGGGGTCGTGACACTGCTCGCGGCACTGGGCACCCAGTGGGTGCTGGCCTCGTTCGTCACCGGCGGTGGTTTGGACAACCGAATCGGGGTTCTGATCAACGTCGTCGTCGTGTCCGGTGTGGGTGCACTGGTGTATCTGGGCTGCGCACGGCTGCTGCGAATCGACGAGATCGGCCAGGTCGTGGGACTGCTGCGCCGTCGCGTCCGTCGCGCATCCGCCGATCCGGATGCGTAACCTGGCTGAGTGCGGCAATTGGCGTCGGGGACCCCGGTGGAGAGGTACACCCTGCGCGCCTTGATCTCCTCCGCCGGCGGCCAGGGCATCGAACTGTGGCAGGCCTACGATCCCGTGCTCGATCGCATCGTCGCCTTGCGCATCATTCCGCGCACACATCCGCGCGCCGCTGCCGCCGCACAGGCCGCACGAGAGGCAGCAAACGTCGAGCACCGCAATCTCGTCGCCGTTCTCGACGTGCTCGACGATGTGAGCATCGCCGACGAGGACTGCACGGTCATCGTGCACGAGTGGGTACCGGGTCGGACCCTGGTCGACCTGTTCGAAGAACGCGAGGGTGAACCGCTGCCGGTCGCCGATGCGGTGCACCTCGCCCGCCAGATCACCCTCGCGATCCTCGAGGCCCACCGCGCAGGCATCGTGCATGGGCGCATCCGGCCCGGTTGCCTGCTCATCAGCGGCACCACCGATCCCGACGGCGAAGGTGAGGTCCGCGTTCGCGGGCTCGGGGTCGATCGCGCGCTGTGGGGGGAATCACCTCGGCCAGCGGTGGCCCATCCCGATGCCCACGGCATCGGCTCGCTGCTCTATGCCGCGATCACCGCGCGCTGGCCCGAGAGACTCGCCGACGGCGTGTCCGGTGCCCCGCGGCACGCCGGTCAACTCCTCACGCCCACGTCCGTGGTCGCCGACGTCCCCGGCTATATCGACGACATCTGCTGGCGTTCCATCGACGCTCGCATCTGGGGATTCACCCCCACTGTGCGTTCCCGCGGCAAGGTCACCGAGATCTCGCCCTATGAGGATCTCGATGCACTGCTGCTCGCCCTCGGTGGACCACCGGAGTCGACATCATCGGCGACGGCCCGCCTGTCGAACCTGTCTCCACTGGCTCGCCAAACTGGCCTGGCTCGGCAACCGGGAACGCCATCCGAGCCCGGTCCACGATCGGCGAGGGGCAAGCGCCGGGTGCTGCGTCGAATCGGGGCGAGCGTGCTCGCTGCTGCTGTGGTCGCGGGTGTCGGACTCGTCGGGGTGCGCATCATCGCCGGGGCGCCCGACCCCTGGGGACCCGATGCCAGCCCGGTCGCCGCCCCCGGCACCGACGATCTGCTCACCCGCACGCCGCAGGCCAGCGCCGATGCCACCGTGCCCGGAGCGAATCCGGGGCTGCGGCCGGGGGAGTTCCCCGTCAGTGAGGCAGTCGTCTTCGGCGATGATCCGACCGCGCACAACCCCGACACCGCGGCCTTCGCCATCGATGGCAACCCGCTGACGGCCTGGTCGACCGACACCTATTTCTCGCCTGATCTGTCCACGACCGCCGCGCCGGTCGGTCTGGTGCTCGATCTGGGTACCCCCCGTGCGGTCAGCGCCGTGCAGTTGGAACTGGCCGGGGCCGGGTCGAGCGTGTCGATCCGGGTGGGGTCCGATCCACTGGCAGCTCCCTCCACCTGGGCGAGCCTGGCCGAGGCCGAAGGCGTCACCGAATCGATCGATCTGCGCTCACCCCGCCCGGTGGTCGGTCGCTACGTCCTCATCTGGTTCACCCGGTTGCCTCCGGCTGACACGGGATTCGTCGGGGGGCTTCGCGAGGTCTCGGTGCGTTCATGAACCGGGAGCGTCGTTAGGCTTCCCGGCGTGTCCGATCCCTCCGCTGCGCCTGTCGACGAGCGCACCGATGCGCAGCTGCTCGCCGCGCATTGCGCGGGGGATCCGCACGCGTTCACCGAGATCGTCCGCCGCCATCGAGATCGATTGTGGGCGGTGGCGCTGCGCACCACCGGGGACCCCGAGGAAGCCTCCGATGCCCTGCAGGATGCCTTGATCTCGGCCTATCGGCGAGCCGATTCCTTCCGCGGGGATTCGGCCGTCACAACCTGGCTGCACCGCATCGTCGTCAACGCCTCCCTCGACCGGCTGCGTCGTCGAGCCGTCCGCCCCTGGGTACCCCTGCCGGAGGAGACCGGTGAGGCCGGAGACCGCTCGCAGTTGGCCGACACCGCCGCCCTCATCGACCCCCGCGATGCCCTCGACGCGCGCGAAACCTCACTGGAGATCGCCGCCGCGCTCGATGAACTGCCCCCCGATCAGCGGCTGGCCCTCGTACTGGTCGACCTCGAGGGGTGGTCGGTGGAGGAGGCCGCGGCGATCATGGAGTGCCCCACCGGCACGGTCAAGAGCCGGTGTTCACGAGGCCGAGCGAAATTGGCCGCCCGACTCGCACATCTGCGGAACCCCGACACCCCACCCACCGTCACACCGTCACCAGGAGGTGACCCGAAACTGTGAGCGATGACGTGACCGACGCCGGTCGGCCCGATCCCAGCGACTTCGCTGCCGAGGAATCGACAGAGGAATCGGCCGAGGAGTTCGCTGGGGAATTGGCGGATCTGACGACGGCGTATCCCGATCTCGCCGCCTGGGTCGCGGCGCAGCCGGCACCCCCGATGCCCGCCGACGTGTGGGATCGGCTCGAGGCCACGCTCGCCGAGCAGGAACCACTGACCACTGCCGGCGTCACCTCGATCGCGAGCGCGAGAGCGTCTCGTCGACCACGGCGACTCGCTCCGATCCTGGGTGCCGCCGCCGGCCTCGTGCTCGTCGGCGCGGTGGGCATCCCCGTCGTCCTCGGTGGCAATGCCGCGAACCCGCCGGTCGCCGATGGCCCGGCCGTCACCGAACCCGCCGCGCGCAACACCGCGGAACCGAACGCTCCCGCAGATCCAGGCAACGCAGATCCAGACAGCGCGGATCCAGGCAGCGCGGATCCGATCGCCACCGCCGAACCTGACGGACCCGATGCCACCACCGCTCCGCAGCCCGAGCCCACCAGCGATGGCTCCGGTGACCAGACACCCGTCGCACCCACCGATGGGGTGATGACCGTGCCTGCCCGGTTCCTCCTGGCCAGCGGCACCGACTACTCCGCCGACGCGATGACCCCCCAGGTCACGTCCTTGCTCACCACCGCTGGATTGGCTGATGGCGATGACATGGCGACTGACGTGGTCGCCGTGCACTCGTCTCGACCCCAGGGCCTGCCCCCGCTCATCGGTCGTGCCGGATTCACCGCCGATGTCGCCGAGCTGCGTGACTGCGTCGGCCGACTGCACGCCTCGAAAGGTGGCGACGCTGTCGGCCTGGCCATGCCCGCCCTGCTCGTCGACCGGGCGCAGTACGAGGGCTCCGACGCCGGGGTCGTGGTGATGCTGCACACGCAACCCGGTGCCAAGCCCTATCTCGACGTCGCGATCGTCAAGCCCGAGTGCACCGACGCCGATGTGGCCGCCGCAGTGTGGTTCACCTATGACCTTCCCTGATCGACCTGCCCTGAGCGTTTCGGGAATAGTCGACCCTCCTAGGATCGTTAGCAGGATTCATCGATCACCATCGATTCAGTGAATCATCGATGCAGTGGATCATCGGTGCAATGAGCAAGGGAGTAGGCGCTATGAGCGACGTTCGCGACGTGATCATCATCGGATCGGGACCGGCCGGCTACACCGCCGCGGTCTATACCGCCCGGGCGCAACTCAACCCGCTGCTGCTCGAAGGTGCGGTCACCGCCGGTGGCGCGTTGATGAACACCACCGAGGTGGAGAACTATCCCGGCTTCGCCGAGGGGATCATGGGCCCGGCCCTCATGGAGGCCATGCGCGCCCAGGCCGCCCGCTTCGGCACCGAGATCGTCACCGACGACGCGGTGGAGATCCGCCTCGACGGGGATGTGAAATACGTCCGCGACGGATCGGGTCGGGAGTATCACGCGAAGTCGATCATCCTCGCGATGGGTTCGGGCTACCGCGAACTCGACGTGCCCAATGAGAAGCGCCTGTCCGGTCACGGGGTGTCGTGGTGCGCGACCTGCGACGGGTTCTTCTTCCGCGACGCCGACATCGCCGTCGTCGGCGGCGGCGACTCCGCGATGGAGGAGGCCACCTTCCTCACCCGATTCGCCAAGTCGGTGACCGTCATCCACCGCCGTGATTCGCTGCGTGCCAGCAAGATCATGGCCGAGCGGGCGATGAACGATCCGAAGATCACCTTCGCCTGGAACTCCGAGGTCGTCGACGTGCTCGGTGACGCCAAGGTGTCCGGGGTGCTGCTGCGCGACACCGTGACCGGGGAGACCCGCGAACTACCGATCACCGGGCTGTTCGTCGCGATCGGCCACGATCCGCGCTCGGAACTCATCAAGGGTCAGGTGGCCTTGGATGACGAGGGTTACGTGATCGCCGATGCCCCCTCCACACGCACCGATATTCCCGGTGTCTTCGCCTGCGGCGACCTGGTGGACCACACCTACCGCCAGGCGATCACCGCTGCCGGCTCAGGCTGCGCCGCGGCACTGGATGCCGAGCGGTTCCTGGCTGCCCACGAGTGAGCCGCACCCGAGTAGCCTGATCAGCAGGCCACATATCCGTATGCCCATGACCGACGTACGAGCGAGGGAGATCCCATGTCGACCACCACAGTGACCGATGCCAGCTTCGCCACCGATGTTCTCGGGGCCGACAAGCCGGTGATCGTGGACTTCTGGGCCGAATGGTGCGGGCCGTGCCGCATGGTGTCGCCGATCCTCGAAGAGATCGCCGCCGAGCACGCCGACAAGATCACCGTGGCGAAGTTGAACGTCGACGAGAACCCCAAGACCGCCGCGAGCTACGGCATCACCTCGATCCCGACGATGAACGTCTACTCCGGCGGCGAGGTCGTCAAGACGATCATCGGAGCCAAGCCCAAGGCTGCGCTGCTCGCGGACCTGCAGCCCTTCCTAGGCTGACGCATGACCCCGTCTCTGCTGCGTCAGGGCGACAGCGGACCCGGGGTCGCTGACATTCGCGAACGCCTGCAGCAGTTGGGGTTCTGTGAACCTGCCGGCCGACACACCGCGCGCGACACCTTCGACGAGGGCCTCGCTGATGCGGTGCGGGCGTTCCAGCAGCATCGCGGCGTCCCCGTCGACGGTGTCGTCGGCCCACAGACGTTCCGACACCTCGACGAGGCGCGCTGGGCGCTGGGCGACCGGGTGCTGCTGTTCAATCCCGGACACCTCATGTCCGGTGACGATGTGCTGTCCCTGCAGCAGCGACTGGTGAACCTCGGCTTCGACTGTGGGCGGCCCGATGGAGTGTTCGGGGTGGGCACGGATTCCGCACTTCGGGAGTTCCAGCGCAATGTCGGTGTCACCGCCGATGGCATGTGCGGTCCCGATACATTCCGTGCCCTGCACCGGCTGACCCGGACCGTCGGCGAGGGTGAGCTGGCGCTGCCACTGCGCGAGCGCATCACCTGGGATTCGGTGCGCAGCGGGGTCGCCGGCAAGGTCATCGTGCTCGATCCTGGCGGTGCCGATGCCGACGAGGCATTCGCCGAAACCGAAGCGGCGATCATCGCCGATGTGTGCGCCCGGCTCGAGGGTCGCCTCGCCGCCGTGGGCACCCAGGTGCTGTTGACGCGAACCCCCGCCCCCACCCTGGTCGCCGAAGGCACCCGGGCGGGCTTCGCTAACGAGATGGGTGCCGATCTGGTCATCAGCCTGCACGTGGAGCGGGTGAGCCTGCCCAACGCGAACGGCATCGCCACGTTCTATTTCGGTGATGCCCGCGGCGGCGCCCATTCCTTCTCCGGACGCCTCGCCGCCGATCTCATGCACGACGCGGTGTGTCAACGCACCGACCTCACCGATTGCCGTGCCCACCCACGCACCTGGGATCTGCTGCGGATGACGCGCATGCCCGCTGTCTGGATGGAACTGGGCTATCTGTCCCACCCACGCGATGCGGCCCGGCTCGCCGATCCGCGGTTCCGCGATGCCGTGGCCGACGGATTGGCCACAGGGGTCATCGCGTACTTCTCTCCCGATACGGATGCGGCCACAGCGCCCGAATGACGAATCCCGCGCCCGCTGCGACACCTACGAGCAGAGCCAGTCGCCCGATCCTGCGCCACACCGGCCATCACCCCGCTTCTGCGTCAACCCCACTCTATGGGGGAGCATAGGGCTCATGACCGATGCGCACGGCAATCGCCTCGACCCCTGGGTCGATGCCTACGCCACCCGCGCCCGCGGGATGACCGCGTCGGAGATCCGCGCGCTGTTCGCCGTGGCTTCCCGACCCGAGGTGGTGTCACTGGCCGGTGGCATGCCCTATGTGTCGGCGCTCAATCTCGATGCGATGGCCGACACGATCTCCGATCTGGTGCGCACCCGCGGCACCCAGGCGCTGCAGTACGGGTCCGGGCAGGGCGATGCGGTGCTGCGCGAGCAGATCGGCGAGGTGATGGCCGAGGTCGGCATCACCGGGCACCCCGACGACATCGTGGTCACCACCGGATCCCAGATGGCGCTGGACCTGGTCACCCGGGTGTTCTGCGACCCCGGTGATGTCGTGTTCGTCGAGGCACCCTCCTACGTCGGTGCGCTCGGGGTGTTCCGCTCCTATGAATGCACCGTCATCCATGTGGCGATGGACGATGAGGGGCTGCAACCGGTCGCACTGGCCGAGGCGATCGGTCGCGCTCGCGCGCAGGGACTGCGGCCGAAGATGATCTACACGATCCCGTCGTTCCACAATCCCGGCGGCATCACCCAGGGACCGCAGCGTCGTCGCGACATCCTCGACATCGCACAGCGCGAAGGCCTGCTCCTGCTCGAGGACGACCCCTATGGTCTGCTCGGCTTCGACGATGTCGGCTTCGGGGATGCACCCCCGCGTGCGATCCGCGCCGATGATGCCGATGGTGTGGTGTATCTGGGCTCGTTCTCCAAGACGATCGCCTCGGGTTTGCGCGTCGGCTGGGCGCTGGCCCCGCACGGGGTGCGCGAGAAGCTCGTGCTCGCCGCCGAGGCCGCGGTGCTGTGCCCGTCGAACTACGCGCAGATGACGATCTCGTCGTATCTGGCCACGCAGCCGTGGCGCGAGCAGGTCAAGGTGTTCCGCGAGACCTATCGTGAGCGCCGCGATGCCCTGCTCGATGAGCTCACGCGGCAGATGCCCGAGGGCACGACATGGACCCATCCGGCCGGTGGCTTCTATTCGTGGCTGACCCTGCCCGAGGGCCTGGATGCCACCGCGATGCTGCCGCGCGCGGTTGCCGCGCTGGTCGCCTACGTCCCCGGCACGGGCTTCTATGTCGATGGGTCCGGTCGTCAGCACATGCGCCTGTCGTACTGCTATCCCGAACCTGAGCGCATCCGCGAAGGAGTGCGTCGACTCGCCGGTGTCATCGAGACCGAGATGGAACTCGCCGCGACGTTCGGCACCGGCCACACCCTGCACAACCCGGCCGGTCCGAGCACCCCCACCCCGGATCAGGCGTAGGCGCGCATGCAGGTCGTCGTTCTCGCCGGTGGACTGTCACCGGAACGCGACGTGTCGATCCGGTCAGGTCGTCGCGTTGCCGAGGCACTGCGGGCGGCAGCACCGGACTGGGAGGTGCTCGAACGCGATATCGATGCGGATCTGCTCGGTGACCTGTCCTCGATGCAGCCCGATTGCGTGGTGCCACTGGTGCATGGTGCGGCGGGTGAAGATGGTGCGCTGCGCGATGTGCTCGAATGCCTCGGGTTGGCCTATGTCGGTTCGCGGCCTGATCCATCGCGGATGGCCTTCGACAAGACGATCGCCAAGGCACTCGTGGAGGTCGATACCCCGGCATCGGTTTCGTTGCCGCACAGCACTTTTCGCGAACTCGGTGCCGCGGGTGTGCTACGTGCCCTCGATGCGCGATTGGGTCTGCCGGTGGTGGTCAAGCCCGCACGGGGTGGGTCCGCGCTCGGGGCTTCGGTGGTGCGTGAGCCCGGTGATCTTCCGGCAGCAATGGTGGGCGCGTTCGCCTACGGCGAGGTGGCGTTGATCGAGGCGTTCGTGACCGGGATGGAGGTGGCGATCGGCGTGATCGACACCGGTGCCGGTCCACGTGCGCTTCCGGCGGTGGAGATCGTGCCCGATGGCGGGTTCTACGACTATGCCGCGCGCTATACGGCGGGGACGACGGAGTTCTATGTGCCGGCGCGCCTGGCCGACGATGT
>AACY020296548.1_pt1 | contig 10334 bp, 8 predicted proteins | sample 267378 | NCBI WGS metagenome assembly AACY02 (sample SAMN02954345, study PRJNA13694) | marine metagenome | biome: aquatic; feature: ocean; material: water; isolation source: isolated as part of a large dataset composed predominantly from surface... | reverse complement strand
TCCTTGCTCACCTGCGCACCGAGCAGATGGCCCATGCGATTGCCCTGCACCACCGCCACGCCCAGACCATGGGCCAAGCCGGGCAACCGTAGCCGTCCCAGAGCTGAGGGCGGCACAAAGGGCAGACTCCAACGGCGCCGCGCCGCCCGCTGCAGTGCCTCACCGGTGAGCCCCAACAGAGCCGCGGCCTGCTCCTCGGTCAGTGCATCAAGAGCCTGAAGCGGTTCCTGCACAAGGCGCTCAAGCTCCCGCAACACGGGGCGCAGCGCTTCAGCAGGCTCCCCCAGGGCCAACTCCCAGGGAACGCCATCCTCCGTCTCACCGCAAACCGCACCACCGTTCTCAACGATGAAGGGATCGTGCAACCCCGCCTCAACGCGAAAGCGCCGCACCTCCTCTGCCGTCTTGCTCGTGCAGGGAATCACGGGGATGCCCCGATCCTGCAAGCGCCGCATCGCCGCCTCGGCCGGCTGCCAGTCGTAGCGGTGATCCATCAGGGTGCCATCCAGATCGGTGACCACCCACCAGGCCGGTGCAGCATTCATGGCGGCCTTCATCGTGGGATCAGCCATTGCACGGCGAAGGGCTCCAGATCGATCCACTGCTGCCCGTCCGGAAGAGAAGCATCGGCAAGCAGATCGTGCCAGCAACGCCCGGCTGGTGCCTGCACCAAGTTGGTCAGCGACAGGCTGAGACGGACCTCGCTGAAATTGTGAATCGCCAGCAGCACATCCTCACCCGAACCTCGCTGCACCACCACGCAATCGGCTCGCCCGCCGCTGAGAAGCGTCATCGCCGCCGACGGAGCCAAGGCGTTCTGAGTGCGGCGCAGCGCCATTGCCCGGCGCAGGCTCGCCAACACGTGACTGGCGTCACTCTGGGGGTCAGCCAGCAACCGTTCCAGGCGCTCAGCCTGGAACTGGGGGCGGTTGAGATCGCGGCGATGGCCCGTGCGCCTGAAGCGGGCCTTGTCGTTCGCCGTCGCCAGCACCGCCGGCAAGTAGAACGCTGGCACACCGGGCAAGGCCATCACGAACAACTGGCTCAACAGAAACCGCTCCCGTTGTCGATGGGCCGGATCCCTGCCGGCACTCTCCATCGCACTCCACCAGCTGATATTGATCTCGTAAGGCACGTCACGGCCATCGGCCAAACGCCGGTGACTCACCAAACCGCCACGCTGTTCGCAGGCACCGAGCAAACGCAACATCCGCTCCTCCGCCATCAGCCCCTCCAGAGGCCGCAGGCCAACGCCGTCGTGACAGGCGCTGAAATTGAGCAGTCCGGTGCCGGCAGGTAACGCGGGCCAACGCTCGAGCCAACGGTTCAGCAGGTCGGCTTTTTGACTGATGCAGGCCTCCAGCAACAGCGGCGGTAAGGGAAAGTTGTAGGCCAGATGGGCCTCAGTGCCACTGCGGAGATAGGAGAGGTTCTCCTGCTCGGGAACATTCGTTTCCGTCACCACAACACCGCGGGGGCAACGCGCGCCCAGCAGCAACCGCAGCACCTCCACCAGACGGTGCGCCTCAGGCCGATGGATGCAGTCGGTGAACGGCTCCTTCCAGACAAATCCCACCGCATCCAGGCGCAACCAGCTCACCCCGTGCGCGCAGAAGCGATCGAGCAGACGGGTGAACCCGATCAGCACCTCAGGCTGCCGCCAGTTCACATCCACCTGGTCGGAGCCGAAGGTGGTCCAGACCGTCTCCGGGCCGCGATCGGTGGCGAGGGTGGTGAACAGGGCCGAACTGCGCGGCCGCACCACCCGGTCCCAACAGGGATCAGCCGAGGCAGCAAGCACACAGCGTGCCCCAGGCTCAGCACCGCGCTGAAATGCGCGCACCCAGGGATGGGACGCCGACACGTGATTCAGCACCAGATCCGCCATCAGCTGACGCCCTGCAGCGAGCGCCGCCAGATCGTCCCAATCGCCGAAACGCTCCTCCAGAGCCTCATGACTGGCCACGGCAAAGCCACCATCACTGGTGGCTTTGAGAAACGGCAGCACATGCACCACGGAGGAAAGGCCGGAGAGAGGCCCCTCCAACAGCCTCTGCAGCTGCCGCAGCGCCGGTTGCCCCTCGGCCACCACCGTGTCGGCGTAGGTGATCAACACACACGTGCCGGCATCCCAACGCTCCTGCGCGGCCGCACTGGCGTGGGCATTCGCTGACCGATGCCCGGCAGATTGCAGCAATTGCGACGACAGAGTTTCGAGATCCTCCAAACAATGCGTGGGGTAGAGCTCCTTGAGAAGCGCTGGCAATGCTGCATTGGCCATGGGCTGCCTCATCACTCACCTGGGGCGCGTGCCACAGGTATGGACCAGGGCTCTTCCTCCTGTTGTCGCATTGATCACCGCATGGATTTTCAGCAGGGCCTGATCAGCACCATCCATGACTACGGCCTCGGCAATCTCGATCTGGCGGAGTTCCGGCGTCAACTCAAGCATTGCCCCACGGCGTTGCTGATTCCCTGTCTGATGGAGGAGTTCAGCCGACCGGCCCTGGGGCTGATCCGCGAGGTGCTCTCCGACCTGAGCGGACTGCATGAACTGGTGATCGCCCTCGCCGCCGACAGCAGCGATGACGTCGCAGCAGCGGAGACGTTCTTCCAGGGCATGCCCTTCCCGGTGCGTGTGCACTGGACCAATGGTCCGGCCGTGCGCGAACTGCTGGAATCGATGCGTGGCCTGGGTCTGGATGTGACCGGTCCAGCCGGGAAAGGCTGGGCCGTGTGGCAAGGGCTGGGGGTGGCTTGTCGGGAGGCTGAGGTCATCGGCCTGTTTGATGCCGACATCCGCACCTTCTCGCCGGCCTATCCGGAGCGGATGCTGCGGCCGCTGCTCGACCCATCCCATGGCGTCGCCTACGTGAAGGCCTACTACAGCCGCCTGTCGCTGGAGACCCAGGCCCTGCAGGGTCGCGCCACACGCCTGTTCGTGGGTCCCTTGCTGACCGCCCTGGCCCAGATCTTCGGGCCCGTGCCCTACCTGCGCTATCTCCAGGCGTTTCGCTACCCGCTCGCCGGGGAATTCGCCTTCCGTCGCGATCTGGCCATGAATCTGCGCATTCCCTGCGACTGGGGTCTGGAGATCGGCCTGCTCTCTGAGGTGTATCGCCATGTGGCATCAAGCCGGATCGCCCAGGTGGATCTGGGCCTGTTCGACCACAAACACAAGGCATTGGGCAACCAGCCCAGCGAAGGTCTGCAGAAAATGGCCGGCGAAATCCTGGGCACCGTGCTGCGCGGCCTGATGGAGCACGAGGGCCGCAGCCTGGCCAGCGAGCAGATTCCCACCCTCGAAGTGCTCTACCGCCGCGTCGGTGAAGACCACGTGCGCCAGTTCGGCCTCGACGCCGCGATCAATCGCCTGCCCTACAACCGCCACAACGAAGAACTCGCCGTGCAGAGTTTCGCCACGTTGCTGCGTCCGGGTGTGCAGGGCTTGATGACCACCCCCGTCGCCCATCAGCTGCCGAGCTGGTCACGTCTGCTCAGTTGCACCCATGGGCTGCAATCCGACCTGGTGACGGCTGGTGCACGGCCAACCCGGAGCACGCCGACCCTGCATCAACGGCCGAGTCTGCGGCATCGGGGTGGCAGCGCACCCCGCCCCCAACCTCAGCCGGCAGCACCGATCTCGCCGGTGGTCCAGTAGCGGACCCTGGCGGGATGGCGGGCGAGATAGGCCTCCACCGCCGCCTCGGCGGAGGTCTCATTGGCCGCCAGCAGCAGATCCGACAACTCCCGGTCCGGCAGGTGGAACCGCGTGAGAAAACCGGCCACCTCCGGCATGTCCAGATCCAGTTGCTGACGACCAAGGGCATGGATCCATTCGATCCCACCGAAGACCCGATCAGGATCGTCAAGGAACCGCAGCTTGTAGCGGGCAAACATCCAGTGGGGCGTCCAGCTCGTGACCACCACCCAGCGCTGCTGACGGATCGCCTGATCCAGCACCGCCGTCATCGCCGCACTGCTGGATGACACCAGCTTCAGATCCCGCAGGTTGTAGACACGCAACGCCTCTTCCGAGGCCTGATTCAGGCCGGAGCCGGGGTCGATTCCCTGCACCTGATCGCCAAAACGGGAGGCGATCGCGGGATCGCGCAGGTTCGGGATCGAGCGCACCTCGCTTTCACTCACGTAATCGGGCACCACCCAACCGAGCCGCCCGGAGTACATCGAACCGAAATCCACCACCCGGTCGCGCACCCGCGTCCAGTAATCACGGTGGGTGAGCGGCAGCCAGGCCATCAGCATCATGTCGAGATCGCCACGGGCCACGGAGGCGTACTGAATGCCGATATCGGCGAGCACCCGCTCCACCTGAATGTCGTAGGCCTGCTGGATCACCTGCTGAGCGATCAAGCTCACCACCTCCGCATCGGCCCAGGGCGACCAGCCCATGCGCAGCGTCGGACGTCCACTGGCCGAAGAGGCGAGGGGACGGGTCGACGACGATCCCACCGGTCCGCCATCCTCCAATCGCGTGGTCTGCCCGGGTTTGGGGCGACTGAGCTGCACCAGACTGGCGATTGAAGCCCCTGCCAGGCCGAGACCTCCCAGCAGCACAGTGCGTCGACGCATCGGCGATCCGCTCATGCCGACCTCCAGAGCAAACGCCAGGTGCGGAGACGCTCCGGCAAGGACGGTGTGGCATCACTGGCCAGGCTCTGGCTGAGCCGATCGAGAATCACCGCGAGGATCACCACGGCAATCCCGCCTTCAAAGCCAAGGCCCACATCGAGCTGCTGAATTCCGCGCAGCACCACATCACCGAGACCGCCGCCACCGATCATCGAGGCGATCACCACCATCGAGAGCGACAGCATGATCGTTTGATTCACCCCGGTCATCACCGTGGGCAGGGCACTGGGCATCTGCACTTTCCAGAGCAGCTGACGCTCACTGCAACCGAAGGATCGGCCAGCCTCGAGCAGATCGGCGGGCACCTGGGACAGACCCAGCTGGGTGAGTCGCACCACCGGAGGCATGGCAAAGATCAGCGTGGCGATGATCGAGGGAACGGCGCCGGTGCTGAAGAGCATCACCGCTGGAATCAGATACACGAAAGCCGGCATCGTCTGCATCAGATCGAGGCCGGGACGCACCAGGCGCCAGACCATGGCGTGACGCGCCGACAGGATGCCGAGAGGCAGCCCGACGATCAGAGCGAGCAACGATGCCGCCAACACCAGCGACAGGGTGGTGATCATCGGTGCCCAGAGATCCATCGACAAGACCAGATTGAGGCCGAGCAGCACGAACAGGGCGAAGCCTCCATTGACGCGCCAGAGCCCCAACAAGGCCACCAGCAAGGCGAAGAACCAGGCCGATGGCCACTGGAGCACCGTTTCGGTGGCCGCCACGATCGCCAGCACCACCCCATTGATCGCCTGAAAGAGCACCTGGGCATGGGTGAGCAGCCAGGCGACCGCCGCATCCACGGCCTTGCCGAGCCAACCGGCCTGATGGGCAGCAGCAAACGACAGCATCAGGTGTCTCCCTCCATCGATTGCAACAACTGGCGCGGACTGATCACACCGACGAGGCGATGGGCGTCATCCAGCACCGGCGGCGGATAGGGGGTGCTGGCGACCAGCTCGATCGCCTCCCGCACCCGCATTCCGGTTGTGAGGGCCGGGCCCCGCTCGGCGCTGACCCAACCTCTGGCTTCCGACAGCACCCCCCGAAAGGCTTGATCACGACCGAGCACATAAAGGGGCTCGCCGGCCGCCTCCGGCAGGGCCTCGTCGGCAGCGATCACCGCCAGGCGGGAGGGACGTTGCGCGATCGCTTCCACGGCCAGCACCGAGGCCACATCCACGTCGCGGAAGAAATGACGCACCGCGTCGCTGGCCGGGTGATGCAGCAGGTTTTCGGCGGTGTCGCACTGCAGCAGACATCCGCCCTGCATCAGGGCGATGCGATCACCGAGGCGGATCGCTTCGTCGAGGTCGTGGGAGATGAACACGATCGTGCGCTGCTGCTCGCTCTGGAGCTCGAGAAGCAGGGTCTGCATGTCGCGCCGGATCAGGGGATCCAGGGCTGAGAACGCCTCGTCCATCAACAGGATGGGTGGATCCAGGGCCAGGGCACGGGCCAGCCCGACCCGCTGCTGCATGCCACCGGAAAGCTGGCGAGGCCGTTTTCGGGCCTCCTGGGCCAAGCCGACCCTCTCCAGCGCCTGCAGCGCTTTGTCATGACGCTCCCGCCTGGGAACGCCGGCGACTTCCAGGCCAAAGGCCGCGTTTTCGAGCACGCTGCGCTGCGGGAACAGAGCGAACGACTGAAACACCATCGCCATCTGGCGGCGACGCATGGCGTTGAGGTCGCCGCTGGTCATCGACGACAGGGCACGCCCCTGCACCACCACCTCCCCGGAACAGGGCGCGATCAGACCGTTAAGCATGCGCAGCAGGGTGGACTTACCGGAGCCGGAGAGCCCCATCACCACAAAAATCTCACCGCGTCCAATCTCGAGAGACACATCCTGCACAGCAGCACGCGCCCCACTGCGCTGATGCAAAACAGCGGGATCTTCACCAGCACGTAGCTGAGCAATCACCTCATCCGCAGCGCCGCCGAATATTTTCCAGACAGACTGAAGACAGATCTCCGATTGCATCTCGGATCCGCATTTCACCATTTCTTGACCTTAGCAACCGGCACGCAGACTCCGCAGGAACAAGCAACAAATGACGCCATCGAGGCGAGGATCGATCCCTGCAGACCCATTGACAGCACTGGCTTCTGAGCGAATCCCGAAGCATCGTGATCCAACGATGTTGACTGCGATGCTGACAACCTGAGCTCTGAGGGTTAGGTTCGGGAGGTGGCGAGAATCCGCTGCGATTCGGCGTCAGGGTGTCGCCTGCGCGATCACCGGAAGCAGATCGTGCTGCCGGAAACGCTGACATCCCTGCGCAACACAGGACGAGACCAGCATGACCTCAACCAGGAACCACGCATCAGCCGAAGTCGCCGATGCCCAACGGTTCGGAGAATCTCCTGAGAGCGTTCGAGAAACCGATCACTACCAACAGGAGTATGTCGAACAATTCGCGGATCGCTGGGATCGGCTGATCGACTGGGACGCAAGGGAAGAAGCCGAAGGTGACTTCTTCGTGAAGCTGCTGCATGACCATGGCGCCAAGTCGGTGCTGGATGTGGCCACCGGCACCGGATTTCACTCGATCCGGCTGCTGCGCGAGGGGTTTGACGTGGTGAGCGCCGATGGCAGCCCCAACATGCTGGCGCGCGCCTTCCACAACGCTCGCGAGCGCAATCAGCTGCTGCGCACCGCTCAAGCCGACTGGCGCTTTCTCAACCGCGACATTCATGGTGAATTCGATGCGGTGATCTGCCTGGGCAACTCCTTCACCCATCTCTTCCGCGAGCGAGACCGTCGCAAGTCGCTCGCTGAGTATTACGCCGTTCTGAAGCACAACGGCATCCTGATCCTCGATCACCGCAATTACGACCGACTGCTCGAGGGCGGGGCCGCGGTGAAGCAGGGCAAGGGCAACGTGTACTGCGGCAAGGACGTGGAGGTGCGCCCCGACTGCGTCGATGAAGGCCTGGCCCGTTTCCGCTACGCCTTCAGCGATGGCAGCACCTATCACCTCAACATGTTCCCGCTGCGTCATGGCTACGTGCGTCGCCTGATGCGCGAGGTGGGCTTCCAGCGCATCAGCACCTACGGCGACTACCAACGCGGTCACGACGATCCCGACTTCTACGTGCACGTGGCCGAGAAGGAGTACCTCTGCGACACCGACGTCACCGCGATCTGATCCATGAGCCAGACCTCCTTCTCGCCGGCGGCCACCACCGCCGCCGGGTATTACGACAGTGACGACGCCGACCGCTTCTATGCCGAGATCTGGGGTGGTGAAGACATCCATGTGGGCCTCTACGCCACCGACAACGAGCCGATCGCCCAGGCCAGCCGCCGCACCGTTGAAGCGCTGGAAGCGCTGATCGACGACACCATCGTCGCCAGGGCTTCAGCCGGCTGCCGGATCGTGGATCTGGGGTCCGGCTACGGCGGTGCCGCCCGGTACCTCTGTCGTCATCCCGGGGTGCAGGTGGATGCGATCAACATTTCCAGAGTCGAAAATTCACGCCATCGCAGCCTCAACCTTGAGGCCGGTTTGCAGGAGCGCATCACCGTGCACGATGCCTCCTTTGAAGCGGTGCCCCTGCCGGATGGCTGCGCCGATGTGGTGTGGAGTCAGGATGCGATTCTCCATTCCGGCGATCGCCAGCAGGTGATGCGCGAAGCGGCCCGCGTGCTTCGCCCCGGCGGTGTGATGGTGATGACCGATCCGATGGCAGCCGATGGTGTGGCCGCCGACTCCCTCGACGCCATTCTCCAACGCATCCATCTCGCCGATCTCGGTTCTCCTGGCCGCTATCAGCAGTGGGCCGAGGCCGTTGGTCTGGCGCGGGAGATCTGGAACGACCGCACCAGCATGCTGGTGCGCCACTACAGCCGGGTGCGCGAGGAGTTGCGGCAGCGCAAAGCTGAACTCAGCCAGAGCATCAGCCCCACCTACCTGGAGCGGATGGACGCGGGCCTGGGGCATTGGGTGGACGGCGGCGAAGCGGGCCGGCTCAGCTGGGGCCTGATGCGGTTCCGCAAACAGTGAGGGGCCGGGTCTTTACGCTCTAGCCAGCGCAGAGATCCCATGGGCAGCAGTTTCGGCGAACTGTTTCGCATCAGCACCTTCGGCGAATCCCATGGCGGTGGCGTGGGGGTGATCGTGGATGGCTGCCCACCGAGGCTTGCACTCGATCTGGCGGCCATTCAGGCGGAGCTCGACCGGCGCAGACCGGGCCAGAGCAAAATCACCACGCCGCGCAACGAAGCCGACCAGGTGGAGATCCTCAGCGGCCTGCTGGATGGCGTGACTCTGGGCACACCGATCGCGATGCTGGTGCGCAACAAGGACCAACGCCCCCAGGACTATCGGGAGATGGACGTGGCCTTCCGCCCCTCCCATGCCGATGCCACCTATCAAGCGAAATACGGCATTCAGGCCCGCAGCGGCGGCGGTCGTGCCTCAGCCCGCGAAACCATCGGTCGCGTGGCGGCTGGGGCGATCGCGCGACAGCTTCTCCACACGACCCATGGCACGGAGGTGATCGCCTGGGTGACACGCATCCACGACCTGGAAGCCAAAGTGGACCCTGCCCAGGTGCAGCGGGCCGATGTGGAAGCCACCATCGTGCGCTGCCCCGATACCGCCATGGCCGAGCGCATGATCGAGCGCATCGAGGCGATCGGCCGCGACGGCGACTCCTGCGGTGGCGTGATCGAATGCGTGGTGCGACACCCGCCGGTGGGGCTGGGCATGCCGGTGTTCGACAAGCTGGAGGCTGATCTCGCCAAAGCGGTAATGTCGCTTCCCGCCACGAAAGGGTTTGAGATCGGCTCAGGCTTTGCGGGCACCCTCCTGAAGGGCAGTGAGCACAACGATGCCTTCCTCCCCAGCGCCGACGGCCGGTTGCGCACTGCCACCAACAACTCCGGCGGCATCCAGGGGGGCATCAGCAACGGCGAACCGATCCTGATCCGGGTGGGCTTCAAACCCACGGCCACGATCCGCCGAGAACAACAGACCATCAATGCCGCCGGCGAAGCCACCACCCTGGCCGCCAAAGGGCGTCACGACCCCTGCGTGTTGCCCCGTGCGGTGCCGATGGTGGAAGCGATGGTGAACCTGGTGCTGGCAGACCACCTGCTCCGCCAGCACGGCCAGTGCAGCCTGCTCAGCTCCGGGCCGGAGAGCTGATGCCGTTGCCGCCGCTGGTGAGGGAAGGCAAGGGGGTGGAGCCGAGGCGACCCACCGCCTTGGCCATGCGCTTGGCGACCGAGGTGTTGGTGGAACCGGCAGCGGCACTTTTGCGGGCGCGCCTGGCCGGCCTGGGCTTGCTCTCTGGCGCTTGATCAGCAGCAGCGGCGCGAGCCGAGGGCTTCTTGGCCACGGCTGTTTTCGCTGAAGCTGTTTTCGCAGCAGTTGTTTTGGCCGCAGCAGGCTTGCGCGTTGTTGCCCGTTTCGCGGACTTCCTGCCCCCAGAGGTTGTGCCCAGGCGCGCCCGGTGGCTCAACACCAGCACCCACTCCTCGTCACTGAGTGACGACGGCTTACTGCCATGCGCATCCGCGAGTTTGGCCGCTTTCTCGATGTCGTTGATCAGGTTGGCCCAGGACGTGGCAAAGCGCTTATCCGACTGAGAGCGGGCACCACTTTCAACCAGAGACTCCACCACGCCGGCAGCGGTGACCTTCTTGCGCCGTCGATTGAAGATCTCCTTCTGCA
>AACY020555793.1_pt1 | contig 10337 bp, 9 predicted proteins | sample 267378 | NCBI WGS metagenome assembly AACY02 (sample SAMN02954345, study PRJNA13694) | marine metagenome | biome: aquatic; feature: ocean; material: water; isolation source: isolated as part of a large dataset composed predominantly from surface... | reverse complement strand
CCTCTTCTCCTGGTGTTACTACAAAAAAGAATGGAAGTTTTGGGGGTGTTGGTTCTGTAAGAATTAGAGGAGCATCTAGTTCACAAACTTTAGTCCTTGTTGATGGGGTTCCTGTAAACGATGCATCCTCGCCAGGCGGCGGTTACAATTTCGAATATTTAGATACATCCAATATAGAGAGGATAGAAGTTTTAAGAGGTTCTCAGTCTACTTTATGGGGCTCGGATGCAATTGGAGGTGTTGTAAATATTTTTACAAAGTCAGCAGAAGATAATTCTGTAAATATACTCTCTGAAACTGGTAGTTTTGGATTAAGAAAACTAAATTCTGAATTTGGTTTAGTTAGTAATTTTGGTAAATTTTTATTTTTAGTTGATGACACTTCATTGGATGGGATTAGTAAAGCCGATAGAAAAGATGGGAATATTGAGAAAGACGGATTTGAGACAAATTCTTATTCTTTTAAAGGAAATACGGAAATTAATAATATCAAGATAAAAGGGTTATTATCTTATATTAAATCAGATGTTGAGTACGATAGTTTTGGTTTTGTTACAGGCGTTCAAGATGGCGATGAAAGAAGCATTACTGAAGAATTTACAGGAAATCTTACAATAAAATTTAATTTGTTTGGTGAAAAATTAGAAAATACATTTTCTTTTAATCAATCTGATATAAGCCGAGACTATTTTACAGATAATAATTTAACATTTGGAGCTGATGGGGATAGGAAGTTGTATCGTTATCAGGGAAATACAGGATTCGGTAAATATAATAAAATTGCTTTTGGTTTTGAAAAAGAAGAAAGCAATGTAAGTTTAGATAAATTATCAATTGATAGTCTTTTTCTTCTTTACCAGTTTCAGCCAATTAAGGATTTAGTTGTTTCGGCTGGAATTAGAAATGATGATAATAAAGGCTTTAGTTCCAAACAACAAGAAAGATTGCCGCCGCCTATAAATATCTAAGACATCTCAATAAAGTCTAGTTGGGGTGAGGGTTTTAAGGTTCCAACTATTTTTCAAACAACCTTCTTTTGTTGCGGCGCTAATAGTGCAAATACCAATATCAGGCCTGAAGTATCAACTTCATATGATTTAGGTTTTGATTTTAGTTTAAAGGATAAATTTTCATTCAGCCTCATTTACTTTAAACATGATGTGAATAATCAAATTAATTTTTCATTTAGTTTAGGGGGCTATGAGAATATTGACTTTGTGGAGTCTGATGGGTTTGAAATTTCTAGTAACTCAAAAGTTTCAGAAACAGTAAATTTATTTATAAACTATTCTTATATAGATTCCATAGATGGGAATGGATTGAGGTTAATTAATATTCCAAAGGATTCCGGTGAACTGGTTTTAACATATGTGCCCTCTTCAAAATTATCAGGGTCTATGGCGCTTAAGTATAATGGTTCAGAAATTAGTACCTATGGTAACCTTAATTCTTGGTCAAGGGTTGATATTAATTTGTTTTATAAATTAAATAATTTTAGTGAAGTATATTTTAGGGTAGAGAATTTATTTGATGAAGATTATCAACAAGTTTTTGGTTATGGAACCCCTGATAGATCTGGCTTGGTTGGAATTAAAGTAACCTTTTAATGTAACCTTTTCTGTTTAGCTTGTTTTTTTTTATGGAATTATGTTAATTCAATACTTGGTTTTTTTAAATTAGTTATGAGTTGGGAGATATGTATGATTAATTCTATTTACGGTAATTTTCTAGGCGCAGCACCAAATTGGTATAAGAATACAATTATTTCTTTTCTAATCGCTAACCCAATTATTTTAATCGTCTTGAAAGCAATGGGGCTTCCAGCTGGATTTATTCTTGGGTGGATTATCTTAATCCAGTTTATTTTTACTCTTGCTATGGCGCTTAAATGTTACCCACTTCAACCTGGAGGTTTGATAGCAATCGAGTCTGTTATTATGGGATTAACAGACACAAAACAGATTTATTATGAAGTAGACGCCAATCTTAAAGTAATTCTACTTTTGGTTTTTATGGTTGCGGGTATCTATTTTATGAAAGATTTTCTTCTGTTTATCTTTACCAAATTATTAATAAGCATAAAAAATAAAAGAACATTGTCATTATTATTTGTCTTTTCTGCGGCTTTTCTGTCTGCTTTTTTGGATGCTTTAACTGTTATGGCAGTTTTGATTGCTGTAGCTGTAGGTTTTTATCATGTTTATAAAAATGTCGCAGAAAAAGAAGATGGTTTTTCTGAAGACTCAGGTGATTTTATTATATTTAAAGGTTTTCTTAGAAATCTTTTGATGCATGGTGCAGTTGGAACGGCTTTAGGGGGAGTTTCTACAACAGTTGGAGAACCTCAGAATCTTTTAATAGCTAGTGTAGCAGATTGGTCATTTGTTGAATTCTTTTTAAAGATGCTGCCTATCTCTTTCCCAGTATTTATTTGTGGTTTACTAACTTGTTATTTAATAGAGAGATTTTCATTGTTTTCATACGGTATTCAATTACCAGATCATATAAGGCAGATTCTCTCTGACTTTGATAAAAGTGAGTCTTCAAAAAGAACTCAAGCTCAAAATATGAAAATTTTAACGCAAGCTTTAGTTGCAGTTATTTTAGTTTTCTCTCTTGCTTTTGGTCTAGCTGCAGTAGGTTTAATTGGTTTGATGATAATTGTTCTCTTAACAGCTTTTAATGGTGTAATAGAGGAGCACCAATTAGGTAAAGCTTTCGAGGAAGCATTACCTTTTACAGCGCTATTAGTTGTTTTCTTTGCAATTGTTGCAGTAATTCATGATCAGCATTTATTCTCTTTTGTAATAACTTATGTTTTGAGTCTCAAGCAAGAGACACAGATACCAATGTTTTTTATGGTCAATGGAATATTATCAATGATAAGTGACAATGTTTTTGTCGCAACAATTTATATAAGTGAGGTTAAAGCCGCATTAGATAGTGGCGCTATTGGCAGAGAGCAGTTTGATTTATTGGCTATTGCAATTAATAGTGGAACAAATCTTCCTAGCGTAGCAACACCAAATGGGCAAGCAGCATTCTTATTCTTGCTAACATCATCTGTTGCACCTTTACTAGGTCTTTCTTATATGAGGATGGTTTTAATGGCTCTTCCTTATACAGTTGTTCTATCTGTTATAGGTGTTTTATCTGTTATATTTATTCTTCCATTATTTTAGACCTGATTTTACAAGTATGATTAGTTGTAATTTATAAAATAGATCTTAAAAGAATTTTTAGTGGTTAAAGTGTCTGATCCCAGTAAACAACATCGCAAGGTTGGCATTGTTTGCTGCTTCTATAACTTCATCATCTCTAATTGATCCACCAGGTTGAATTATGGCTGTAACACCAGCATCTGCCGCCGCCATAAGTCCATCAGCAAAAGGAAAAAATGCATCTGAGGCAACAACTGAATTAACAGCTAATGGTTCTTTTAAATTTATCATCTTTGCTGCATCATCAGATTTTCGAGCAGCTATTCTTGAAGAATCAAGCCTGTTCATTTGCCCAGCGCCAATTCCTACAGTTGATCCATTTTTTGCATAAACAATTGCATTTGATTTAACATGCTTAGCAACTTTAAAAGCAAACAATAAGTCATCTAGCTCTTGTTCCGAGGGTTGTCGTTTAGTAACTACTTTTAAATTTTCTTTATCAATTATAATATTGTCTTTTGTTTGTGCCAGAAATCCACCTGCAACAGACTTGATCATTACACCAGATTTTTTTGGATCAGCTAATCCACCTGTGATTAAAATCCTAAGATTTTTCTTACTAGAAAGAATATTTTTTGCTTCATCGCTTATTGATGGAGCGATGATTACTTCTGTAAATATTTCAGAAATTTCCTTTGCTGTTTCACCATCTAATTTTTGGTTTAATGCAATAATACCTCCAAAAGCCGATACGGAGTCGCATCTTAATGCTTTTTGATATGCTGAATTTAAGTTATCTCCTATAGCTACACCACATGGATTCGCATGTTTGATTATTGCAACTGCAGGTTTTAAGTTGGGATCAAATTCTGAAACTAATTCAAATGCTGCATTAGTATCATTAATGTTATTATAGCTAAGTTCCTTTCCTTGAATTTGATTGGCTGTTATTAATCCACAAACATTTGATCCGTCGTTATAGAATTTTGCTTTTTGATGGGGATTTTCTCCATATCTAAGGTTTTGTTGTTCAATCCCTCCAATAGACTTATATTTACCTAATGGTATATCTAGTTCATTTGATAACCAGTTTGATATCGTTGAGTCATAAGCGGCAGTCCTTGCAAATGCCTTAAGAGCCAATCTTTTTAAAGTTTCTTTTGTTAATGATAAATCATTGTTCTCTATTTCATTAATGATTTCATCATAATCATCTGGATCAACAATAACGCCTACACTTTCGTGATTTTTAGCCGCAGCTCTTATCATAGCAGGGCCCCCTATATCTATATTTTCAATACAAGTTTCATAATCAGATTTATTTTTAATCGTATTTTCAAAGGGGTATAAGTTAACAACCAATAAATCAATATTTTCAATTTTTTGCTCATTAATTGTCTTCTGGTGTTCTTTATTGTTTCGTATATTTAAAAGTCCGCCATGTATTTTTGGATGTAAGGTTTTAACTCTACCATCTAATATCTCTGGAAAGCTTGTGACTGATGATACATCTTTAACGTCAATATTAGCGCTTTTGAGTTCAGAAAATGTTCCGCCCGTTGATATAATTTCAATCCCAGCATTATTAAGGGCGCTTGCAAATTTAACTATTCCTTTTTTATCAGAAACTGAGATAAGTGCCCTTCTTATAGCTGTCATTTATAAGCCCCTTAAAGTTTTAATGTTTTTTTCATACATATCCGGCCCGCCGCTAAATGTTGCTGTACCCGCAACTAAGACATTAGCACCTGCATCAATTACTTTTGGGGCAGTTTCAAAATTAATTCCACCATCAACCTCCAGGTCTATGTCTTTTCCTGTTTCATTAATCATTTCCCTTATCTTTTTTATTTTAATAAGCTGGTCTTCCATAAAACTTTGTCCTCCGAAACCTGGAACTACTGTCATAACCAAAATTAAATCTAAATCCATAATTAGATCTTTAAGAACATTTTCATTTGTTGATGGATTTAAGGAAAGACCACTTTTACATCCTAAGTTTTTAATTTTTTTAATTGTTTCTTTTGGATTATTTTCAGCCTCAGGGTGGAAGGTAATTATATCTGACCCAGCATTTGCAAAACTCTCAAGTAGAGGATCAACTGGTTTAATCATCAAATGAACATCAAAAATTTTTGATGACGATTTTCTTATATCTTTTATGACTTCGGGACCAATTGTTAGATTAGGTACATAGTGACCATCCATAACATCTACATGGATATAATCTGCACCTGCATTTGTAATTGCTTCAATTTCTTTCCCAAGGCAAGAAAAGTCAGCTGATAAAATTGAAGGAGAAATTTTTATTTCATTGGTCATTTAGATTCATTAACAGAGCTTTTATTCTGAAGCAAGTTCTCAAGCAATTTTCTTTATCCTTGCAATAAAAAAGCCATCATTTCCTCCGTTAAAATCAAGGCTATTTGGAAAGATTCTTAACCATTTATTTTTGTCTAATATCTTTAATTTTTTATCAATCTCTTGGGTATTTATTTTATCCAATACTGAGTCTTTTTTTCTTTTTAAAAAACTTTCAATTTGATATTCACCTTCCTCTTTTTCCAGAGAACACGTACAATAAATCAATATACCATTTTCTTTTAGTAGCCCCCAAGAAGCATCAAGTAGATCTGATTGAAGTTTTGCTAGAGAAAATATGTCTGATTCTTTTTTTTGATGAATTATTTCAGGATTTTTTCTTAGTGTCCCTGTTGATGAACATGGGGCATCTAAGATAATCTTTGACCAAGTTTTTTCGGTAGAAAACTTTTTAATATTCTCATTTCTAATATTGGATTTGTAATTGAGTCTTTTTAGATTTTGTTCCATTCTCAAAATTCTTTTTTTATTATCATCTATCGAAGTAACCTTTGCGCCCAGAGAAATTAATTGTGCAGTTTTTCCTCCTGGAGCTGCACATAAATCGAGGACTTCATCCTCAGGTTTAATGTTTAATAAAGTTACAGGAATTTGTGAGGAATAGTCTTGTACCCACCACTCACCCTCTTCATATCCTTCTAATTGTGATATTAATCCTGGTCCATGGAGTCTTATCGAGTTATCCGTTATTTTTTTACCATTTAATTTTTTGGCCCATTGGTCTGTATTATTTTTTACATAAATATCTATAGGTGGATTTAAAAAAAGATGTGCACTAATAATCTCGTTATAATTTTTAGCCCAATCTCTCCTCCATTTATTTAATAACCAATAGGGAACCTTATCACTTTCATTTAAATATTTTTCTGCTTTCTCTTTGTTTCTTAATATCTCCCTACTTACACCGTTGATAAGGCCTTTCCAATTTTTTCCACATAACTCTACCGAAGTATTTACAACAGCATGATCTGGCGTTTTTAAAAAAAAACTCTGGGCTATGCTAATTCTTAAAATCATTAAAACTTTTAAAGGTGTCTTATCTATTGGTTTTGATAAGAATTTAGTTAATAGATAATCAATAGACGTTAAATTTCTGAGTGTCGTTGAAACAAGAAGCCTACAGAAAGATTTATCTTCATTTGCGAGCTTGGAAAAATGTGAACTTTTTTTTGTTGAAATTTCATATGCACTATCTAAAGGTTTTTTATTATTTAAGATCTCTATTAGAATCTCTACAGCTTTTTTCCTAGTATAGGCCCCACCATTATTCATATTATCTTTTTTTACTTTTTTCATAATCAAGCTTTTATTTTCTATCATTGTTAGGCTATATATATCGGTATGTCCAAAAACTTAGATAATAATAAAGAAAAACAAAAAGCCAATGCTCAAAAAGCTCTTGCAGAGGCGGCTGAAAGAAAAAAGAAAATTGAAAAATCAAAGATGCCCAAAGAACTAGATGGACGTGATGGACCTGAGCCAACTAGGTTTAATGATTGGGAGAAAGACGGAATAACCTACGATTTTTAATTGAATTTACTATATTAAGTGTTTGAATTTAAAAATTTCTGTCTTTTGGAATAAATCTGCTTTTTTATAAGGATCATTTTTTGACCATGACTCTGCAGCTTTCTTACTATCAACGTCTATAACAATTAAGCTTCCGATCATAGTGTCTTCCTCTGAAAGAAACGGCCCTGCAAATTTCACCACGTTAGTTTCCCTGACATAATTTAAATGTGCTTCTCTATTTAGCATCCTTGTTTCAATGGAGTTTTCTCTGTCTATACAAATCAAACAATAAAGCATTATTTTTCTCTCCTAATGGGCCGCGATAAAAGATCATCAATTATTTCGCCAAGCGATCTATTTCTCTCGATTAAATCATTAACGGCATTTGTTATAGGCATTTCAATACCATGTTTTTTTGATAATTTATCTATTGCTTTTGCAGAATACATTCCTTCCGCAACAGATGATAAGTTATCAGTTGCTTCATGCGCATTAAGTCCTTGTCCAAGCTTCATTCCTAAAGAAAAATTTCGAGAAGTTTCAGAATTACATGTTAATATTAAATCACCCATTCCAGATAATCCGGCCAATGTCTCCTCTTGTCCTCCAAGCGCAACAGCTAAGCGATTAATTTCAGAGTAACCCCTTGCTATGGTTGCCGCACGAGCACTGTCACCAAGGTTTTGTCCCTCCACAACCCCAGCGGCTATTGCAATAACATTTTTAGTAGCACCACCAATCTGTGCACCTATAACATCCTCGCTTAAGTACGGTCTGAATGTTGCAAGGTTTATGCTATCAGCAATACTTTTACCTATAGCTGGATTTTTACAGGCCAAAGTGACAGCGGTGGGTTTATTATTAACTACATCAATTGCGAAGCTTGGACCAGAAAGAACAGCTAGAGGATTATTTGGTATAATAGACTCTGCTATTTCGCTCATTAGACTTAATGTTTTTGTTTCTATTCCTTTAGAACATAAAACAATTGGTACTTCTTCAATTAAACTGCCCTTTAAATCATCCAGTATAGACCTCATGAATTGTGCAGGAGTCACCATTAAAAGTAAATCACAATCCAGAACGTCATTCAGATCATTTTGTGCAATTATAAGTTTAGAAAGCTTAATATTTGGTAAATAAAGATCATTTGTATTTGATGTATTTATGCTTTTTACAACATCAGCCTCTCTAGCCCATAAATTTACCTGATTTCCTTGACGACTAATCACTTCAGCTAAAGCCGTTCCCCATGCACCGGCACCAATAACAGAGATCCTTTTGTAATGATGATAATTTTCTTTATTAACCATTTAAAACCTCATGAATTTTCATTTCCTCTAGCGACCATCTTGCTCTTGCTGGAGTATCTAATTCATCACTTTGACCTCTCAGTAATCTTAAGCCTCCTACCCAAGCTATCATTGCAGCATTGTCTGTGCAAAATTTCATTGGTGGGGCAATAAATGCCATTTTATACTTTTGAGCAAGCAATGTTAAGTCGTCTCTAATAGCTTTATTTGAGGCAACGCCCCCAGAAGCTACAAAATATTTAATCTCTGAGTAATTATTTTGAGCTAACATTTTATTAATAGCCATTTCCGATTTAATTTTAATGCAATCTATTATCGCTTGTTGATAGGATGCGGCTAAATCAGAGATTGTTTTTTCATCAATGGGTTCAATATTTTTTGCCTCTCTTATTAAGGAGGTCTTTAGACCAGAAAAAGAAAAATTACAGTCATCAGAGTTTTGAAGTGGTCTTGGAAATTTATATTTTTTATTATTACCCTTTTTTGCTATTTTTTCTAACGCTGGACCACCAGGATATCCGATATCTAAAAATTTAGCTGCCTTATCAAAGGCTTCTCCTGCAGCGTCGTCAATTGTTGTTCCAATTTGGATATATTGACCTATGTCTTTAACCATAATTAATTGAGTATGACCTCCAGACACTAGTAATAAAATATATGGAGGATAAATATCATTTGTTAATATAGGTGTAAGAGCATGTCCTTCCAAATGATTAACGCCTATCAAAGGAATATCTAAACCCACTGCTATTCCTTTTGCAGTGGTTAACCCTACAATTAGACCACCTATTAGTCCCGGTCCTGATGTTGCTGCAACTCCATCAATATCTTGAATTTTTAAGTTAGCTTCATTAAGTGCCTGATCGATTAGAGGGCTTAAACTTTCTACATGTGATCTGGAGGCTATTTCAGGAACTACACCGCCGAAAGGAGAATGCTGGTCTATTTGACTAAAAACAATATTTGATAAAATTTTACCTTTATCTGAACTGCTTACCTCAACAATAGATACAGCTGTTTCATCACAGCTACTTTCAATACCAAGTATCTTTACTTTTTCTTTTTTCATCGGCCTCAAATTTTTATTCTTTATAAATAAGCCATCATAGACTAAAAGTGTGCTTAAGTGATCTTTTAATATGTTTATGTAAGAATGTTAATCTTTTGTAAGTTTAAAGTTTTTAAGTTCAATAAGCAGACTTAAAATAATGACTAGAAAGCAACCAATATGAAAAATTTTTTAATATTATTTTTTACTATTTCCTTTTTTCCAATTTTTGCTAATGCAGAGGTTGCATCGGTTATTACAAGCCATGCAAAAATCGATCTACTAATCGAGAAAAATGAAGTAACAACGAATGAGGATTTTGTTGTAGGAATAAAATTTGATATTGAGCCTGGTTGGCATATTTATTGGAAGAACCCAGGAGACTCAGGCCTTCCAGCAGAGGTTGAATGGAAAAATAATGACTCAATAGAGTTTAAAAATTTCTTGTGGCCCTCACCTCAGAAAACTCCTGAAGATCCTTTAATGACTTATGGCTATTATAATGAGGTAGTCTTACCAGCAATTTTCTCAGTCGATAGTGAATATATAGAAAGTGGTTTATCTGTTTTTGAAATAGATTTTTTGATTTGTGAAAAAATTTGCATACCCGAAAAAGCTGTCATTGATTTTGATTTAAATAATTACACTAGAGAAGACATTCAGTTTTCAAGAGAAGTTTTATCATCTTGGTATAATCAACTACCTATTAATCTTGATAGTGAATTAATAATTGAGGCCTCTAATAACTATTTTTCCATAGAATGGGCAGATGAAAATAATGATATATCGCAGGCTTATTTTTATCCCGAAAATAATGGATTAATAAAATACTCAGCAAAACAAGATTTATATAAATTAGATAATTCTATAAAACTGATTGTTGAGCGCCCAGCTAAATATTCTAATAATAATCTAAATGTA
>AACY020530597.1_pt1 | contig 10337 bp, 11 predicted proteins | sample 267378 | NCBI WGS metagenome assembly AACY02 (sample SAMN02954345, study PRJNA13694) | marine metagenome | biome: aquatic; feature: ocean; material: water; isolation source: isolated as part of a large dataset composed predominantly from surface... | reverse complement strand
GCTCGACGCCGACGTTCTGGTCACGCTCGAGAGCCTGAACGCGTTCATCGCGGACAACGGCCCGCTGCCCGAGCGGTATCCCGGCGTCGTGAACCGCGCGCGCTACGTCTACACGGGCAACTGGCTCTGGACCGATCTCCCCGTGCTCGACGGCGGCAAGATCGACGTCGACGGGGACTCGCCCGGGCAGGTCTGGGCGCGGCTCGACCTCGGCGGCGGCGCGACGCTCGACGTCCTCGGCCTGCATTTCCGCCGCCCCGTGTTCGAGCCGCAGGAGGCGCAGATCGCGGGCCTGCCGGCGAGTCTGCCCGGGGATCTCGGCCGTCCCCTCGTCGCCCTCGGCGACTTCAACGCGACACCCTGGAGCGCGGCGGTGCGCCGGGTGGCCGACGCCCTCGACCTCTCCGTGGTCGGTGGGCTGCGCTTCACCTGGCGCGGGCGCGACGCCCCAGGGCCTTTCGGAAGGCTGCTCTCGCTGCCCATCGATCACGTGCTGGTGGAGGACGGGATCGGCGTCTCGGACGTGCGGACCGCGCCGATCCCGGGCTCCGACCATCGCGCGGTGGTCGCGCGCGTCGCGGTTCCGGTCAGAGCGTCCGGAGCCGGCGGCTGAGCCGGACGGGCGCCGCCACAAGGCGGCGCGCCGCGTCGAACAGCGCCGCTGCCATCGCATGGGCGATGCGGGAGCGCTCGTTCAGCCCGGCGGCGCGCAGCGCGGCGAGGCGGGCGGGGTCGAGGGCCGGGCGTTCGGCGGTCATGGCTTAGTCTCCTTGAAGCGTCCATCGGGAGCGCGTTTCAGCTTGAGCCCTAAATGACTTGCGTTATGATGACGCGCAAACGAGTCTTTCAGCGGGTTCAGTTCAAATGACCTCAAGCGAACGCGGCGACCGCCTGCCCCCGCTGACGGCGTTGCGCGCCTTCGAGGCGGCGTCGCGCCGGATGAGTTTCGCCAAGGCCGCGGAGGAGCTGTCGGTCACGCCGGCCGCGCTGAGCTACCAGATCAAGCAGCTGGAGGAGCATCTCGGCCTGCCGCTGTTCCGCCGGCTGAACCGCGCGGTCGAGCTGACCGAGGCTGGTCGCCTGATGCGCCCCGGCGTGGCGGAGGGGTTCGAGGCGTTCCACCGCGCGGTCCGCGCGCTCGACGCGCTGCGCGGCGAGCGCGGCCTCGTGGTCACGGCCGGCCCGGCCTTCACGGCGAAATGGCTCGCGCCGCGCATCTTCCATTTCATCGAGCGGTTCCCGGACGTCGAGGTGCGCATCGTCGCCTCGCTCCGTGTGATGGATTTCGACCGCGACGGGGTGGACGCCGCGATCCGCTTCGGCCTGCGCGCCGACGCCGCCCACCACTCCGAGATCCTGATCCGGGACCGGATGACGCCGCTCTGCGCGCCCGACCTCGCCGCGCGCCTGACCACGCCGGCCGACCTCGCGGCGGTTCCGCTGATCCATGACGACAGCATGGCGCCGCTTGGCTGGGCCCCGGAATGGGGCGACTGGCTGGCGGCGGCCGGCGTCGAGCGGCCGGACTGGCGGCGCGGCCTGCGCTTCTCGAACGCCGATCAGGCGATCGCGGCGGCGACGGAAGGCGGCGCGGTCGCGCTCGGGCGCGTCTCGCTGGCGGAGGCGGAGCTGCGCCAGGGCCGTCTCGTCGCCCCCTTCGACCTCGCCATCGACCCCGAGGCGCATTTCCGCTTCGTCTGCCCCCAGGGCGCCGAGGTGCGGCCCGCGATGGCCGCGTTCCGCGCTTGGCTGCGCGAGGAGATCGCCGCCGCGCCCGATCCGCTGCCGGGGCTGACGGTGGCGAAGGTTCCGCGGCTGGCGGACGCCGGCGGGCGCGGGGCGTGAGCGGCGTCCGCGCCGGGTCGCGCTTCCGCGACGCCGTCGGGCGGGTGGCCCGGGGGGGGGAGCGGCTGAGGCGGGTTCGGGGCCGGAGGGGACCTTCGCTTTCTGCTCAGCTGCTCTGGCGATCCGTGCGACTAGAGCGGTTCCCGGCGGACGTGAATCGCGAGGGGATTCCCAGCGGGGCCGGGGCGTGACTCAGTCTGTCCGAAGCAGATGTTGGGCTTTGGGATGGGCAAACCACTTTCCATGGATCTTCGGGCTCGCGCCTTGGCAGCCGTTGATGCGGGCATGAGCCGACGTGCGGCGGCGAAGCGTTCCAGTGTAGGCGTGTCATCGGTCATTCGCTGGGACGCGATGCGCCGAGCCACCGGTGCGTTCGCGCCGAAGGCGCAGGGCGGGGACATGCGATCCCGACGCCTCGAGGCGCGCGGCGACGAGGTGATGACGGCCTTCGAGGAAGAGCGCGATCAGACGTTGGTGGAGCTTTGCGAGCGACTTGCGGCGCGCGGGATCACGCGGAAAAAAAGACCGGCCACGCGGTCGAACAGGACCGTCCGGACGTCCTGAAGCAGCGGCGAGCATGGTTCGACGCCCAGCCCGATCTCGACCCAGAACGGCTGGTCTTCGTCGACGAGACCTGGACGGCCACCAACATGGCGCGCAGCCATGAACAGTGTCGGCGCGGCGCGCGGCTGCGCTTGGGCTTCGCCCACCGCCACCGTAAGACGACCACGCTGGTCGCGGGCCTGCGGCTGAGCGGCATGGTCGCGCCGATGGTGCTGGACGGCCCGATCAGCCGCGGATGTGCGCCGAGCCGCATCGGCTGGTGTTCATCGACGGTGAGGCGGAGAAGAGATCGATCCCGTGGACCGATTTCCCGGCGAACGCGGTCAAGACCAACATGACCCGGCTGCGGGGGCGCGCCGCACGGGGGGATCAGCTGGACGCCGCCGCGCCTTCTGGGCATTGGCGCGCCCGGACCCTGATCGCCGACCTCACCACCGAAGCCATCGTCGCGCCCTGGATCATCGACGGCGCCATGAACGGAGAGGCCTTCGCCATCTACGTCGAGACCCAGTTCGCCCCGGCGCTCGAACCCGGGACGGTCGTCGTCCTCGACAACCTCGCCGTCCACCGGAACGCCCGCGCCGCCAGAGCCTTGCGCGAGCGCGGATGCTGGTTCCTGTTCCCGCCGCCCGACAGCCCAGACCCTTGCGTCGCTACAAACGGTCCACCGGACCGTTTGCTTTACGCTCCTCACCCATCGAGATGGCCTTCGCCAAGCTGAAGGCGCATCTCCGGCGCATCGGCGCCCGCTCCTTCGACACCCTCCTGAAAGCCATCGGCGACATCTGTGATCTCTTCAGCCAGATGAGTGCTGCAACTTCCTCCGCCACGCCGGATACGCCTCAACATAAACGCAGGACGCTCCAGCCCGGATCGCGCGGCTGAGGTCTCTCGCTGGGGGTGTTCCGGCAGGATGCCGATGCCATCACCTCATCGGCTCGGTCCGGCCGTAGCGACAGTCTGCGCGGGCGAGAGCGAGCGCGACGGCGTTACGCGAGCATGGCGACAGGCTCTTCCAGGAGCCGCTTCAGCGCGTCGAGGAAGCGGGCTCCGAGGGCGCCGTCGATCACGCGGTGGTCGACCGAAAGCGTCACTGACATCATCGTCGCGACCGCGACTGCCTCGTCCCGGATCACCGGCTTCTTCACCCCGGCGCCCACCGCGAGGATGGACGCCTGAGGCGGGTTGATCACCGCATCGAAGTTTTCAACACCAAACATTCCGAGATTGGAGATCGCGAACGCCCCGCCCTCATACTCCGCCGGTTGCAGTTTCCGGTCCCGGGCGCGCGACGCAAGATCCTTCATTTCCGTCGAGATCGCCGAGAGCGTTTTTGTCTCCGCGTCCAGGATCACCGGCGTGAACAGCCCGCCTTCGACCGCGACGGCGACCGCGACATCCGAGGCGCGGAACTGAAGCACGCGGTCGCCGGCCCACGCCGCGTTGCAGCCGGGCACTTCCTGCAGCGCGATCGCGCTCGCCTTGATGATGAAGTCGTTGACCGAGAGCTTGACGCCGCGATGCTCGAGCTTGGCGTTCAGGTCTGCGCGGAAGGCGAGCAGCGCGTCGAGCGCGATCTCACGGCGCAGGTAGAAATGCGGGATCGTCCGCTTCGCCTCGCCAAGACGCTGTGCGATGGTCCGTCGCATTCCATCCAGGCGGACCTCCTCGAAGTCCCGGCCTGCGTAAAGCGTCTTGATCTGCTCCGCCGATGGCTGGGTTGCGGTCTGCGGCGGAGGCGGCGCGGCGGCGACAGTTTCAGCCGGCGCATGGTCACTCGCGGCGGCGGCGGGTGCAACGGGCGCAGCCGCGCCTGCTCGCTCGACATCAGCCTTCACGATGCGCCCATGCGGACCGGAGCCCGACACCGCGGCGAGATCCACGCCGCGTTCGAGCGCGATCCGCCGCGCGAGCGGCGACGCGAACAGGCGCGTTCCGTTCGCACGCGGCGCCGCCGGAGCCGGCGCGACCTCGGCGGCTGAGGCTGCGCCTCGGGCCGCCTCGGCGGCCGCAGCTCCAGAGGCCGACACATTGGTCGTCGGGGCGGACGAGGGCGCTGCGGCGCCGTCACCCGGCCCGGCCGCGCCGGCTTCCTCTCCATCTTCGAGAAGCACGGCGATGATTTCGTTGACCTTTACGCCCTGTGCGCCCTCGGCGACTACGAGTCGGCCGATCGTCCCCTGGTCAATCGCCTCGACCTCCATCGTGGCCTTGTCCGTCTCGATCTCTGCGATCACGTCGCCGGCGGCGACGGCGTCGCCCTCCTTCACCAGCCATCGCGAGAGCGCGCCCTCCTCCATGGTGGGGGAGAGCGCGGGCATCAGGATGTTGATCGGCATGCGGCTCAGCCCTCAGCGATAGCAGACGGCGCGGGCCGCCTCGACGACCTCGCGGGTGGTGACGAGCGCGAGCTTCTCGAGATTGGCGGCGTAGGGCATCGGCACATCCTTGCCGGTGAGGCTGAGCACCGGCGCATCCAGCCAGTCGAACGCCTCGCGCATCAGCGTCGCCGTCACGTGGTCGCCGATCGAGCCGACCGGCCAACCCTCCTCGACGGTGACGCAGCGGTTGGTCTTTCTCACCGAGCGGATGACGGCGTCGCGGTCCAGCGGGCGGAGGGTGCGCAGGTCGATCACCTCAGCCTCGATCCCTTCCTGCGCCAGCGCCTCCGCCGCCTCCATGGCGTAGGTCATGCCGATGCCGAAGCTGACGAGGGTGACGTCCGTCCCGACCCGGGCGACGCGGGCCTTCCCGATGGGAACGGTCCAGTCGGCGACCTCGGGCACTTCGAAGCTTTTTCCGTAGAGGATCTCGTTCTCGAGGAACACGACCGGATTGGGGTCGCGGATGGCCGATTTCAGGAGCCCCTTATAGTCCGCCGCGGTGTAGGGCATCACGACCTTGAGCCCTGGAATATGCGCGTACCACGCCGCGTAATCCTGGGAGTGCTGGGCGGCGACGCGGGCTGCGGCGCCGTTCGGGCCGCGGAACACGATCGGACAGCCCATCTTGCCGCCGGCCATGTAGAGCGTCTTGGCGGCGGAGTTGATGATCTGGTCGATCGCCTGCATCGCGAAGTTGAAGGTCATGAACTCGACCACCGGGCGCAGGCCGCCGAACGCCGCGCCGACCGCGAGCCCGGCGAAGCCATGCTCCGTGATCGGCGTGTCCACCACCCGTTTCGGGCCGAACTCGTCGAGCAGCCCCTGCGTGATCTTGTAGGCGCCCTGGTACTCGCCGACCTCCTCGCCCATCACGAAGACGGCGTCGTCCCGGCGCATCTCCTCGGCCATGGCGTCGCGCAGCGCCTCGCGGACGGTCTGGGCGGCGTAGCTCGTCCCCTGGGGAACCTCGGGCGCCTCCTCCACGAGATCGGCCGGCGGCGCGGCGGGCTGGGCGGCGGCGGGGGCCTTAGGGTCGCCGACGATCTCTCGCGGAGCGGCCGGGGCGGCGGCGTCGGCGGGCGGCGCGTGCTGGGGGGCGGGCCCGCCGCCGTTGAGCGCGCCTTCGTCCTCGCCGTCCTCGAGCAGAACCGCGATCGGCGTGTTGACCTTCACGCCCTGGGCGCCCTCGTCGATCAGCAGGGCGCCGATCACGCCCTCGTCCACCGCCTCGACCTCCATCGTGGCCTTGTCGGTCTCGATCTCGGCGATCACGTCGCCCGGGGCGACGCGGTCGCCCTTCTTCACGGTCCACTTGGCGAGGGCGCCTTCCTCCATGGTGGGGGAGAGCGCGGGCATCAGCACCTGGATGGTCATCTGGGTCAGGCCTCGGCGTAGACGTCGGTCCAGAGCTCGGAAACGTCCGGCTCCGGGCTCTCCTGGGCGAAGTCGGCGGAGGCGGCGACCTCGGCGCGGACCTCCTTGTCGATCGCCTTGAGCGCCTCCTCGTCCTCGCCGAGACCGACGAGGATGCGGCGCACATGGTCGATCGGGTCCTTCTCCTCGCGCATCTTCGCGACCTCCTCCCGCGTGCGGTACTTCGCGGGATCGGACATCGAGTGGCCGCGATAGCGGTAGGTGTTCATCTCGAGAATGTACGGGCCGTTCCCGTCGCGGCAGTGCTTCAGCGCGCGGGCGCCGGCGTCGCGCACGGCGACGAAGTCCATCCCGTCCACCAGTTCTCCGGGGATGCGGAACGCCTCGCCGCGGGTGAAGGGGTTGGGGGTCGACGAGGCGCGTTGCTGCGACGTGCCCATGGAGTAGCGGTTGTTCTCGATCACGAAGATCACTGGCAGCGACCACAGCGCCGCCATGTTGAAGCTCTCGTAGACCTGGCCCTGGTTCGCGGCGCCTTCGCCGAAATACACCATCGAGACCTTGCCGTTCTCCCGATACTTGTTGGCGAAGCCGAGGCCCGCGCCGATCGGCACCTGCGCGCCGACGATGCCGTGGCCGCCGTAGAAGTGCTTCTCCTTCGAGAACATGTGCATCGAGCCGCCCTTGCCCTTGGAGTAGCCCCCGATGCGGCCTGTCAGCTCGGCCATCACGCCCTTGGGGTCCATGCCGCAGGCGAGCATGTGGCCGTGGTCGCGGTAGCTCGTGGTGGTCTGGTCGCCGTCCTCGGCCGCCGACATCAGGCCCACCACGACGGCCTCCTGTCCGATGTAGAGATGGCAGAAGCCGCCGATCAGGCCCATGCCATAGAGCTGGCCCGCCTTCTCCTCGAAACGGCGGATCAGTAGCATGTCGCGATAGGCCTTAAGGAGCGTCTCACGGTCCGGCGTGGGCAGCTCTTTCCGGATTTCGCCGGGAGCGGCCTCGACGGGGGCGGCGGTCTTGCGGGTCCGGCGGGCGGGCGGCTTCGGCGCGGGCGTGTCCGCGCTCTCCGCGGCCGCCTTGCTGTTGCGGCGGGTCGCCATGCGGCGTCTCCTTCCCTGACGGCGCGGCGCTCCGGCCGCTTGCGAGTGGCGGGCGCGCTGGCCGGCCCGGGCCGCGCGTCGACGTGTTCATAGCGCCCGCTTCGGTTGGCCGGAAGCCGTCAGCGGGGCGTCACCTCGTCCGGGCGCATGTCGCCGAGCACGGCGCGGGCGCGCTCGTCGAGGAGGTCGAGATCGAGCGCGCGCGGGGTGAGGGCGGCGGTGAGACGCTCGAGCCTGTCGCGCTCGGCCCGGAGGTCGGCGAGTTCCGCTTCGAGCGCCTGTCCGTCCGCCTGGATCTGGATCAGCGCGAGCGTGCCGTACTCGCCCTGCACCGCGTGCCAACCGAAATGCGCGAGCAACAGCACGAACACGACGGCGAGCGCCCCGTCGAGCGCCGTCACCCGCCTCTTGCTGCGCGCCGTCGCCATGGTTCACAATCCTTCGATTGCAACGATTTGAAACTACGTGCGACGACGGTCGCGCGCAATCCGCCTGAAAGGCGGACCAGGAGAATCTCCAAGTGTCGCTCGCGCCGTTGCTCGCCGAACCCTGGCAGATCCCGCTCCACGCCTTCGCGGCGCTTGGCGCGCTGGCTCTCGGACTTTGGCAGATGCTCGGGAGAAAGGGCTCGACCCGTCACCGGGTCGTCGGCTGGGGGTGGGTGGGGCTCATGGCGCTCGTCGTCGTCAGCTCGTTCTTCATCCACACCATGCGTCAGGTCGGTCCGTTCAGCTGGATCCACGGCTTGTCGCTGTTCACCGCCGCGATGCTGCCGCCCGCCGTCCTCGCTGCGCGTCGAGGGCGGCGGACGGCGCACGCCCGCGCGATGACGGCGCTGTTCGCTCTGGCGCTCGTGCTCACGGGCGCCTTCACCCTCCTGCCCGGGCGCGTGATGCACGCCGTTGTCTTCGGTAGCTGAGAAAGAGCCGTTCCGGCGGTAGCGTCCGCGAAGCGCGGGAGCCGCCGCCATGCGCGCCCATCCGAACGCCGGCGGCTCCGCCCGATCTCCGTCCCTCAGCGCCGCAGGATCGCGCGGCCCGGATAGACCGCGGCCTCGCCGAGCGCCTCCTCGATGCGGATCAGCTGATTGTATTTCGCGAGGCGGTCGGAGCGCGCGAGCGAACCGGTCTTGATCTGCCCGCAGTTCGTCGCCACCGCGAGGTCGGCGATCGTCGCGTCCTCGGTCTCGCCGGAGCGATGGGACATCACTGCCGTGTAGGCGGCGCGGTGGGCGGTGTCGACCGCGTCGAGGGTCTCCGACAGCGAGCCGATCTGGTTGACCTTGACGAGGATCGAATTGCCCGCGCCGTCCTCGATCCCGCGGTTCAGGCGTTCGACATTGGTGACGAACAGATCGTCGCCGACAAGCTGCACCCGGTCGCCGAGGCGGTCGGTGAGGAGCCGCCACCCCTCCCAGTCGTCCTCGGCCATGCCGTCCTCGATCGAGAAGATCGGATAGGCGTCGACCAGCCCCGCGAGGTAGTCGACCATCCCGGCGCTGTCGAGCGTGGCGCCCTCGCCATCGAGGCGATATTCTTCATTTGTGAAGAATTCTGTGGAGGCTGCGTCGAGCGCAAGCTGGACGTCATCACCCGGTTTGAAGCCAGCCTTCTCGATGGATTTCATTATGAAATCAAGTGCATCTCTGGTTCCGTTGAGATTGGGAGCGAAGCCGCCTTCGTCTCCAACGTTGGTGTTGTGGCCGGCTGACGCAAGCTCTTTCTTTAAGGTATGAAAGATCTCCGCGCCCATCCGCACGGCGTCGGCGAGCGTGTCGGCGCCGACGGGCATGACCATGAACTCCTGGATGTCGATCGGGTTGTCGGCGTGGGCGCCGCCGTTGAGAATGTTCATCATCGGAACCGGAAGGGTCCGCGCCGCCGCGCCGCCGACATAGCGGTACAGCGGAAGTCCGCAGCTTTCCGCGGCGGCCTTGGCGCAGGCGAGGCTGACGCCGAGGATCGCGTTGGCGCCGAGACGGCCCTTGTTCGGCGTGCCGTCGAGTTCGAGCATGGTGCGGTCGATCAGCAGCTGAGCCGTCGCGTCGACGCCCGCCAGGGCCTCGAAGATCTCGCCGTTGACCGATGAGACGGCCTTCAGCACGCCCTTGCCCTTGTAGCGGTCCGCGTCGCCGTCGCGCAGTTCGACCGCCTCATGGGCGCCAGTCGAGGCGCCGGAGGGCACGGCCGCGCGGCCCTGCGCGCCGTCCTCCAGCATCACCTCGACCTCGACGGTCGGGTTGCCGCGGCTGTCGAGAATCTCTCGACCTGTGATCTCGACGATGGCGCTCATGGGGCGGATCCTCTCTGAAGGGAAACGGGGTCAGTCGTCCGGCTCGATCTTTTCGCCGAAGAGTTCGAGCCGGTGGCCGATGAGACGGTAGCCGAGCCGCTCGGCGACCCGGCGCTGCAGGGCCTCGATCTCGCGGTCGACGAATTCGATCACGTCGCCCGTGGCGACGTCGATCAGGTGGTCGTGATGGGCGCGGTCGGCGTCTTCGTAGCGTGCGCGGCCGTCGCCGAATTCGAGCCGCTCGAGGATGCCGTGCTCCTCAAGCAGCTTCACGGTGCGGTAGACGGTGGCGAGCGAGATCGCGGAGTCGCGGGCGTTGACCCGTCGATGAAGCTCCTCGACGTCCGGATGATCGTCGCTTTCGTGAAGCACGGCGGCGATGGTGCGGCGCTGGTCCGTCATGCGCAGACCGGCGTTTTCGCAGCGCTCGAGGATCGTCTCGCCCATGAGCCCGGTCTCCGGATCGGCGCTTGCGTATAGCGCGGCGCGGGCGAGGCGGACAACCGGGCGCGGGATCAGGTGCGGCGAGGCCGAGCGGGAAGGGCGCGCGTCAGGACGTGCTCCAGTTCCTCGGGGGTGAACGGCTTCGCGAGGTAGGCGTCCATCCCGCTCCCGAGAAACCGGGCTTCGTCGCCTTTCATCGCGTTGGCGGTGAGGGCGACGATCGGCGCGTCGGCGGAGGCTCCGCCGCCCGCGCGGATCCGCCGCGTCGCCTCCAGGCCGTCCACCTCGGGCATCGACACATCCATCAGCACGATGTCGTAACGGACCGCGC
>AACY020163809.1_pt1 | contig 10339 bp, 9 predicted proteins | sample 267378 | NCBI WGS metagenome assembly AACY02 (sample SAMN02954345, study PRJNA13694) | marine metagenome | biome: aquatic; feature: ocean; material: water; isolation source: isolated as part of a large dataset composed predominantly from surface... | reverse complement strand
CGGTATCTGATCAGTTTTTTAGTTTAATCTTTCAATATTATACGATGGATATTACAGATGTTTTAGAATCGCTGAAAATTGGTAAAATTAGTATCTCTGATGCAAAGAAACTTCTCTCATTATACTCCATAGAAAAAATAGAAAATTTTGCTCAAATTGATATGGGTAGAAAATATCGCAAAGGAATTCCAGAGGTGATATTTGCTGAGAGAAAAACCACAGATGAAATAAAAAAAATCATAGTTAAAGTCATGGAAAAGTCTGACTGTGTACTAATATCCAGAATTCAGAAAAAAGATTACTCAAAAATAGTGAAATTTGTTCGAGCAAAGAAACTCAGAATTCGTGACGGTAAAAACACTACAACCATTCTAATCCATAAAAGTTCTCTTAAAAAAAATGGAGGAAAGGTTGGAATTGTGACTGCAGGTACATCAGATATTGGTGTGGCGGAGGAAGCCAGACTCACTTGTGAAGCCATGCATTGTGATACTATCACCACTTATGATGTAGGCATCGCTGGACTCCATAGAATTTTTCCAATAATCAAAAAGTTCATCGAGTCAGATGTAGATACAATAATTGTTGCTGCTGGAATGGAAGGAGCTCTCGCTTCTGTAGTATCTTCATTAGTGAATATTCCAGTCATTGGTCTCCCCACATCCGTTGGATACGGATATGGTGAAAAGGGCGTAGCTTCTCTAGCTTCAATGTTACAAAGTTGTTCACTTGGATTATCAGTTGTCAACATAGATAACGGAATTGGAGCCGGTGCAGTTGCTTCGAATATTGCAAATAGAGTTAGACGTCGATAATTCCCAGATTTGCAAGCTCAGTTCCTATACCAAATCCAATCAGTGCAATTCCAGTCCCTAGTCCAGCCATTTCCAATCCTCCCTTGATAATACTAGTTCGAGCCAGACGTGATTTCATAGCTCCAACTATAAAAGATGTTGATAAGCTAATTCCAATCGCTATAATGATTGGTACATATCCATGACCAAAGAAGAATGGAACAATTGGCAGTATTCCGCCAATCAAAAATGCTACAAACATTCTCAGTGCACTTTTTAGAGGGTTACCTACCACATCCACATTTAACTTTAGTTCTTCAGTTAGCATCGTGTCTAGCCAAACTTTTTTGTTTGATGTAATCTTGTTGACAATCATTTCTAGATCCTTACCCTCAAAACCTTTAGCTTTGTAGATATCTTCTATTTCTTGGCGCTCTACATTTGGTTTATTTTCAATTTCCCATTCTTCTCTAGCAATTTCAGATTTAAGAAGATCTCGTTGTGCTTTGACTGCGAGATAGTTCTGAACTGCCATTGCTTTGGCTCCTGTAAACATCCCAACTAATGCAGCCAAAATTATGATATTTGAAGAGACGTCAGCACCACCAACTCCGGCAGCAATTCCAAGTGAAGTATTAATCCCATCTCCAAATCCAAATACGAAGTCCCTTACTCCGCTGGATTCCGATAGATGTGGCTCCATATGATGTGGTTGCGATTCACGATTCACATCATGGCTAAATCAGATTATAATTTAAGTCTGAGAGCAGGAAAATAATTTATACCTTGTAAAAGGTCAGTGTTTAATTGGCTGGCAAACGAATTGTTCTTACTGCTGACCGCAGTTTAATGACAAATTATCGCGGAAATTTTCTTTATGGATTTATAGCATGTGGACCATACGAATTACTCCCAGAATGGGTTTTTGACAAAGTTTTTTGCCCTGCTGTGGAAACTGATACAAACACAGGAGAAGCAAAGGTCGCTCAAGTCGGTCTAAGACGTGTTGAATCTGCATTACTACAAGGTTACAAAAGAGATGAAATTTTCGTAGCAAATCCTGATTATCTATCTAAAGCAATTGGTCCTGATACAAAAATTGTAGGAATCAATGTAATGGATCCTCTTGGGATGGCGCCAGTTACAACCACAATGTCTCCTGAAAAATTATCATACGTTGCAATGAAATTCAAGCGCATGTGTGCAAACATAATTCAATTAAAGAAAAAATATGATTTCAAAGTGGTTGTTGGTGGAAACGGAGCGTGGGAGCTTGCTAAATCTGATAGAATGAAGATTCATGGAATTGATACAGTTGTCGTTGGAGAAGCAGACGAACTTGCTCTTGATTTATTCAAGGATTTAGAAAGTGGCGATGCTCCAGAATTAATGCACTGTTTTGTAAAAAACATACAAAATATTCCAACAATTGAAGGGCCAACTGTTAACTCACTCATTGAGGCAATGAGAGGTTGTGGTCGTGGTTGTGACTTCTGTGATGTTAACAAGCGTTCCAAAAAAGATTTGCCAATTGAAAGACTACAACATGAAGCAAAGATAAATCTAGATTACGGATTTGATTCTATTTGGTTACACTCTGACGAAATGCTGCTTTACGGATGTGATAATAAAGAATTTCAGCCCAACAGAGATGCCATTACTGATCTATGGAGAAGTCTCAAAGGACTAGGAGCAAATTTTGTTGGAACTACACATATGACATTTTCAGCCATTGCAGCTGACCCAATACTACTAAAACAAATGTCTGAGATTAACGAAATGCACACTAATGGAAGATGGTTAGCAACTAATCTAGGAATTGAGACAGTGGCCCCTAGAATGGTAAAAAAGCACCTAGGTGTCAAGACTAAGCCATTTTCAACAGATGAATGGGGTTGGGTAGTCAGAGAAGGAGCAAGAATAATGAACGAGAACCATTGGTTCCCTGCCGCTACTTTAATCATAGGTTGGCCAGATGAGACACCTGACGAGACACAGTATACAATAGACCTAATTGAGGATTTCAGGAAAACTAACTTTAGAGGATTGGTAGCCCCATTGTTATATCAAGACTTTTCTGAGAAAAATTCTATGCACTTTGGTAATCTCAACGAAGCTCAATTCACACTTTTTTGGAGGTGTTGGGAGAATAACATGCGAGTAATCAACGATATTGTTCCAATTATTCTAAGAAACAAGACATATGGACCACCAATGAAAATATTCATGTATGGTTTGATCAAGGCTGGTACTTGGGCAATAATGAGATATTTACGAGGTCTTTGTAAGGACTTGTTTAATGGAAAACTACCTGAAGAAATTGTGGACAGATATGCTAGGAGTAGATCTGTAGCTGCGCCAACATATACCAGATAAAGATAATTTTCAAGTAATTTTTTGAAGGTCAGATACTTTAACAAACATAGTTTTACAAATTTTCATTTTTTGATTCGATTGTTGTTCAGCAATTATGAATTTTTAGATTTTTGAGACTAAAATTTTGGTAGAGTTAAAGGAGTTATTCGCAATATAGAAAAAATCATAAATGATTGTTTAAAATAATTTTAAGAATTAAGAGATTATCCTAATTTTTTTATCGCCTCATCAGCGATTGTATTTCTTTTAGGCGAGATGACAACAAAATAGGTCTTGTCTGCACGCTCTATTGCAGATACTTTTTTGTAGGAATTTGCATTTATATCGAATTCTAATATTCTTCCATCCAACTCAGACTTGGTGTAAATCATGAGATAAACATCTCCTCCATTGTGAGTTAGTGGTATGAATGCAAAGACATAGCCTTTGTAGTAGTTAATTGGCATGGTATTTTTCATCGGAGGCATGACAGCAGCCATGTATGAAAAAATATCAGAAATTGATGAAAATTCCTCGTATTCAACATGCATGTTATTATGTTTGTGAAAGAGGATATAATTCTAGAGGTGTTTTCTATTAAGAAAACCTTTTACTTTAACTATAACTATTGCTGGCACTACAAAGTACATGCCAACATTTAGCAATATTACACCAATACCATATCCTAACATTTGCTGCTCAGAGTTAATGTCAACATAGTTCAGTATAGACAATGTAGATAGCATTGGAGTAATACCTGTCTTAATTAAATCCTTGAATATTGGACTTTGTCTTTCCCAATCAGCCACTACAGGACTGAAGGAATAATAAAATTCATTGAATCCAGTCATGAATGTTGTTCCTGTACCAGTGCTGTATAGAACTCCATCTCTTACTTCTCTGAGTAATTGAACTTGAGGCGCTAATTCAGTACCAAATGCGGCTGTTGCAATTAAGCAACCACTTTTACCTGCTTGCTTATCAGGAACACATATTCCATTTTCAGCATGTGTGCCTGTACCACAGTTAATTGGTTGAGGCTCTGTTGGTTCTGGCTCTGGTTCCGTACCAGTTTGCTGTTTGACTATACAAGAGTTTGATGATGAATCATAAATTGTTCCCTCTCCACAAACAGGTTTTTCTTTTTCTGGTGGATTAATACAGTTTCCAGCTCCATCCAAAATTTGATCTTCAGGGCAAGTTTTTGGTTCTGTAGGAATTGGTGTTTCAGTTCCACCATTGTAGAAGAAGGTTGTTTCTGCCTTTTGTGGGCCATAATTTACAATTATTTTATAATCTCCTTTTTTGGTCCAGAGTGGTCCGCCAACTACAAAATTATCTGCAAAAGTCCCATCTAAAAGCGGCCTGACTTGTTTAACGGTTACAATGTTAGTAGTACCGGTACCATTAACAATCGGTCCAACAATTCTAACGGTAATATCGATTAGATTATTTACATCTGGGCTTTTTATCAAGCCGCTAAAAATTACTCTATCACCAGATTCGTATAATGGTAATTCTGTTTTGACAGAAAGCGGTGGAATTTGAGAAGTTTGACCAAACGCCATGGAACCAGTGGATGTAACCAATATTACAAACAATAAAGCTACTACGAGTCTCCCAGCTCTTCTCATGCCTAGGCTGATACAAGAATTCAGGGTATTTATGTATTCTATGAAAGAAAATTTGACTCGAATATGGTTTTGTTGAACCTTTTTTGACTCAATCATACCACACATTGTTAGAAATTATTTTTTGTTAACCATGAAGTTCAGTCTACCAACATAATTTTTGAGATATTCAATGTCAACAGAATACTGACCTGCTGGCGATTTGGGTTTTAGTGTGATTATGGCCTTATAGTTTCCCGTCTTTGTTGCAAATGCGTACAAAGTAGAGTCCTTTCCATTTGGATAATGTAATGTGAACTTAATTTTAGTTCCCATCTTGTAATTTTGTATTTTGCCTGTTAGAATTACGTCGTTTGTCTTTCCTGGACTTGGTAAAGTATACGATTTTGCGTTTAGTTTTGCTGAACTTGGTAATGCAAGAGTTGTTTTCTGCTGAATCTTTGAAAGACTGGTGATAGTTGATTGCCCAGAAGAATCTTTAAAATCATGATACTTCAGATCTATTTCACCACCAGCAGGTGAAATCAGCGCGGTACCTTCTTTGTTACAAATCTTAGAAGGCATTTTGAATATTCCTTCAAATCTACCAGTATTGGGACCAGTTTCCACTAATGAAAATCCAGTTGCTGCTAAACCGCCTGTTTCAATTCCCGATATGGTACAACGCTTGTATCTGATGTCTTTGATCAAAACCTCTAGTAGGATTCCACCATCTGTGCTTCCTACTGTATCGATATTGTTAGAATTAGGATCATCTATTACTGAATAGATTTCGATTGTATCATGTTTCGTATTCAAATCTGGATCTGTTAAAACTACAGTTACTGGTTGACCAAATCTAAAGATGTTTGTTGTAAGTGAAGCTCTCCCAGAATGAGTTAGAATGTCAGTTTTTGATGAAACCTTGCTAGTCGTGCCAGTTTGCGCAACATCTGAATATACTATACTGATTCCTTTTTCATCAATTAATTTTTGGTTAACAAAAAACTTTACATCATCATCAATTGTCCGAAGTGTCTTGATAACATTTGGATCAAATTGATTCAGCTGGTTAGCAATGGTATATTCCATTGTTCCAACAAATTTTCCAGATGATGAAGATGTCTCTTCTAATTCAAAGCGATAAATTCCGTTTGATATGTCGGCATTATTTTTATTTCCAAATGAAAACATGTCAAAAACTATTGCTTGTCTGTCTGTTTCTGAAGATATTATTGCTTGAGGGAGAGAGTTATTGGACGAGTCAAAGTTTATCACCAAATAGGCTGTTCCGGACTTGGTTGCAATTGCATCAACTACAGAATTTGGTAATTGGATGAATCCTTTAGAACCAGTCATGTTCATAGAACTGACAACTGTTACAGGATTTGCATCATTTAACCCAAAGAACAGTTGCATTGTTGTATCTGAAAAATCAGTTAATCCAAGCTGATTTTGTAGCGATCTAAGATCATAGTTAATCCAGTTTGTTCCCTGCTCACCAGAATTAATTCTAATCATTAGATTCTGCAGTGAGCTTGCTGAGAGTCCAGTATTAAGAGAGAGTTTTTCAAAACTCTGATTAGCAATTCCGCTGGATGATCTTGTATCTAGTAACAATCTATCTGAAATATTGTCTGGAACCGAAGATGAAACAGATGTTCCACCAGCTAGTGCGTCATTAGAGGAAGCATAAATCTTGACATTATCCGCTCCTTGCAGTGTTCCAGGATTTCCTATTGTGAGAGTAGGTATGAGAGCCGTACTCCTAAATACCTCTAGTTTGTCTTTTGCGCCAGGGTTGATATTTTGATCCGGATCGTTTATTGTAACTCCAATCTTTTGTCCCGAGGTAGGCTGATTTGTGCTGAGTTGAATATTAGCTTCGCTTAGTCCAGACATGATTGAATATGAATTTTGATTGTACTCTATTGTGGCTGATTGGCCTCGAGGAGCATTTGATTTTGTTTTAAGATTAGAGGTATTAGTATAATCAAAGCTTTCAAAAATTGCAGAGTTTGGCTGAGATTCAACAACAGTGATTATTTGTGAATACGTCGTAACACCATCAGTAACAGTGGATGTTTGATATCCGTTTGCTTGAAGTTCTGCCACATTACCAAGACTCAATCCTAATTTTCCATTTTTATCAAATCCCAGAGAGGATAATTGAGTTATCAAATTCACAAGCCCTGTTCCTCCAGTAGCAGCATTTGCTCCATTTTCGGTAAATGCTCTATAGAATACTGCTTGGGGGGATGCGATATTAAATGTCCATGAATCTCTAGATGTAGGATCTTGATTGAGTTGCATGTCAGTTATGGTTACAAAAACCTGAGAATTGGGTGGATATGATGTTCTATCAAGTGAAGTTGCAATATTTGGAACATCATCATATTGCAATCTAACAATTTGTGCTCCACCTCCAGCATTATACTGTATTACTACATCTTTGTTGAAAGAATATAGTTGAATTATTGGCCAAACTGCTGAGTTTAGTCCTATTTGTCCAGAGGGGATTGTAGAGACTGTGTTGATTGATTGTGAATTTCTAACTACATTATTTACAGTTGCACCTCCAGGGACACTAGTGCAGGTAACAAATGGAGTGTTTCCATTAACCGCACCCGTTGCGCCAGTTTTGGGTATTGCTATTCCTTCGGATTCAGAAAATGAAGGTCCAAATACGATCGTGTCTTTACTGCAAAATTCACCAAAGTCCAGACCAGTTCCTGCAAGTCCTACTGTTTGATCGGCAATCTTGGCCTTATCCAGATTTGCAAAGTAACCATACCATTTTCCAGTTGTTGCCTGAACCATTCGGATGTTTTTACCATTGATTGTAACATCAGGTTCTCCTTTACCTACGTCAGTGTCTGATAGAGAATTATCATTGATTACTACTTCTATTACCATAGAACCTGCAAAATGATTACTAAAGTTAGAGTTCTCAGCAGAGACATACAAGTTAGGATTTGAAGCATGCGCATGTAGCAATAACGGTGTCATGAACAGCAATAATATTCCCAATAAAACAAATTTTGACACCAAATAATGCATGCACATATCAAAGATAATGTTTACGAATGAATCATTTGTGAATCATAATATCTAAGCATTATTTACTAGAAAAAATAGATTTTTGAGATTTCTAGTAATTATCATCATTAGGTAGATGGGCTCATGTTGATGAAGAGTATACAATTTAGAGCAATACCGTAATCTGAGACTATGTAAATTTCTAAGGAAAGTTCTGAAAAATGCAATACCATTATAGAGGTTCCAGGTTTGATAGAATATGATAAAAAAGTCACATTTGATAATTTTTGTTGGTGGAGCACTGGTTGCAGTAGGAATGATACTTTCATACATTGGTGCGACGTATATTTCAGAACAAGTTACAATGACTGAAGGAATTATCAGTTCAGCAATTCCTGTGTCAGTTGAAAGAGAATTAGACCCATCAATATCTACTCAAGGAGCATTTATCATACGTGCAGAGAGTGAAGATAGAACCAATCTAAGTGCAGTTGTGTTCGGACCATTTGGAGAAGAAATCAAATCATTGAAAGTATCTGATGTATCAACGGAGGAATATTTCAATATAGAATCCAAGGGTTTGTACAAAATTCAAGTTAAAAATTCTGGTAAAGAAATGGCAATCATAGTTGGTATAACTCATGCGCCAGAAAAATCAATCGTAGCATTGAATATGCTAGGACAGTCCATGATCATTTCAGGATTCGTAGGAGTTGGTATTGCAGTAATTTACGCAATAAAAACAAGAAAATCTAATTAAGATAGCTGTCAAGCTCTGTGAGCCCATCGACAACGCCTTTGTAGTTTTCGTCATTCTCCATAAATTGCGCAAGCTTTTCAGAGTCAACGCTAAATTTGTTACTCGATTCAAAAACAAATCCAGTTTCAATCAAATACGCTAATCTCGTTTTAATGTTATTTTCTGTAATTCCAAGAGTTGAAGAAAGAGTTGAAGAATCCTGTGGTCCAGATTCAAGCTCTGCCATTATTACTGATACGTTTTCATCAAATAATGTCTTCGCTACCTTGTTTTTATCAAAAGTCATACTTTTTCATTAGTTTCCAACCTAATATCTTCTTAGACTACTATTAGGAGATAGGGTTTCGTTATTTGCTGTGTTTATTCTATGATAAAGATTAACATCTCAATAATAATCACAAAGTAAGAATAGATACTAAGGCAGGGTTTTTATCGGGGTTTCTTTGAATTTCCAATACTTGTCAGCACAAGACTATAGACACATTGTTAGAATAGTGGGTAAAGACATTCCAGGTGATAAAAAATTATCAGTAGGACTAACCCACATCAAAGGCGTTGGTTATAATTTTGCAAATGCCATAATTGGCGCATTGGGACTTAATCCAGCAAGTAATATTGGATTTTTGACAGAATCTCAAGTTGAATCTATAGAAAAAACCCTAAAGGATCCAACATCCGTTAATTTCCCATCATGGTTACTAAACAGACGAAAGGATGTAGAAACTGGCAATACTTCACACTTAATCACATCAGATGTTGCATTTACCGTTAGAAATGATATCGAGAGGGAAAAGCTCGCCAATAGTTGGAGAGGTTTTCGACACATGTATGGATTAAAGGTCAGAGGACAAAGAACTAGAACCACAGGTCGTAAAGGAGCATCAGTAGGAGTAAAGAAAGGAGGCAAGGTATTACCTGCAGGAGCTGCACCAGTTGCAGCGCCAGGAGCTGAAGCGCCGGCAGCATCAGCTGCAGGAGCTGCACCAGCAAAACCAGCTGCAGGAGCTGCACCAGCAAAACCAGCTGCTCCAACAAAGAAATAGAGGGAATGTGAATGGGAGATCCAAAATATCCAAGCCGAATCTGGAAGAAACCAAAACGTCCATTGAATTATGATTTCATGATGGAGGATCTCAATACACTTGGTAACTACGGTCTAAAAAACAAACGAGAGTTATGGAAGGCAAGAACAGAATTATCTAGAGTAAGACATCAAGCAAGATCACTATTAGCATTAAGGCAAGAAATTAGAGCACAGAAAGAACCAGTCCTAATGAAATCCTTAGTAAAGATCGGACTAGTAAAGAGTGACGCCACATTAGATGACGTATTAAATTTGGCAGTAAATAATTTGCTAGATAGAAGATTACAAACCATAGTTCAAAGAAAATTCACACTAAAGACCCCATATCAAGCAAGACAAGCAATTGTTCACGGGCATATTTCGATTGCAGATAGGATCATCACGGTACCATCATACATTGTCACTGTTAAAGAGGAGAACAATATTCAAATTTCACCAAAATTCAAAATCCAGTCCCCAGTAGTAAATACTGAGCCTGAGGTTAAAGAAGAAGCATCGACTGAACAAACCTAAGACAAGCTTATCTCTAAATACTGTCTTTTTTAATCTAGAACAGAAAATGTGTTCAATTATCGGTTATTATGGAGATTCGCCAGCAGCACCAATTTTAGTAAAGGGTCTAAAACGTATGGAATATCGGGGATACGACAGTGTTGGTGTTGCCACCAAATCTGACAATGATATACTAGTCAAAAAA
>AACY020535822.1_pt1 | contig 10341 bp, 8 predicted proteins | sample 267378 | NCBI WGS metagenome assembly AACY02 (sample SAMN02954345, study PRJNA13694) | marine metagenome | biome: aquatic; feature: ocean; material: water; isolation source: isolated as part of a large dataset composed predominantly from surface... | reverse complement strand
CCCATCAGGGCACGGTTGGCGTCGTCGTGCTCCAGGAAAGGAATCAGGGAGGTCGCCACAGAAATCACCTGCACAGGCGAGAGCTGCACGTAATCCACCTGCTCCGGCGGCACTTTTTCGAAGTCCTGGCGATACCGCACAGGAATCAGATCCGCCAGGATCTGTCCCTCCGCGTCCGTGGCGACGTCACCGGGAGCGACCCGACACTCATCTTCCAGATCCGCAGACAGATAGATCGGATCGCCCTGCTTGAGCACACGACCGTTGTCGACTTTCCAGAACGGCGTTTCGATGAATCCGTACTCATTCACTCGGGCGTGGGTGGCGAGTGAATTAATCAATCCGGCGTTAGGGCCTTCCGGGGTCTCAATCGGGCAGAGGCGACCGTAGTGGGAGGGATGGATATCCCGAACGGCAAAACCGGCGCGCTCACGGGTGAGGCCGCCTGGGCCAAGGGCCGAAATCCGGCGCTTGTGGGTGAGCTCGGCCAGGGGATTGGTCTGGTCCATGAACTGGCTCAGCTGGCTGGAGCCGAAGAACTCCTTGATCGCCGCCACCAGGGGCTTGGGGTTCACGAGCTGGGCGGGAGTGAGCGAATCGGTTTCACCCACGGTCATCCGCTCCTTGATGATCCGCTCCAGGCGATTCAGGCCAACGCGCACCTGGTTCTGGAGCAATTCACCCACCGATCGCACCCGGCGGTTGCCCAGGTGGTCGATGTCATCCAGGCTGGCGCCGCCCACATCCAGCTCAAGGTTGATCAGATAATCCAGCGTGGAGAGCACATCCTCGTGGGTGAGGGTGCGCACCGTATCGGGGATGGTGAGGCGCAGCTTCTTATTGATCTTGTAACGACCCACCCGACCAAGGTCGTAGCGCTTGGGGTCAAAAAAGCGGGTCTGAAGAAGTTGTTGACCCCCACTCACCGAGGGAGGTTCGCCCGGCCGCAATTTCTTGTAGAGCTCAAGCAGGGCCTGATCTTCCGAGCTGATGCCCTCATCATTGGCCGCCTCGATCGACTTGCGGTAATACTCGGGATGGCGCAGCTTGTCGACAACATCATTGTCGGACAATCCCATGGCGCGCATGAGCACATGGGCATTGATTTTGCGCGTTTTATCAACGCGCACATGCAGCAGATCGTTTTTATCGGTCTCGAATTTGAGCCAGGCACCCCGGTTAGGGATCACACTGGCGTTGTAGGTGCGACGACCGTTTTTATCCTGCTCATCTTTGAAATAAACACCGGGGCTCCGCACGATCTGGTTCACGATCACGCGCTCAGCACCATTGATGATGAAGGTGCCCCGTTCGGTCATCAGCGGCAGTTCGCCGATGAACACCTCCTGCTCCTTGATCTCCCCGGTCTCCTTGTTGACCAGACGGCAGGTCACATACATCTGAGACGCGAACGTTGCATCGCGTCGCTTTGCCTCCTCCACATCGTGACGGGGACGCTTCAGCCGGTACTCGCTACCGACGAAATGAAGCTCGAGCTTGCCCGTGTAATCGGTGATCGGAGAAAAACTCTCCAGCTCCTCAATCAGACCCTTGTCCAGGAACCACTTAAAGCTGGCCCGCTGCACCTCCACCAGATCGGGCAGGTAGGTGGCGGTCTTGGCGACCTGAATCGCGCTGCTGCTCATGCGGAGACCTGCAGTGAGTGAAGGGGAACAGAAGGCCTGAACGGACAGCCGGACAATCCAGGACACACCGAGACATCAAAGCGGCGGCAGCCTTCCTGGTGGGGAAGACACTGCCGCGCGCAGGGGTCTCAGAGATCTCGGGGGCGAACGGCTGACGTCGTCAATGCACCGGAAGGGAATAAACGCCTCGGGAGCCTCAGCACAGAAAACGCGCTTTGGCCAGGCCAATAAATCATCTTACACTTCAGCAGTCCGTGCCCTCCAGGTCAGGGAAGGCCGAACAGACGGCGGGCATTGGCGCTGCTGATCCTGGCCACCTCCTCGAGAGACTGGCCACGGAGTTCGGCCACCCGCGCCGCCACGGACGCAACGAAGGCCGGCTCGTTGCGCTTGCCGCGCCGAGGCACGGGCGCCAGGAAGGGGCAATCGGTCTCCACCAGAAACCGATCTTCGGGCACCTGACGGGCACAGGCATGGGTGACTGCTGCCTTGGGGAAGGTGACCGTGCCACTGAAGCTGATGTCAAAACCGAGTTCGAGAAACGCCTCCATCTCTTCCGGAGTTCCGCCCCAGCAATGCATCACCCCCCGGGGACAGGCGGCACGATCACGGCGTTCCCGCAGTTCGTTCAGCATCGGCTCGGCGGCATCGCGGCAGTGGATGATCACCGGCAGATTCAGCTCCACCGCCAGATCGAGCTGGGGCCTGAGAACGGCGAGCTGTTGCTCGAGGTTTGTCTCCCGATACAGGTCAAGGCCAAGCTCACCGATGGCCACCACCCGAGCATCCTCCAGGGCAGCACGGCGAAGCAGAGCTGCGGTGCCATCGGTCCAGTGCTCCGTGTCGAGCGGATGGACACCAACGGAATAGCGGAGTTCGGGAAACCGGTCCGCAAGGGCGCGAATCGCAGGGATCTCACCGGGTTCGACACAGGCGTGCAACAGCGACACCACACCCGCGTCTCGCCAGCGCTGGGCAACCTCGTCGAGGTCCTCGTCAAAGTTTCGAAAAACGATGTGACAGTGACTGTCAATCAGGGTGGGAGTCGTCACGAGGACCGGAAACGCGCCTTCCGATCCATTGTGACGACAACGTTGTGGCGTTGTAGGGAACAGCCCGGCCCCGTCAACCTGCGCTGGTGGGCTCGATCGCTTTCCTCACCGCCGCGCTGAGGCGCGACTTCTGGTGAGCGCCGTTGTTGCGATGGAGAACGCCGCACTTCACAGCTTTATCGATTTTGCTGAAGGCCGCATTCATGCTGGCCTGAACCGTGGCCTTCGCCTCCTCGCCAGCAGTGGCGTCGTAGTCGGAGCAGGCCGTAAAGCAGCGCTTCATCAAGGTGCGCAGCGCCGATTTGTACGACTTGTTGCGCAGGCGGTTGCGCTCGGCGATCTGAACGCGCTTCTTGGACGACTTGTTATTGGCCACAGAGGCGGAGTAAGGCTCGACAATCCATGACCATAGCCCAGCAAGGTCCCCGCTTCAGGCGCGACACCCTCGGGCACGACGAGGCAGGTTTTAGCTTGAACTGATTGCATTCCCCTGCGTTCAGCGCCGATGACTCGAACGAGCAGCCAGGTTCCCTCTTTGGTCACCCTGCGCTGCCTCAGCGAGGCTGGCGAAGCAGCCGCGGAGCTGGACCGCCTGGCGGCGCGCACCGGAGGCGAGGCCCAACAGGCCGCGCAGGCCACTGTGGACTCCATCCTTGAGCGGGTGCGTCGCGATGGGGACCGTGCCCTCGTGGAACTCACCCAGCAACTGGATGGCTTCAAGCCGGAACCGATGCGGCTGGAGGCGGCCGAACTGGCGCAAGCCTGGGAGGCCACACCCGCCAACCTGCGTGACGCGCTCGAACTGGCCCATCGCCGCATCCAGGACTTTCACGCCCGGCAGAAACCCCAGGACCTCGCCTTTGAAGGGGTGCACGGTGAGCGGCTGGGACGACGCTGGCGACCGGTGCAACGGGCCGGACTGTATGTGCCCGGTGGGAGAGCCGCCTACCCCAGCACGGTGTTGATGAATGCCGTTCCGGCGCGCACCGCCGGCGTCGAACGACTGGTCATGGCGACGCCGGCAAACCGAAGCGGCGAGGTCAATCCGGTGGTGCTTGCGGCGGCTCACCTCGCCGGTGTTCATGAGGTTGTGCGGGTGGGAGGCGCCCAGGCCATCGCCGCCCTGGCCTTCGGCACCGAAACCCTGCCCCGGGTGGATGTGATCACCGGGCCGGGCAACCTCTACGTGACCCTCGCCAAGAAAGCCGTAGTGGGCCAGGTGGGAATCGATTCCCTCGCAGGCCCAAGCGAAGTGCTGATCATTGCCGATCACACCGCCAGGCTCGACCATGTGGCCGCAGACCTCCTGGCGCAGGCTGAACATGATCCCCTCGCCGCCGCCATCCTGCTGACCACGGAAGCCGACCTGGTGGCAGCCCTGCCAGCGGAACTCGAACGGCAACTCAGCGACCACCCCCGGGCGGCGATCTGCCGTCAGTCGCTCGCAGACTGGGGTCTGGCCGTGGTGTGCGACACCCTCGAGACCTGCGCAAGCCTCAGCGATCGGTTCGCACCGGAGCACCTGGAACTGCTGGTGGAGCGACCGGAAGCGCTGGCTGATCGCATCCAGACGGCCGGGGCGATCTTCATCGGCCCCTGGTCACCAGAGGCTGTGGGGGATTACCTGGCCGGCCCGAACCACACCCTGCCGACCTGCGGCACAGCCCGGTTCAGTGGGGCCTTGAGCGTGGAGACCTTCATGCGGCACACCTCGATCATTGCCTTCAATAAGACCGCCCTGGAGGCGACCGGCGGTGCCGTGATCGAACTCGCCCGCAGTGAAGGCCTCCACAGCCATGCCGATTCCGTCCAACGGCGGCTGGGCTGAAGCCGATCCTCAGCCTTGTCGCTCGAGCCGGCGGACGCCGGCCACCCCATCGGTGACCTCACCGACCAGGACCTCGTCGGCCAGATCGACAAACAATCCGTTCTCGAGCACGCCGGGGATGTTGTTGATCGTCTGCTCCAGAGCGCGGGGGTCAGCAATGCCTTCGCCGAAGCGCACATCCAGCACCAGATTCCCCTGATCCGTCACCACGGGGCCGGCTTTGCGGGTGGCCATCCGCAGCTCTGCCGCCCCACCCAGGCTGGCGAGACGCGCCTGAACCTGCCTCCAGGCCCCCGGGAGCACCTCCACGGGCAGCAGAAAGCCCAGGTTGAGGCGGTCCACCAGTTTGGTGGCATCCACCACAACGATGAAACGCTCGGCGCGAGCGGCAACCAGTTTCTCCTGCACGTGGCAGGCACCGCCGCCCTTGATCAGTTGAAACGCCGGGTCCACTTCATCGGCTCCGTCGATGGCCAGGTCGATGCGCTCCACCGCATTGAGGCTGCGCAGCGGGATTCCCAGCTCGGCCGCCAACACTTCGCCTTGAAACGACGTGGTGACGCCGACGATGTCGCGCAACTCACCGGCGGCCAGCTTGGCGCCAAGACCCTGGATCATCAGTGCGGCCGTGGAACCGGATCCCAGGCCGAGCACCATGCCGTCCTGGATCGCATCCACGGCGGCGGCGGCCACGGCCTGCTTCATCTGAGTCTGAAGATCCACCGGCGTCGAGCGGAAACTGGCGAGACCGTAGCAAGGGTTTCAGCCCAGGCCCGGAAGCGGTTCCGGTCGCACTGAGAGTTGCAACGACTCGCCGTTGCGAAGCACCTCCAGGGGGAGGGGCTCGCCGATCTCCGCCTGATCCACCTCCTGAAGCAGGGTCTGGGGATCACGCACAGGGTGCTGTGCCGCCGCGACCACCAGATCACCGCGCCGGAGTCCCGCCCGCTGCGCCGGACTATCGGGAAGCACGGTCTGCACCAGGGCACCGGACCGCTCCGGCAGCTGCACCAGCGCATTGGGATCCCGGTTGTGCTCCCGCGCCACCCGGGCGGTGAGGGGCACCAGCTGAAGACCGAGATACGGGTGCACGACCTGACCATCGGCCACCAGTTGATCCACCACGCGCCGGGCGAGATTGATCGGAATCGCGAAGCCGAGGCCGGCCCCGGGGCCAGAGCGCACCAGGGTGTTGATGCCGATCACCTCCCCCGCCGCATTCACCAGCGGGCCACCGGAATTGCCCGGGTTGATCGCGGCGTCGGTCTGGATCAGATCGAGGCGCTTATCGGAGAAGCCAAGGCTGCTGATATTGCGATGCAAACTGCTGACAATCCCGAGCGTGACAGTCCTTTCAAGGCCATAGGGGGTGCCCAAGGCAATCGCCCAGTCGCCCACCTGCAGGGCTTCGGAATCGCCGAGACGGGCCGCCGCCGGCCGATCACCTGAGGGCAGCCTCACAAGAGCCAGATCCGTGACCGGATCTGTGCCGATCACCCGGCCATCCCGTTGCTCCCCATCGGGAAGCGTGACGGTGACGAGGTCGGCGCGCTCCACCACATGGGCATTCGTGAGGATCAACCCCTTGGCGTCAATCACGACGCCCGATCCCTGGCCCCGCTCCCGTTCCGGACCCATCCCCGGTTCGCCAAGAAGATCGCGCAGCAGGGGGTCGATCAAGGTGGGGTCGTAGGGCTGACGCTGAACGCGGCGCTCGGTGTCGATCCGCACCACAGCCGGAGCCACCTGCCGCACGGCCTCCGCCACGAAGCTATGGGGCGCATCGACCGCCGCAGCCACAGCAGCCGAGGGGCTGCCGGTCCACAGCAGCAGCACCAGCCACAGAGCCACCCACCGAAGCAACCACCCCATCGTCAACGGCAAACACGGGAATCCCCACGCTAGGGGGCTCATGAGCGTGGACGAAATCACCGGGAGTGCCTATCCAGTGAGGGTTGTCAGCCCACGGGCTTCATGGCCTTGCTCCGCCGCCCACTCCTCACCTTGCTCGCCATGGGCAGCACCCTCCTCGTGGCCTGCCAGAAACCCAAGGCCAGCGACACGACCCCAACCACGTCCACCACTCCAGACGCGGCTCCGAGTGGTCAGCTGCGCGCCGTGGTGATTGGCGATGAGCTGCCGATGGTCCGCAAGACCGACACGGGCTTCGACGGACTCAGCTTCGTGGTGCTGGAGGCGATCCGCGACCAGTTGACTGCGGAACAGGGCGAAGGCCAGGCCGCGGTGACCTTGACCACCACCAACGCCGCCGATGTGGAGAGTGGTCTGGAGATGATCCGCAGCGGCAAAGCGGACATTGCCTGCGGCGTGGGCTTCTCCTGGGAACGGCAGAAACAGTTCGATTACACGCTCCCCTTCGCCTCCAGCGGCATCCGCCTGCTGGCCCCGACCACGATCGATGGCACCCCGAAAAGCCTGGAAGGTCAGACCATCGGTGTGGTCGCCAACAGCGTGGCGGCTTCCGTTCTGGCCAACAACGTTGAGAACGCCAGCTTCCAGAGTTTCGCCACACCGGCCGAGGCTCTCAAAGCCCTGAAGCAGGGCGATGTGAAACTGCTCGCCGGCGACAGCCTCTGGTTACGGGCCAACCAGAACGAGGCGGCCCCGAATGACGTGATCGTGCCGGCCGTGCCCTACGCCAGAGCGGCGATCGGCTGCATCGTGGGCGAGTCGTCTTCGTCCCTGCTCGACACCAGCAACATCGCCATTGGTCGCTTGCTGCAGGCCTACGTGGATGGCAACCCGGAAGCACGCCAGGAGATCAACGCCTGGATCGGCCAAGGCAGCGCCATCGGTCTCACCGACGAGCAGATCAGTCACTACTACCGGATGGTGCTGTCAACGGCAGCTGAATTCCAGCCAACCCCTTGAGCCTCGCTCGAGCCGATCCATGGTTGGCTCGCGCCGCTTCGTCGTTTCCTTCCATCCACCCCCCGCCTCAGCCATGAACAAAGTCACCCTTCTCAGCTTCTGCACATTGATGGCAGCCAGCGCGGTCTGGCAGCAGCCGGCCTCAGGGTCCGGCGTGTTCAGCCAGCCCGACTGGAACAACCCCCTGGAGCAGCGCATCCGCCAACTGCCCATCAGCAAGCCCGGGCACGGTGATGCCGACACCACAACCCTGGCGCGCTATTGGGGGAACGGCGGCGGCAGGGGTTGGGGCAACGGTGGCGGCCGGCGCTGGGGGAATGGCTGGGGCAATGGTTGGCGCAACGGCGGCTGGGGCAATGGCGGCTTCCGGAATGGCGGCTGGGGGAACGGAGGAATCGGCTGGGGCAATGGCGGCGGCGGCGTGATCCTGAACTGGTGAGCCGCCCCGGTGATCAGCCCTGGAGCAAGGTGCGGGTTGGGAACGGCATCGAAGCGCCACAGCGATCGACGGCGGACCCGATCTCCAGCAACACTTTCTGCTGCAGGGCCCACGCCTCCGCCAGGCTGGCCCCTTTGGCGTGACACACCAAACGGAGATTGAGACTGGAATCGCCGTATCCGACGAAATTGACGGCCAGGGTGCGCTCCGGATCCACATCGACATCCGCTCCGAGCCAGGCCTCTAATTCAGCTGTGAGAGCCTGAATCTTCTCACGATCAGCGTAATTCAGGCCAAACTCAATCCAGATCCTGCGGTGATCAATTTCGCTGATATTGATCACCGGCTTGGCGCTGAAAATAGCATTAGGAACAAACAGCGGCTGGCGATCAACAGAGCGAAGACGGGTGTAAAACCAGCTGATATTTTCCACCGTTCCCGATAGCCCCTCAGAGGGCAGATCGATGAAATCTCCCACCACAAAGGGGCGATTGACATAAAGACTCAGGCCGCTGAGGGAATTGGACACAATGCTCTGGGCACCAAAGCCAACGGCAGCGGCACCAAAACCACCGGCCGTGATCAAGACGGCGGCTGAGATACCAAGGATGCGCATCACCTGCAGCACCAGGATCAACACCGCAAGACTGAGCAGCAGCTTGCCGACCACATCCAACAGAAAGGTGCGGTCCTTGGCCTGCATCCCGGGCAGCAAGCGTTCGCCATAACGATCGGGAGAACGGCCGATCTCTGTTTTCCAACGCAGAAGCGTCCAGGACACGCCAACCACCGCAAAGAAGGCGCGGATGCCAAGACCATCACGGGGAAGGTCGATGATTTCCGGGTCGAGCAAGGTGCCGACCCACCAGCCCAACGCCGCCAGCGCGCAGCTCACACTCACACTGAGCCGACTGGAGAGCAGCAGATTGCGGCGGAGAGAGCCTGACGCAAAACGCCGTGCCAGCAGGTCGAGGCCAACCCAGAGAGCCAGGGCCAGCCCCAGACCTGTGACGGGAATCTGTAAGTCGAAGGGTAACGGCGTCATCACAGCGGGCCGAGCGAAACGAGCGGACCCTACCAATGGCGCTCAGACCAGGGACGTGAAGTCACTGAGTCCGAATTGACCATCGCCACCCAGCACCGCATCAAAGGACACCCCCCGATTCAGTACGTCCTCGGGCGCCACACCGGCGCGCAGCAGATCGGATGCGGCTGCAATCAGACTGTCATACCCACTGCTGTCATTGGAAAGAGCCCAGAACATCAGCCCCCCCAGGCCCTGGGCTTCGACATAGGCCGCTTTGCCCGCGATGGTGGCCGCCGTTTCGACTGAACTCCAAACCCCGGTCTGTTCGTTGTAAGCGAAGGCCGCTTTGGCGTCGTCGTCCCAGATGAGGTCGTAGGAGCCATCCTCAATGCCGGTGAGCAGATCCTTCTGGTCGTAGCTGCCGGCTTCGAAGGATCCCGGAGCCATCCGAGCGGCACCGCTCTCACCAAGTCCATACCGATCTCCCGGGTCCACACCGCCCCAGGCGCGGGTGTAGGCAGGAGCGCCAAGCACCACCTTGCTGAGATCCACACCATTGGAGCGGAACTGCTCCACAGCCGTCAGCACGTCATAACCACCGGGGTCGTTGGTCATGGCCGCTTGATGACCGGTCACCGACTCCCAACCACCATGGAAGTCGTAGGCCATCACATTGTAGAAATCAACGGAAGGATCAATTCCCGGCAAATTGAGATTGGCCAGCTTGTCTGCCCCACCGGCAGTGGCAATGGAAATGGAATAGATCTCGCCACTACGCTGCTCGAGCGCATCAAGCTTCTGGCGCAAAAGAGACAACGTCAACGCAAAGTTGGCGCCATCCTCAGCACTGGCAGCATTGCCAGCCAGCCCACCCCCGCCGGGATACTCCCAGTCAAAATCAACGGTATTAAAGAAATCGTATGTCTCCAAAGTCAGAATCACATTGTCAGTGAACTGCTCGCGCCCAGCGGCATCATCCAGCGCGAGGCTGAACTCATCCGACAAAGTCCAGCCGCCGAGGGCAAGGCCGAGATTGAGGCTGGGATTCAGCTGCTTCAACAGATCCAACTGACGCAAATTGCCAGCCAATGCGGTGGGGCTGTCCCAGCCCACCGGCACTCCCCGCACTGACACCGAACCATCAGTGTTAGTGCTGACCTGAAAATCGGCACTGTCGCGATAGGCCTGCAGGCGACTCTCTGGCAAAGCCGACCACTCGGAAGCCGTGAAGGTGCGATTCACCTGCTCATCAACCGAGAAGCGTTTATCGGTGGCCGCCCAGGCATCAAAGAGATTGATGTCACCATTGGCCTTGACATCAAAAAAACTGTAGTTGAGGTGGGTCAATTGATCAGCCTTGATGTCCTGCACCAGGAAATCGCGGGCATAAATCCCCCATTCCTCGAAGTAGGCCACCACCCGCTGACCCTGATCAGTCATCGGCTTCGAGCTCGGGA
>AACY020529083.1_pt1 | contig 10355 bp, 9 predicted proteins | sample 267378 | NCBI WGS metagenome assembly AACY02 (sample SAMN02954345, study PRJNA13694) | marine metagenome | biome: aquatic; feature: ocean; material: water; isolation source: isolated as part of a large dataset composed predominantly from surface... | reverse complement strand
CCTAAACCTGCGCCCGGTGTATAAGCGGGTCGATACCTGTGCCGCCGAGTTCTCTACCGCCACGGCGTACATGTACTCCACCTACGAAGACGAGTGTGAAGCGGCGCCTTCTGACCGCAAGAAAATTGTGGTGTTAGGTGGCGGCCCCAACCGTATCGGACAGGGTATTGAGTTCGATTACTGCTGTGTGCACGCCGCCCTCGCCATGCGCGAAGACGGCTATGAAACCATCATGGTCAACTGCAACCCCGAGACGGTATCGACCGATTACGATACCTCGGACCGGTTGTATTTCGAGCCGGTCACCTTGGAAGACGTGCTCGAAATTATCGACTTAGAGAAGCCCGAAGGGGTCATTGTGCAGTTCGGTGGCCAAACGCCCCTTAAGCTGGCGCGAGCATTGGAGCTTGCCGGCGTGCCCATTATCGGTACGACCCCCGATCAAATTGATCGCGCGGAAGACCGCGAGCGCTTCCAGCACATGATTAGCAAGTTGGGTTTAAGACAGCCCGACAACACCACCGTGCGCAGCGTCGATGAAGCGGTGGTCGCCGCCGCGCGCATTGGCTACCCCTTGGTGGTGCGACCCTCCTATGTACTCGGCGGGCGCGCCATGGAGATTGTGTACCGCGAGGAAGATTTACTGCGCTACATGAGCGAGGCGGTGCGGGTATCCGACGATTCTCCGGTGCTGCTCGATCACTTCCTAAGTGCCGCCATTGAGGTAGACATCGATGCGGTCAGTGACGGTGAGCAAGTGGTCATAGGCGCCATCATGCAGCACATTGAGCAGGCGGGTATTCACTCGGGTGACTCGGCCTGTTCACTGCCCCCTTACAATCTGGCTGCCGACGTGCAAGATCAAATGCGCGACGTGGTGAAGGCCATGGCCCTTGAATTGGGTGTGTGCGGGCTGATGAACGTGCAGCTGGCTTACCAAGACGGCGAGATTTACGTGATTGAGGTGAACCCCCGTGCGTCACGTACCGTGCCCTTTGTGTCAAAAGCGGTGGGTGTCTCCTTGGCGAAGGTAGCGGCTCGCTGTATGGCGGGGCAATCCTTGGCCAGTCAAGGCATCACCCGGGAAGTGGTGCCACCCTATTATTCGGTGAAGGAAGCGGTGCTGCCGTTCAATAAATTCCCGGGCATCGACCCTATTTTGGGCCCCGAAATGAAGTCGACCGGTGAAGTCATGGGTACTAGCGCGTCCTTCGCCGGTGCTTTTGCTAAGGCCCAGCTGGGCGCGGGGGACATTCCACCCCAGTCTGGCATGGCCCTGTTCAGTGTGCGCGACGCAGACAAGCCCGGCGCCATTGACGTGGCACGTCGGTTCCACGAAAAAGGATTTACCCTTGCAGCCACGGGTGGCACGGCGGCCGCATTTGAGGCTGCGGGGCTGACGGTGCGTAAGGTGAATAAGGTGCGTGAAGGCCGGCCCCATATCGTTGACCTGATCAAAAACGATGAAGCGAGTATGATCGTGAACACCACCGAGGGTCGTACCGCTATTTTGGATTCAGCGCCCATCCGTGCCAGTGCCGAGCAACACCGGGTGTACTACACCACCACACTGGCCGCCGCCGAAGCCGTCTGCATGGCGTTGGAGCATGAAACCGACATGGAAGTACGGCGTTTGCAGGACTTACACGAGAGTATTGCCCCATGAACAAAGTGCCAATGACCGTTGCCGGCGAGCGAGCGCTGCGGCAAGAGCTCGAACATTTAAAGCGGGTTGAACGTCCGCGGATCAGTGCTGCTATTGCTGAAGCCCGCGAGCACGGTGACTTAAAAGAGAACGCTGAGTATCACGCCGCCCGCGAGCAGCAGAGCTTTGCGGAAGGTCGCATTAAAGATATCGAGCACAAGCTGTCCCATGCCCAGGTGATTGATGTCACTGCAATGCCTCACACGGGGCGGGTGATTTTTGGCGCCTCGGTGGTGTTAATTAATCTCGATACCGACGCCAAAGTGACTTATCGCATCGTGGGCGAAGACGAGGCAGACGTGAAGAACAACCTGATCTCGGTGAACTCACCCATTTCCCGCGCTTTAGTGGGTAAAAGTGAGGGTGATGAAGTGGTCGTGAAAGCCCCTGGTGGTGATATTTACTACGAAATTGAGCAGGTACAGCACATTTAAGTTAGGTGATGTCGATTCAGCGTGACCAGCAGCGACAAGTGCCAAGATGTGTAACAACGGGGATCGAATTCTGCGATGACAGTTAGCGCTGACTCTACCGCCCTTTGGCATTTGGCGCCGGGTGTTCAAGCCACCGTCATCGGCTTCGAGGATGACCTCTCGGAGAACTACCGGGTACGCCTGATGGAGTTCGGCTTTCATCCGGGCGAGGTGGTGACCTGCTTGCTATCCCCAGGTTTCGGCGCGCCCAAGGTCTACCGCGTCAGCAACACGGTGTTTTCCCTCGATAGCGAAATTGCCGAGAAGGTACTCATGGACACCCAGTCTATGATGAAGAGTGTGGCCCTATGAATCGTGTGTTACTCATTGGCAGCCCCAACTCCGGTAAGAGCTCTTTATTTAACCGACTGACCGGTCTTCATCAGAAGGTGGCTAATTTTCCGGGTATTACCGTCGATGTATCATCGGGGGCGCTGGCCAAGATGCCCGATGTCGAGCTGTTGGATTTTCCCGGCACTTACTCATTACAGCCCATTTCTGCCGAAGAAGAGGTGGCGGTCGAGTATTTCCAGCGTGCACTGGCCGACCCAGAAGTGCGCCACGTGTTGTGTGTGGTCGATGCCACCCGCCTCGAAAAAAGCCTGTACTTCACTTTGCAGGTGACCCGTGAGAGCCAGCGCCACGGCAAGCCCATTACCATCTTAGCCAATATGCACGACGTGCTCAGTGCTAATGGCCTAACCTTTGACCCCGAGGGTTTGTCCCGGGAAGTGGGTGCCCCGGTTATTTTGGTATCGGCTCGAGAGGGCAGTGGTCTTGATCAGGTCATTGAGCGATTGCGTTCGGCGCTGATCAGTGATGATCGGGCAGGTGGCTTGTGGGCCGATACTCCCGATACCCTGCTGCGGGGTACTGCCCACCAATTAGCCCATAAGTACGGTCCCAGCGGCGATATTTTAGTGCGCCAGCAAACCCGACTCGATCGCTTCTTCTTGGGTACCGCCACCGGCGGCGTGGCATTTTTTGCCATTATGTTACTGTTATTCCAGTCTATTTTTACCTGGTCGGCACCGGTCATGGATGCGGTAGAGGCGGGTGTGGTGAGTCTGGGCGAGGCGCTGGTACCGCTGATAAGCAACACGGTGCTTGCGGACTTTACCTCCGACGCGCTGTTTGGCGGGATTGGGGCCTTTTTGGTATTCGTGCCGCAAATCTTCGTGCTCACGTTCATTATTGGATTGCTAGAGGACTCGGGCTACTTGGCCCGGGCGGCGCTTATCTGCCATCGGCCCTTGAAAATCTTTGGCCTCACCGGCAAGAGCTTCGTGCCCATGCTGTCGGGGGTGGCTTGTGCTATTCCCGCGGTCTATGCGGCCAGAGCCGTTGATTCACCGCGCCAGCGTCTTATGACGTACCTGGCCATTCCGCTTATGCCCTGCTCGGCGCGCCTGCCCGTGTACGCGCTGCTGATTGCCACGTTCATCCCAAATGAAACCGTGTTGTTTGGACTCGTCGGCTGGCAGGGTGTGGCCATGTTCAGTATTTATTTCTTCGGTATGTTTTGCGCGCTGTTGGTTACTGGGTTAGTGAGCCGGATGTCGACCTTGGCGAAAACCGAATTGCCTTTTGTGCTAGAGCTGCCCCCCTACCGCTTGCCCAGCTTCAGGCCTATTGCCCGTGCCGCGGTGAACCGTTGTCGGCACTTTGTGACGAAAGCGGGCAAGGTGATTTTGGGTGTCACGGTGGCGGTGTGGGTCTTGGGTTATTTCCCCAACTACGGTACCGATTTGGCGGGTTCGTGGCTGGGTACCTTAGGCCGATTCATTGAGCCGGTATTTGCCCCCATTGGTCTCGATTGGCGCTATGGGGTGGCGATATTAAGCTCGTTCCTAGCCCGGGAAGTCTTTGTGGGCACCTTGGGCACCATCTTTGGTATTGAGGGAGCCGAAGACAACATGCTGCCCTTGGTCGATCAGATTCAGGCAAGCGCATTGCCCTTGGGTTCTGGTTTGGCCCTGTTGGTGTTTTTTGCCATCGCCCTGCAGTGTGTCAGCACCGTGGCTATTTTGGCCCGGGAGTCGAACTCGTGGCGGGTGGCCCTAACCATGCTGGTCAGCTATTTGGTGGCCGCCTACTTAGCGGCCTTGCTGACCTTCAGTGTTACCGAGGGCCTAGTATCTTTCATTGGATAGTGGCTTTCATTGGATAGTGGCTTTCATTGGATAGTGGCTTTTATTGGATAGTGGCTTTTATTGGATAGTGGCGCTGGCGGGTTAGAAGTCCTTACCCGCTAAAGCTATAGTCGGCCAGTGTAGACTCGAACACCAGAAATACGCCCACCGACACCGCACCGATAGCCCGGGCGGTGAATGTTGGGTAGAGGGCCAGAGTGGCTCAGAGCATTCTTTGCAAGTTCGACTTACGCGGGTCGGCTTCCGGGTTGCGTCGCAGTAGGGTGGCGGTGTTGCCAATACGTTGCACCAGTGTGGCGCTGAGCTGCTGCAACAACTGATCAATAACGCCATCGCGCAGATCGCGGTCGCCCATAGATACTTTAATTTTGATGAGCTCGTGGTCGGTTAATGCCCGTTCCATTTCTGCCATGACACCGTCGCTAAGGCCGGCGCCGGCTACCGTGACAATGGGGTGTAATTTGTGGGCAATGGCGCGGTACTGTTTGAGCTCGCTGTTACTCAATGCTCGGTTGCCTTTTGTACCAGAAGACGATGTCGCGCCGGCGTTGGGGTTTGTTGCTTGGGTCATGGTAAGGGTTCCTTAATTCGCGCGGCAGTGTACTGTGTTCGCCTAGGTGGCGTCCCGATGTTGCAGGAGAGATGCTGAATCATGCCGAAAAAACGATCGTCTAGCCGTGCCTGGCTTAAGGAGCATCGGGAAGATCTGTTCGTGCAGCGGGCTCAAAAGGAGGGCTATCGCTCTCGGGCTTGCTACAAGCTCATGGAGCTAGACGATAAAGATCGGCTTATAAAGCCCGGCATGACGGTGTTAGATCTGGGCTCGGCCCCTGGGGGTTGGTCTCAGGTAGCGGCCGAGCGCGTTGGGCATCGCGGCCGAGTAGTGGCCAGCGACATTTTGCCCATGGATAGCATCGCCGGGGTCGACTTCATCGAGGGCGACTTTACTGAAGAGTCGGTGTTCGACCAGATTTTAGCGGTATTGGGGGATGATCCGGTCGACTTGGTTCTATCCGACATGGCCCCCAATATGAGTGGTGTCACCGCGGTGGATCAGCCCCGGGCCATGTATCTGGTGGAGTTGGCCCTCGATTTGGCGATTAAAGTGCTGCCACCCAAGGGCGCCTTTGTGGCCAAGGTCTTTCACGGTGAAGGTTTCGAGGCACTCATGGCCGATACCCGAGCGGCCTTCGACAAAGTGCTCACGCGCAAACCGGACGCTTCCCGGCCTCGATCTCGGGAAGTTTACCTCGTGGCCACCGGATTTCGGGGGAACCATTGAAAACCAACGTGGTCGATGCCATGTATAACCCTAAGCAGCGGCGAGAAATGACACCTGCGCACAGACGGCACTCGCGCTATACTGGTCGGCCGTCATGAGATACCTGCGCCAATGAGGGCATTATTTTGAACAACATAGCAAAGAATTTACTGCTGTGGTTGGTGATTGCAGCGGTATTGCTGTCGGTCTTCAACAACTTCAGCATGCGAAGCGCTACCGAGCAGGTAGGCTATTCCGAGTTTATTCAGGAAATTGAAAACGACAGACTGCGTAAGGTGGTGGTCGATGGTTTAACCATTACTGCCACGCGTCTCGATGGTAGCTCCTTCGAAACCATTCGTCCCATGGTGGAAGATCCGAAGCTCATGGATGATCTGCTCAGCCACGATGTGGTGGTTGAAGGCCGTAAGCCCGAGCAGCAGAGCGTGTGGATGCAACTGCTGGTGGCTAGCTTCCCCATTCTCATCATTATTGCCGTGTTTATGTTCTTCATGCGCCAAATGCAGGGCGGTGCCGGTGGTCGCGGTGGTCCAATGAGCTTTGGCAAGAGCAAGGCCAAACTATTGGGCGAAGATCAAATCACCACTACCTTCGCCGACGTGGCGGGTGTGGAAGAGGCCAAGGAAGACGTGCAAGAGCTCGTTGAGTTCTTGCGCGATCCCAGTCGATTCCAAAAGCTGGGTGGCAAGATTCCCCGCGGCGTTCTTATGGTAGGCCAGCCGGGCACGGGTAAGACACTGCTTGCCAAAGCCATCGCCGGAGAAGCCAAGGTACCGTTCTTCTCTATCTCTGGCTCCGACTTTGTGGAAATGTTTGTGGGCGTGGGTGCATCGCGAGTACGCGATATGTTCGATCAGGCCAAAAAACAGTCGCCCTGTATTATATTTATCGACGAAATCGACGCGGTGGGTCGCCATCGTGGTGCTGGCCTTGGCGGCGGGCACGACGAGCGCGAGCAAACCCTCAACCAACTGCTGGTAGAGATGGATGGCTTTGAAGGCAACGACGGCGTTATTGTCATTGCCGCCACCAACCGCCCAGACGTGCTCGACCCAGCTCTGTTGCGTCCCGGTCGTTTTGATCGTCAGGTGGTGGTGGGCTTGCCTGACATCCGCGGTCGCGAGCAAATCTTGAAAGTTCATATGCGCAAGGTGCCACTGTCGGAAGACGTAGAGCCCAGCAAAATTGCCCGCGGCACCCCGGGTTTCTCGGGTGCTGACTTAGCCAACCTTGTCAATGAAGCCGCGTTATTTGCTGCTAGGGCAGGGGTGCGTATGGTGGGCATGGATCAGTTCGAGCGTGCAAAAGACAAAATCATGATGGGCGCCGAGCGCCGCTCTATGGTTATGTCGGAAGCTGAGAAGCGCAACACTGCTTATCACGAAGCGGGTCACGCCATTGTCGGGCGGCTCATGCCTGAGCACGACCCGGTGTATAAGGTGTCCATTATTCCCCGGGGTCGCGCTTTGGGTGTCACCATGTTCCTGCCCGAGGAAGATCGCTACAGCCACAGCCGCCGGCATATCGTGAGTCAAATCACTAGCTTGTTCGGTGGCCGTGTTGCCGAAGAGATGACCCTGGGCCCAGAGGGCATCACCACAGGGGCCTCGAACGATATTCAGCGTGCCACGGAAATTGCCCGCAATATGGTGACCAAGTGGGGCTTATCGCCCACCCTGGGGCCACTTATGTACGACGAAGGGGGCGAGGAAGTATTCCTAGGGCGTTCGGCGGGTCAGCCCTCGAAAGCTATGTCCGATGAAACCGCCAGAGCCATCGATAAGGAAGTGCGTCGCATTATTGATGAGTGCTACGACAAGGCTCACCAGTTGCTTGAGGAGCACCGTGAAAAGCTTGATGTCATGGCCGATGCGCTTATGCATTACGAGACCATCGACGCCGAGCAAATCGATGACATCATGGCGGGTAAAACCCCTCGGCCACCTTCTAGCTGGAGCGATAACGATCGCCCGGGCAGTGGCGGTAAAGCCGCCGAAGACAGTGCGGCCTCTGGCCCCATCGGTGACCCGGCCGGTCAACACTGAGCCCCATGGCAGTAACACCTTCCACCGGCGCGGTCCTAGACTGCGCCGGTTTGCATTTAGACCTAAGGTATCCTCGGGTCATGGGCGTACTGAACGTCACCCCCGACTCCTTCTCCGATGGTGGTCAGCTGTTCGACGGTAAGGACGTTCAGCTAGACGCCCTATGCCAGCGGGCCGAGGCGATGGTGAACGCGGGTGCGGCGGTGCTCGATATTGGCGGTGAATCGACCCGTCCAGGTGCGGCGCCCGTGTCGGAAGCTGAAGAGGCCGATCGGGTGCTGCCCGCTATAGAACAACTGCGCCAGCGGTTCGATGTGGTGCTGTCTTTAGATACCAGTACGCCCATGGTCATGACCGAGGGTGCCCGTCTAGGTGCCGGCATGATTAACGACGTGCGGGCCTTGTCGCGCCCAGGGGCACTAACGGCCGCCGCCGACAGCGGTTTACCCGTCTGTCTTATGCACATGCAGGGCAGCCCCGAAAACATGCAGCAGTCACCCACCTACACCGATGTGGTGGCGGACATTGCAGGATTTTTCGAAGAGCGCATAGCGGCTGCGAAGCGGCGGGGATAAGCCGTGGGCGATTAGTGTTAGACCCGGGTTTCGGTTTCGGCAAAACCCTGGAACACAATCTGTTGTTACTGCGTCGCTTAAGGGAATTTCAGTCCTTTGACTTACCAATTCTGGCGGGTTTGTCTCGAAAATCGATGATTGGCGCGATTACGGGCCGACCCACCGATAATCGCTTAGCGGGCAGTGTTAGTCTTGCGGTCATGGCAGCGGAGCGTGGTGCGCGGTTGTTACGTGTGCACGACGTGGCGGAAACCGCCGATGCACTTGCCATGGTGCGGGCATTAGAGGAAGTAGCTCAGTGAAAAAGCGTTATTTCGGTACCGACGGGATTCGAGGCCGAGTCGGTGAGGCACCTATCACCCCCGACTTTATTCTCAAACTGGGATGGGCCTGCGGTCGCGTATTTGCTCAGGATTGTACCGGTGTGCCTACTGTCGTCATTGGTAAAGACACTAGGGTATCGGGCTATATGTTCGAGTCTGCCCTTGAGGCGGGTCTTGTCGCTGCGGGGGTCAACGTCAAGCTATTGGGGCCCATGCCAACCCCCGCAGTGGCCCTGATGACGCGCACTCAAAATGCCATGGCCGGTATTGTGATTAGCGCCTCCCACAATCCTTTCGATGACAACGGCATTAAGTTTTTCGACGAGAAGGGCGCCAAGCTACCCGATGCCACCGAGCTTGCTATTGAAGACATGCTCGATGCGCCACTGGAAACGGTGGGTAGCCGCGATATCGGTAAGGCCGTGCGGGTCGTGGATGCGGCGGGCCGTTATATTGAATTTTGCAAAGCCACTTTCCCCGAGCGCCTGAGTTTGCGTGGTTTAAAGTTGGTTATCGACTGTGCCCATGGTGCCACCTACCACATCGCCCCCTCGGTATTTACCGAGCTGGGCGCCGCGGTTGAGGTCATTGGCGCGAATCCCAACGGTTTCAACATTAACGAGAGTGTGGGCTCAACCGACTTGTCAGCCCTGCAGGCGTCGGTTACCAGTACCGGTGCAGATATGGGTATTGCCTTCGATGGCGACGGGGACCGGGTGTTATTTGTGGATGCCGATGGCAGCGTGGTCGATGGTGATGAATTGTTATACGTGTTGGCCATGCATCGTATTGCCAAAGGCCGCTCGGATGCCGGCGTGGTGGGCACGCTCATGTCGAACATGGGCCTCGAGTTAGCGCTGCAAGAGCAGGGCGTGAAATTGGCTCGGGCCAAAGTGGGCGATCGCTACGTGAAAGAGATTATGGCCGCCGAGGGTTGGTCTTTAGGTGGAGAAAGTTCCGGCCACCTCATTTGCAGTGATGTCACTACCACCGGCGACGGCATTGTCTCTGCGCTGCAAGTGCTGGCGGCGGTGGTGGATGCAAAACAGTCCCTATCGGCTCTACGTGCGGGCATGACAAAACTGCCTCAGGTGCTGCTTAACGTACCCGTTACCGACAAAGCTGGGTTTGAATCGAAGCCCTGTGTCGCTGCTGCCAAAGCGGCGGTTGAACAGGCCCTTTCGGGCCGTGGCAGGCTACTGCTCAGGCCGTCGGGTACCGAACCGGTCGTGCGCGTGATGGTGGAAGGGGAAGATCCGAGCGAGCTATCGACACTGGCGCAGCAGGTGGCCGATGCTATTGTGGCGTGATGCGCTTGGGCGGTTGCGCGAACGGGGCGCTTTCGTTACCATCGCGCGCCTGTTTTAGCCGGTGAGCAAAGCTATGTCAGCGGTGGTCATCGCTAATTGGAAGATGCACGGGTCAGGCAGCGCACTGTCGGCCTTTGCGAGCCAGTGGCAAGCATTGAGCAACCAACCCCTTCCCAATGTGGATGTGGTGTTGTGTCCACCCGGGGTCTACGCCCAGCGCGCGCAGCAATTGCTGCCCGGGTTGGCGTTGGGTGCGCAGGACTGCGCCCCTGTGGCCGAGGGCGCTTACACCGGTGATATCAGTGCACCGATGCTGGCCGATCTGGGCTGCTCTTGGGTCATTGTTGGCCACTCGGAGCGCCGCCAGGGGCACGGCGAGACCGATGCCTTGGTTGCCCAGAAGGCAAGGGCCGCGGCGAATGCGGGCTTAACCGCGGTGGTGTGCGTAGGGGAATCCCTCGAGCAGCGCCAAGGGGGCCTGCAAGAGCA
>AACY020562495.1_pt1 | contig 10356 bp, 12 predicted proteins | sample 267378 | NCBI WGS metagenome assembly AACY02 (sample SAMN02954345, study PRJNA13694) | marine metagenome | biome: aquatic; feature: ocean; material: water; isolation source: isolated as part of a large dataset composed predominantly from surface... | reverse complement strand
GCGACTTCGTGCAGATTTACGAAGCGGGTCCAATGGAACGGATCGAGTTGATCAAAAGCGGAATCAGCGCCGATGGGCTTGTTGATCTGGCGACGTCGATGCATACGACAAAGGATCAGCTCTTCAAGCGGCTTGGGCTTCCGCGCGCGACGGTCGACCGGAAAGCACGTAACAAGCAGAATCTCTCGCAGGAGCAGTCAGAGCGCGTCATTGGCCTGATGAAGCTCGTCGGCCAGGTGAAGACGATGGTCGAGCAATCGGGCGAGCCGGAAGGCTTTGACGCCGCTCAATGGGTTGGGCAGTGGCTTGAGCAAGCGAACGGCGCACTCGGGGGCATTCCTCCCGCCGAGCTGATGGACACGGTTCAAGGACAGGAAGTGATCTCCGGCCTTCTCGCTAAGATGCAGAGCGGGGCATACGCATGACGGTGGCGATCTGGCGGATCGCCACTGACACTCCCGATTACACCGCCGATGACCTGTCTGGCGAGGGCGCCAAGCGAACCGGGGGACGATGGAACAGGGCAGGTATGCCGGTGCTGTACTGCGCGTCGAGCATTGCGTTGGCCTGCCTTGAAACCGTGGTGCATTGGAATGCCGGGGGCCTGCCTTTGAACAGGTATCTCGTCCGGATAGATGTGCCGGATGACGTTTGGAACGCCGCGACGATCGTGCCGGCCGACGCGGGTCCGGTGGGTTGGGACGCCATACCTGAAGGCAAGGTAAGTCTGGACCTCGGCGACGGCTGGATCAGCGCGAAGAAGTCTGCGCTTTTGCTGGTGCCATCAGTGATCGTTCCGGAAGAATTCAACGCGCTTGTCAATCCGTTGCATCCGGACGCCGCCACGTTGACCGCGACGAAGCGGCGCAAATGGCTCTATGACAGCCGAATCAAGAAGTAGGAATGTTGCCAACGCATGAGTCACCTGAGCAACGTGGATAGAAAACAGGACCGAGAAACGGAGCGGATGCAGTATGAATCACCTTGAAGCGAAATCGACCCTTGAGACGCTCGCGCGCGGCGTCGATCCTGCTACGGGAGAGATCCTTTCCGAACAGAGCCCGTTCAATAACCCGCAGGTGATCCGGGCATTGTTTCTTGCTGTGACCGAGCTCGACAAGCTCATCCAACCGGATCCGGCTGGGAAAGCGGAGCGTGAGCGGCCGCAGAACGCCGGTCGGGCGTGGCCGCCGGAAGAAGACCAGGCGTTGTTGAGGGACTTCGACGCCGGCATGTCGCCGAAGCAGCTCGCCGCGAAGCACGGTCGCACCAAAGGCGCGATCGACTCCCGGTTGGTGCGTCTCGGACGCGTCGAGCATTGAGGGCCCGAGCTGCAACCGGTTTGCCTGGATGCTTGGGCCGGATCGGCGGGCGAGAGCGCGTCCAGTGGGGTTGGTTGAAAAGCTGATAGTTAGTTGCGTTTGTCCATCGAGCCGCTAACGACAATTTTCAGGAATCGGGAGCTTTCATGATCGAGATTGGTCGCACGAGATTCATCACGCGCCACGCAGGGGTGACCCATGGAGCGGCTTGAATCGTTCGGTTTGCCCGACAGTTTCCCAGCCTACCTGATGCCAGCGGCAGGGGCTCAGTTCGTACGGGACTGCGTGAAGGGCATAGGCCGGGCAGACATGACCAGGATGGCCCGTGATCGGGGCTTCATGCCGAGCTGGAAGCGGCTGACTCACCTTGGTCCCGGGGTCTACGGATTGAGTCTGACGATCGACCGCATGGGCGTGCCGCTGATGGTCCGTATGAGCGAGCCCGGCAAGACACAAAAGCCGGTTACACGTCCGTCCGAACAGCCGTCGCTCTTCTAGAAAACTGCCGTCGCCGGAGGTTCATCATGTGTGGGCGTTATTCTCGCGGTCAGAAAGATCTGTTCTACGTCGAGCCACTGATGTCTGACGCTGGCGATCAGCGATTTGCCCGCCACGCGGATATCTTCCGGCCGAGCTGGAACGTTTCGCCGGGCACAAAACAGCCGATCATCGGCCCGGACGGCCCGCGGCTTGAAATATGGGGATTCCGACCCGCATGGGCGGTGGTTAGAAAGACCAAAATGATGGTCAATGCGCGGATGGACAAAGCTGGATCGAGTACGTGGAAATGGATGTTCAGCTCGGGGCGGGTCTTGGTTCCCGCTGACGGTTGGTACGAATGGGTAACTGTTGAAGGCAGAAAGCAGCCCTATTTGGGGTCGCTTGCGAAAACGGAAAATAAAGCACGTTAGCGGCGGACGAACGTTGCCAGACGACCCCTTGGAGTCATTCAAAATCGAATCTCGAACGGCCGCTTCCGCCCTTGCATGAGCCGATCGTCGACGGCTGATTGACCTGCGCAGCGCTATCGTTCACGGTGGTCGCCGCGGCAAACCGCGCAAAGCAGGTCAAGAAATTCCAGTAGCAGTGAAACCATACCGCTGGCCCCGCGATGAATGGACGGACGCGGGGCAAGAGACCGACCCCGATAATCGCAAAATGCGAACTTTGTATAGTTCAAATGCAGTTTGATTGATCCAGATGAACCAACTGGCAGATTTAGGCTGCCCTACCAGGCTGCAAAGCCTCATAGTTTGTGCTTGAGTTCGCCGCCCCCTTGCTGCCAGACGCTATTGAGCGTCCTGCGATGCTGTATGGCCTCTGCGGGGGAGGGGCGGGACACGGAGGCCATCCTATGGAATCGTTTCTGAGTGCGCATGAACTGTCAGCGCTCATGCTTATAGAACAAGCTCCCTCGCACGCTGATCTTGACCGGCGCGAGGTCGAACAGCTTATAGGCCGGCAATTGGTTGAGCGCGCCGCAGGCGCATCCGGTGCGTCTGAATTTAAGGTAACAGACAATGGAAGCGCAGTCCTGACACGGATATTCGCCTTCGATATACGGGCGCAGAAAGTTGATCCGCCTGCGTAACCCGCAACACCAAAACTCCGATGCGGCATGATGCGTGTCAGTGTGACATCGACACGCTCCAGGGGCGACTTAGAGCAGCTCGGCACCGTCATCTTCAAGAAGGTCGTGGCGCACAGCGTAGCGCACAAGCGCCGCGTCGTTCGCGAGGCCGGACTTTTCCAGAATGTTCGTCCTATGTGTGCTGACCGTCTTGGCACTCAAACCCAGCTTTCCTGCGATCACTGCAATAGATTCGCCTGCCGCAATCAGGAGAAGTATCTGGAATTCGCGGGCGGACAGGCGCTGGTGGGGAAATGAAGAATCGACTTCAGCAAAACCGTGGGCGATCTGGTCCGCCATCATAAGACTTACATAGATGCCTCCGGACGCAACCTTTCGGGCCGCCGCTATAAAGTCTTTGCCAGGCGTATCTTTCGTAACGTATCCGGACGCTCCGGCCTTGAACGCACGAACTGCGTACGCCTGCTCAGGATGCATCGTCACCACCAGAATGCGCAACGAAGGATTTTCGATCTTGATCAGGGGGATCAGATCGAGGCCATGGAGGCCGGGCATTGAGAGGCCGAGAGTAAGCAAGGCTGCATCGGTCGCTCTCGCAAGTGCCAGCGTGCTTGCTCCGTCGGCCGCTTCACCTGCAAACTCGAACTCCCCTGTGCTGCACAGCAGCGCACGCAGCCCCTCACGCATGACACCATGCGCGTCAGAAATTGCCACCTTCGTCATGGATCACTCTCATGGAAAGAGGCGAGATTGCCTTTTGTCATGATGGACCGTTGGCCATGCAGATCGAAGGTTACTTTGTAACAGCACACATCGTGGAGTTTCGGTCAAAATTCCGGCGTTTACCTCCATTTAAGTTCCCAAACACGGGTTAATTTGCCGTTTCGCCGCTGTAGATCCCCAAGAGGCCAATGTGCTACGGGACTCCAGGTCCACGAGCAGCGCTCGGAGCGTTCTCTTTGTGTGCTTGCACGTGGCAGTCGGCTGTTCTTCGTATTTCAGCCGCTCGAGAGAACATCACCAAAGTCTCTTCATGGCCGCACTGCGCCGCTCCGCCAGCTTACTTAGGACAGTTGCCGCGCACAACACCCCCAACAGGAAAGGCTAACGCTAGTGGTCCCGGGCGGGACGCAGTGGCCGGAATCCACCGCGCCGCACGTTCTGGTCCTCGCGCCACACGTAATCGCCCGTCAGGTTGATGTGCTCCCAGCCAAGCGGTGAGAGATACGGTAGCAAAACTGCATCGGGCGGGGTACCGCGTGCGACCATCGCGTGGACAGCCCGGTCGAGGTAGACGGTGTTCCACAGCACGATTGCGGCAGTGACCAGATTCAGGCCGCTGGCGCGATAGCGCTGCGACTCAAAGCTGCGATCGCGGATTTCCCCAAGGCGGTAGAAGAAGACCGAACGTGCAAGCGCATTGCGGGCCTCGCCCTTGTTCAGGCCGACGTGAACGCGGCGGCGCAGTTCGACGTTCTGCAGCCAGTCGAGGATGAACAGCGTACGCTCGATACGACCGATCTCGCGTAGCGCAACGGCGAGGCCGTTCTGCCGCGGATAGCTGCCGAGCTTGCGCAGCATCAGTGAAGCGGTGACGGTACCCTGCCGGATCGACGTCGCCAGGCGCAGGATCTCGTCCCAGTTCCGCCGGATTGCCTTCTCGTTGTACGTGTCACCAATCATCGACTGGAGCGCCGGATAGTCCTTCACGCTGCCAGGCACGTACAGCTTCATGTCGTGGAGATCGCGGATGCGGGGCGCGAACCGGAAGCCCAGCAGGTGCATCAATGCAAAAACGTGGTCGGTGAAACCGTTGGTGTCGGTGTAATGTTCCTGAATGCGCAGATCCGACTCATGGTTTAGCAGGCCGTCGAGCACGTAGGTCGAATCGCGCACGCCGACGTTCACGAGGTTCGGGTAGAACGGCGCGTATTGGTCGGAGATGTGCGTGTAGAACATCCGGCCTGGTTCGGCGCCATACTTCGGGTTCACATGTCCGGTACTCTCGGCGCGTCCGCCGGCCCGGAAACGCTGCCCGTCCGATGACGAAGTGCTGCCGTCACCCCAATGGGTAGCGAACGGCTGGGCGAACTGTGCGTTGACCAGTTCGCCCAGCGCCTGCGAATAAGTCTCGTCACGGATGTGCCACGCCTGCAGCCACGAGAGTTTCGCGTAGGTGGTCCCCGGGCATGCTTCTGCCATCTTTGTCAGTCCGAGGTTTATCGCATCGGCCAGGACCGTCGTGAGCAGCAATGTCTTGTCTTTTGCGCTCTCTCCGGTCTTCAGGTGCATGAAATGGCGAGTGAATCCGGTCCACGCATCGACCTCCATCAGCAGTTCGGTGATCTTCACGCGCGGCAGCATGACCGACGTCTGGTCGATCAGCGTCTGGGCAGCCTCGGGCACTGCTGCATCGAGTGGCGTGATTTTCAGGCCCGATTCCGTAATGATCGCATCGGGCAGTCCGTTTTCGGCCGCGAGCCGGTTGACGGTTGCCAGCCGCTCCTCCAGCAACTGCCGCCGCTCGTTCAGGTAACGGTCGCAGTCGGTGGTGATGGGTATTGGCAGCGCATTGTCCCGCCTGATCGCCTGGAAATTTTCCGCCGGAAGCAGATAGTCGTCGAAGTCCTTGAACTGGCGTGAGCCCTGCACCCAGATGTCGCCTGATCGCAGCGCATTCTTCAACTCGGCCAGCGCACACAACTCGTAGTAACGACGATCAATACCGGTGTCGGTCAAGACCAGTTGTTTCCACCGCGGCTTGACGAAGGCGGTCGGCGCGTCCGCCGGCATCTTGCGCACGCCATCATTGTCCATGGCCTTGATCATGTTGACGGCGTTGAGCACATCGGTCGCCGCCGGCGCCGCGCGCAGTTTCAGGATTTCGAGGAAAGCCGGTACGTAGCGACGCAGCGTCGCGTAATGGTCGCCGATCTGATGCAGGAAATCGAACGCTTCGGGCTGGGCCAGTTGCTCGGCCTCGCTGACACTTTTCGTGAATACCTCCCACGACATGACGGACTCGATCGCCTTGAAGGCATCGCCGCCATTTTCCCTGGCCTTCAGCAGGGCGCGGCCGAGCTTCCCGTACAGTCTCACCTTGTCGTTGATCGCCTTGCCCGAGCGGTGGAACTGCTGCTGATGTTTCTTTTTCGCGGCATTGAAAAGCCGACCGATGATGCGGTCGTGCAGGTCGACGATTTCATCGGTGACTGTCGCTGTCGCTTCCATGACGATGGCCGCCAAGGTCGCGTGACGACGCTGTGTTTCGAACTTCCCGAGGTCGTGTGGCGTCATCTGCGCGCCTTCGCGCGCAATCTTGAGCAAACGGTTTCTGTGCACCAGCCGGTCGAGGCCCGCGGGCAGGTCGACGGCGTGAAGGATTTTCAGGCGGTCGATGTGCTGCAGCATCTGTCGCGAACTCGCCTTGCCCGGCGGCAGCCGCAACCATGCCAGCCACGTCATGCGGCCGTCGTCCCGACGCTTCAGTAACTCGTCGAGTCTTCGCCGATGACCGTCCGACAGCAATTCCGTGAGCACGTCGTGGATGCGACGCGTCGCGCGGGTGACCGCTTCAGCACAGATCCGCTCGATCACGTTCGAACCCGGCAACAGGATTGCCTGCCGGCGCAGATATTCGAGCAGCGCCTGCGCGAGTACGAAGCCCTTGTCGGTCTGCATTGCCAGGTCGACGAGTGCCAGTACCGCCGGATGGTAGTCGGCCACCGTAAGCGGACGCAGTTGCAGCGCCGCCTGCAGTTCGAGCAGATGCTCACGGCGCGTCTGGTCCCGCTGCGCGTACGCCTCCCAGTGCGACGGTGCAATGCCGAGTTGCCCGGCAACGTACCGCAGCAGCGCGGGCGGAGGCTCGACACCAGCGCTCAAAGCGAAGCCCGGAAAACGCAAGCAGCAGAACTGGACGGCAAATCCGAGGCGATTGGCCGTTCCTCGATGCTGCCTGATCAGCGACATGTCCTGCTCGCTAAACGTGTAGTGGCGAATTAGATCATCGTGGCTGTCAGGGAACGAAAACAGGCTGTCTCGCTCGGCCGGCGAGAGAATGGAACGACGGGGCATGGTGGGCTCGACAGAGGATGGGGATGGCGCTGACGGCGGGTTGCAGCACCGATTCCACTGGACTGACGGTTCAGAAAAACAGCAGTGTAATACGATCCATTGCCATAATCCTTCTTATCGCAATGGATGCCTTTTTTCACTAAACTGACAAACATGAAAACGCGTCAGTCCTGGCCTGCCTCGCACCCGGCCTCCACCGAACCGCTGGCGTTTCCGGATGCCGACCAGCTTGCGGCGCTGCGCGGCTGGTATGCCGGCCTGTCTTCGCGGGCCGCCGTGGACCGCTACCTGTCTCACGCACGCGCGCCGGGCGCATCGGCGCGCGGCATCATCGGCGCGATCCGCCGTCAGCTTGTCAACCTTGCCGTTGAACGCCAGCGCGCCGATCTTGCTGATCTGCTGCAACATCCTGTTGGTGACCGGCTCGCCCGGGCAGGCGCGGTCGCACACGCGATCGAAATCCTGCGTGCGTTGCCGATGCCACAACCGCAGATCGCCGATGACATCGGCCTGTGGCTGACGCCGCGCGCGGCGCGCGTGCTGCGTGCGCATGGCATCGCGACCCTCGCGGACCTGACCGTGCGGGTGCCGCGTCGACGCCGCTGGTGGAGCACGGTGCGCGGACTTGGCCAGACCAGTGCCCGGCAGATCGAGGCATTCTTTGCCGCCCATCCGCAACTGACGGAACGCGCTCACGCGCTGGTTGCCGTGACCACGTCGGGCGTCGTCGTCCCATGGGAGCAGTTGAGGGTGCCGCACGAGGTGGATGGTTCGCACGGCAGCTTCCGGGCGCCCAGGCGGGCCTGCGCGCTTGACGCGAACAACGACTATGACGCGGTTCACGCGTGGCTCGCGTTGCACGAAACTCCTGCCACGCAGCGTGCCTACCGCAAGGAGGCTGAACGCCTGATTCTCTGGGCCATCGTCGAACGTGGACGGGCGCTGTCCTCGCTCACAACAGAGGATGCGATCGCGTATCGGAGCTTTCTGCGGCATCCCGGTCCGCGCGAGCGGTGGGTCGGGCCGCCGCGGCCGCGCAGCGCCCCAGACTGGCGCCCGTTCTCTGGAAACCTGTCGGGCCGCTCGACCGCCTACGCACTCTCCGTGCTGGGCGCCCTGTTTCGCTGGCTGATCGAGCAACGCTACGTGCTTACCAATCCGTTTGCCGGTATCAAGGTGCGTGGCAAAACGCGTGTCGCGCCACTTGACACGGCGCGCGGCTTCACGGAAGGCGAATGGGGGCTGCTTCGCACGATCGCCAACGGACTGGAATGGTCCTACGGCTGGGAAGCACCCGCCGCGCAGCGGCTGCGCTTCCTGCTCGACTTTTCCTACGCAACCGGTCTGCGTGCGAGCGAACTTGTCGGCGCGAGGCTTGGCGACATCCGGATAGATGAACGCGGTGCCCACTGGCTCAATCTCGTGGGCAAGGGAGGCAAGCCCGGCAAGGTGGCTTTGCCGCCACTCGCGCGCGTTGCACTCGAACAGTACCTCGTCCAGAGGCATCTGCCAGTGACACCGCGGCGCTGGGATCCGAAAGCCCCGCTACTGGCGAGTTTTGATGGGGAAGGAGCAACGGGCATCACCCGTTCCCGTCTGTGGTTCGTGATGCGCGGTTTTTTCCGCCTGGCCGCCGATGTCATCGGCACCGATTATCCCGTACTAGCTGAAAAGTTGCATCGCGCCAGCCCCCACTGGACGCGCCATACCCACGCCACCCATGCGCTTGCTCGCGGCGCGGAGCTGACGACCGTGCGGGACAACCTGCGCCACGCCTCTATCGCAACGACCTCGATCTACCTGCTAAGCGACGAGGCTAAACGCTCCCGCCAGATGGACGAAGCGTTCGCCGCGCCGTAGCCCACGCCCTTTCCGACAGGGCGTCGCCGGCTAAACGTGCTTTATTTTCCGTTTTCTCAAGCGACCCCTCTCATGCGCCTTCATCAGTGCGATTTCCCAAACGCACTCGGCGGCCTTGAACAGTTCGACGGGCGCGTCGCCGTAGCCGGCGCACTGAAGGAACCACGTCATGTAGGTCGCTCGTGTGAGTTCGTTGACGATGCGACGGTTCCCGTGGCCGCGACGCCAGCCGTCCAGCGCGACGTGACAAGACAGTGACCGGTCGCGCGCGAGTGCGGCGTTCATCGGCAAAAGGTTCGTTTTCGTGAGGGGCCTGCGCGCCATCTTTTTGTCGCCCGCGCGCTTTCGGCTTGACGCCATTCTGTTCATCGCTCCGTTGAATCGCCCGCCACAAGTCAGCGGGCTTCTCGCAATGGTAGCGCATGGAAATGGGTGCCCCGGCGCACGAACGGCTATGCGCTGCTGCGTTTCGCGGGTCAAGACGCGGGCGACGCAATCTCAAATTCCGTACGGTCTTTGCCCGCGATCCAGCCAGGCGCGCGTCCGCGGCCGCTCCACGTGGCCCCGCTGGAGGGGTCTCTGTATTTCGGCTCCTGAGTGCCCGTCGTCATGACGCGGGGTTGACGACCGCCAGGCACCTGCTGAAGGTCGCGCAGTGGGATTTGCCACTCCTCCATTTTGGCCTGAATCTCGCGAATCGCCGCGGCCTTTTCCCTAGCGAGCGCCATGTCGATTTGAAGGTCCAGCGCTGCGAGCTCTGCCTTGAGCTTGAGGTAACTCGACATCTACTTCTCCTGTGCTTTCGTCAGCAGGCGGTGCTCTGCCTGAGCCGCTTCGAGGCTTGCGAACTTGCCCCGGTGGTCGCGGCCCTGCCAAAGCATGAAATGCGACACGCCCGCGACGATGTATCGCCCGATGGTCCAGCCGCTTGGGTGCGACCAGCCATAGGGCGAATCCGGCTTCCATTCACTCTGCGTATCTACATCAGACATGGCGTGTCTCGCGTATGAAGCGTGTTGAGTGACTGATTCAACCGCGAGAGCCGAGCGCGCGCTCGATCTTTTGATCGGTCTTGTACTGGCTCAGCGCGAAGACCGACCAGATCGCGGCCGGAATCCAGCCAATCAGTGTGATCTGCAACAGCAGGCAGATGATTCCCGCGAAGGGGCGGCCGATGGTAAAGAACTGCAGCCACGGGAAGACGAGAGCAAGCAACAGACGCATTTTTGATCCTTGTGCGGTTAGGGTGGAAAGACTGCCAGCGACTTGCTGGCAATTGGGGCGAACGCTCGCCACAATTCGGTGGTGGACAAAAGGGTGTCAGCCAGGCGCGCCGTTGCTGTCGCGGACGCAGCGGAAATACTGCGGATCTTCTTCCTCGAGACGCTCTAGCTTTCCTGTGGCGGCCAGCACGGCCTGCAACGGCACCTGATGCATCATCCGGTCATACTCGTTGACGATCGCCGTGAGGGCGTCGCCAAACGCGGCAGGCACTGTCCAAGGCTC
>AACY020535377.1_pt1 | contig 10357 bp, 9 predicted proteins | sample 267378 | NCBI WGS metagenome assembly AACY02 (sample SAMN02954345, study PRJNA13694) | marine metagenome | biome: aquatic; feature: ocean; material: water; isolation source: isolated as part of a large dataset composed predominantly from surface... | reverse complement strand
ACCGATGGCACCGTCTCTGGATATCAACTGCAAACCGGTGAATCTGTGTTTTCAAACGAGGCACTGAAATACCGAGAGTTAAGTGCACCTGCAATTGTGGGCGCATCGATCGGTGTGACTGACCTAGAGGGTGTCTTGCATCTGTTAAGCCCACAAACCGGTGAACTGGTTGGCCGTCTTGATACAGGATCAACAAAAGGGAAAGTCGCGCCCGTGACAACATCTAGGGGTGCGCTCGTGCAATTGATGGATGGACGTCTGACACTGGTCGAGATCCGCCCTTGAATACACCTGTGATCGCCCTCGTTGGGCGTCCGAACGTGGGCAAGTCCACGCTGTTTAACCGACTGACTCGGACTCGAGATGCCTTAGTGGCCGACTTTGCAGGTCTGACTCGAGATCGAAAATATGGCCGCGCCCTGTTGTCCGGTCATCCCTTCATTGTGATTGACACAGGTGGCTTGACTGGTGGTGAGGCGGGTGTCGACGCGATGATGGCCGAACAGTCTAAAGCGGCCATTGACGAGGCAGATGTGGTGCTTTTCATGGTGGATGCAGCCGAGGGGTTGGCCGCCTCAGATGATGTCATTGCAGCGCTCTTACGTCGGACTGATAAGCCGGTGTGGTTGATGGCTAATAAGATCGACGGTCAAAATGCAGATGTGGTCTTGGCTGATTTTTATGCCCTGGGCTTTGGTGAGCCATTCGCGATCGCTGCATCACATGGGCGTGGTGTGGGACACCTCACCGATCGGTTGTTGGCGCACTTTTCGCTCTCAGACGTCGATCCCGAGGCCGAGGATGCGTATCGACCGGATGCACCTGGAATTCGGATTGGCGTGGTCGGTCGACCCAATGTGGGGAAGTCAACGTTGGTGAATCGCATGCTTGGCGAGGAGCGTGTGGTGGTGTTCGACATGCCTGGCACGACTCGCGATTCAATTTACATTCCGTTTGAACGCCATGGAGCAACCTACACGCTCATTGATACAGCCGGCGTTCGGCGTCGTGGACGTGTCAGTGAAACGGTCGAGAAGTTTTCCATTGTCAAAACCTTGCAGGCCATAGAGGATGCCCACGTTGTGGTGCTGCTGATCGACGCACAAGAGGGATTGGTCGAACAAGATTTGCATTTGATCGGAACAGTCGTGGATGCAGGTCGCGCGCTGGTGGTCGCAGTCAATAAGTGGGATCACCTGGAGCCTGAAGTACGCGAGCGTGTGCGCGATGGACTCAGTCGTCGTTTGAATTTTATTCCCTGGGCTAAATTTCACTACATTTCGGCGTTGCATGGCACCGGCGTTGGCGATCTGTATCGCTCAATTGAAAAAGCACACCAAGCGGCAACAACGAAGTTTTCCACCAATCAATTGACGCGTATTCTCGAAGATGCAGTGGCTGATCATCAGCCGCCTTTAGTCCGTGGGCGACGTATTAAACTGCGTTATGCGCATCAGGGTGGCATGAACCCGCCACGCATCATTATTCATGGAAATCAGACGTCCTCGGTACCTGATCCATATCGACGTTACCTCGAGAATGTGTATCGCAAGGTTTTGAATATTTCTGGCAGTCCGATCAAGATCGAATTCAAGTCGGGCGAGAACCCGTTCGCAGGGCGAAAAAATAAGCTCACGGAGCGTCAAATTCAGCGTAAACGGCGCCTAATGCAGTTTGTCAAACGCAAGCATTGATCAGGTGCGGGCCCAACGATCGTCCATCAGGCCACGCGTTAAGATGTTGACGACCCCTGTCCCCCCATCGGATCGCCTGGCGCTGGAAAAGGCGACGATGTCTGGATTGTTTTTGAGCCACCGATTGACCAAGCCTTTTAACACGGCTCGACCATCGGCGCTGTGTCGTCCGACCCCATGCACGATGCGAAGGTGCGTCAGCCGTTTCTCGCGGAGTAACTGAAACACGTGGGCGACTTCGGTCGCGGCCTGTTCGACCGTGTGTCCGTGCAAATCGATTTCCAGTTGTGCCGGAAACGGCAGTTCATCCAATAATCCAGCGATGTGACGATCTGCATCGTAGGCGATGTAGTGTAGCGGCTTGAGCGGATTGGCGGGCGGCGGATCTTCGGTCGACAAGCCATGGCGAGCCGGCAGGACATCGGCATCCTCGGCACGATTGCGTGCTTCGGCGATTGCCGCGCGGCTTGGTCGCTTGATCGGGCGAATGCGAGGCTCCTTGTTAAGCTGTCGCACGCCGGTCTCTTCCATTAACGCTTTAAATGCATCGTCACTCATGCAATCACCATAGGGTGTTTTTGCTCGCTTTCAAAGTTCGCTTGCCGATTGTGGGCGGAGTGACTAGGCTTCGGCCATGACTGAACTAGCGACACTTCGCGATTTTTTACGATATGCCTTGTCCGAGTTAAGCCAGCACCCAGTGGTGTTGGGTCAGGGAACCGATTCGCTGTGGGATGAAGCCTTGGCACTCGTATTTGGCAGTGTGCATCTGCCTCCGGATGGGGATGACAGGCTGCTGGATGCATGTTTGACCCTGGCCGAGCGTGATCGGTTGATGCGCATGATTCAGGCTCGAGTCGAGGAGCGTATGCCGGTTGCCTATCTCGTCGGGCGTGCATGGTATGGCGGTGTTCCATTTCAGGTCGACCCGCGGGTGCTCATCCCGAGAAGTCCAATACTTGAGTGCATTGAGGCAGAATTCAGCCCGTGGTTCAGCCCACCGGCAGATCGACCCGTTCGGTGGCTGGATCTGTGTTGTGGCTCTGGATGTCTTGGCATTCTGACTGCACTGGCGTTTGAAGAAAGTACCGGTGTGTTGGCGGACTTGGACGCTGGAGCCTGTGAGGTGGCTCAGTCCAACGTGCGCTTACATGGGCTTGAGAATCGGCTGGAGGTGATCCAGTCAGACTGTTTCGATGCGCTTTATGACGACCGGTTCGATGTCATTGTCTGTAATCCACCTTATGTCGATGCTGAAGATATGGATACGTTGCCGCCTGAGTTTCGCCATGAACCACGTCGAGCGCTTGAATCAGGGGGCGACGGATTGGATCTTTCGCGCCGCATCTTAAATCAGGCCGCCAATTGGTTGACAGCAGATGGTGTACTGTTTCTCGAGGTGGGGAATTCTTGGGGTGCGTTGGATCAACTGATTCGACCCCGACTGCAACATGATTTGAATTGGCTGGCGTTTGAACGCGGGGGACATGGCGTTGTCGCGTTCTCTCGTGACGAGTTGGACCGGTTATACTCGGCGTTTTAATTAGGAACTCTTATGAGCGGAAACACATTCGGGACCTTGTTTACTGTGACAACAGCTGGCGAAAGTCACGGCCCGGGACTGGTTGCAATTGTCGATGGATGTCCACCGCAAATCCCCTTGTCTGTTGACGACATTCAAATTGATCTGGATCGGAGGAAGCCGGGTCAGAGTCAGCATACCACCCAGCGACGTGAGGCCGATGAGGTCGAGATTCTCTCGGGCGTGTTCGAGGGGCAAACCACAGGGACACCGATCGCGCTCTTGATTCGAAATGCCGATCAACGCTCTAAAGATTACTCCGAGATCAAAGACATCTTTCGGCCTGCACATGCGGATTACACCTATGAGCAAAAATATGGCATTCGCGATTATCGCGGCGGCGGACGAAGCTCAGCGCGTGAGACTGCGATGCGAGTGGCCGCCGGTGCAATCGCCAAAAAAGTATTGAGCACGCTGTTTGACGTGCGCGTGCGCGGGTGTCTCACGCAGTTGGGCCCGATTGAATGTGCGATCAAAGATTGGGATCAGGTCAACTCGAATCCGTTTTTTTCTGCCGACCCTGAGCAGCTTGATGCGCTGGATCAATTTATGCGCGATCTCAGACGCGATGAGGATTCGATTGGTGCCAAATTAACAGTGGTCGCAGAGGGGTTGCCTCCCGGATGGGGTGAACCCGTGTTTGATCGACTCGATGCAGACATTGCACATGCACTGATGTCAATCAATGCCGTCAAAGGGGTCGAGATTGGTGAAGGTTTTTCAGTGGTGAATCAACGCGGTTCGGCGCATCGTGATGCCATGCGTCCTGAGGGATTTTTAACCAATCACGCAGGCGGTGTACTCGGCGGAATCAGTACAGGCCAGCCGCTGGTGGCTCATTTGGCTCTGAAGCCAACGAGCTCAATTACCACACCCGGGCAAACCATCGATCGAACCGGTGTCAGTCGAGATGTGGTGACCAAGGGTCGGCACGACCCCTGTGTTGGAATCCGCGCCACACCCATTGCTGAGGCCATGGTTGCTCTGGTGCTGTTGGATCATGCGTTGCGCCACCGCGGACAAAATGCCCATGTGACCTCTGAGACTCCGATCATTCCGGGTCTTGCTTCGACGTGAGTCGGCCGGTTCCGGCTGCGCGCTTAGGTGGTCTGTATGGGCTGTACTTCGCGATCGTCGCCCTGGCCGTGGGTTGGTTTGGTCCCTTTTTCGCATCCATCGGCTTCTCATCTGAACAAATTGGGATTGCCATTGGGGTTTTAACGGGCTCGAAGATCCTTGCGCCCTATGTGTGGGGCTATATCGGGGATCACGTCTCCAATCGGTTGCGCGTTGTCCAGGCAGGTATGGCTGGCTCGCTCTTGATGGCCTTTTTTCTGCTCACTGAGTTTGACTTTGTTGGACTCTGTTTGATCTTGTTTGGGTTTGGGCTGTTTTGGAACGCCATCATTGCCCAGTTTGACACCCTCACGCTCGCCTACCTCAAGGGTCAACATCACACCTACTCGCGGATCCGCGTGTGGGGCTCTGTTGGCTTTATTGTGATGATGTTGTCAGCGGGGTGGGCTTTTTCTTGGATTCCTTTTGATGTACTGCCGCTTTTGATGATTGCCGGACTGGCTACATCGGGGCTCTTGTCCTTGACGCTCCCAACCTTGGAGTCGGAACCCGCGTCGACCGATCCTCCGGTTCCGATTTGGCAGGTGCTGCGTCTGCCGGTGGTACTGTTGTTTTTCTTCATTGCTGCCATGAATCAGTTTACCCATGGTCCACTGAACGTGTTTTTTACGCTCTATGTTCAAGAGGTTGGCTACAGCGCATTTGAAGCGGGTCAGCTTTGGGCTCTCGGTGTCTGTGCCGAGGTGGTCCTGTTTTTCGTGCTGCCACGCTATCTCGCTGGATTGGATTTAAGACATCTTTTGGTCCTGTCACTGGTCTTATCAGGGCTTCGATGGTTCGGGACGGCCTGGTTTGTAGAGTCCGCCATCGTGTTGATGGGGCTTCAGTTAATTCATGCGTTTAGCTTTGGTGCAATTCATGCGGTAAGTATTGAATTTGTCCGGCGTTGGTTTCCAGATCGCCTGTCAGGACGAGGTATGGCGCTCTACAGTGGATTGGTCTTTGGCACCGGTGGTGCCCTTGGCTCATTGAGTTCCGGGTATCTGTGGGATGCGCTTGGTGGAGGGCGCACATTTGAGTGGATGGGCGTGCTGACGTTGATAACAGCCTGCGTTGCCTGGTTTGGGCTTCGATCTGCCCGGCTTGAGGCACAACAGGTGTAATCGACACTTTGGTTAGGTCCGTAATCTGCTAAACTGGCGAGCTATTTTTGGAGGAGCAACCATGAGCGGCCGGACGCTTTACGATAAGTTATGGGACAGCCATCTCGTTACCCAACGTGATGACGGCAGTGCACTGATTTATATCGACCGGCAACTTCTGCATGAGGTGACCTCGCCGCAAGCATTCGAGGGGCTTGCCTTGGCTGGTAGAAGGCCATGGCGTCTTGATGCCAACCTGGCCACTGTCGACCACAACGTGCCGACCGAAAACCAGGCTGCTGGTGTTGAAGCGATCGCTGACCCTGTGAGTCGACTGCAAGTGCAAACACTCGATTCCAATTGCGATGCCTTTGGTATCACGCAATTCAAGATGGCAGATCCGCGCGCAGGGATTGTGCATGTGATTGGACCTGAGCAAGGAGCGACCTTGCCCGGCATGACCATTGTCTGTGGTGACAGCCATACAGCCACGCACGGTGCATTCGGTGCGCTCGCGCATGGCATCGGCACCAGTGAAGTTGAGCATGTGCTCGCTACGCAGTGCTTGGTCGCGAAAAAGATGCGAAATATGCGGGTCACGGTCAGCGGACCGCTTGGTTTTGGGGTGACTGCGAAGGATGTGATTCTGGCCATCATCGGCCAGATTGGTACAGCCGGTGGAACCGGTTGCGCTATTGAATTTGCCGGTGAAGGCATTGCCTCATTGTCGATGGAAGGACGCATGACCGTCTGCAATATGGCGATCGAGGCTGGCGCGCGCGTTGGATTGGTCGGAGTCGATGAAAAAACCATTGAGTACGTCAAAGGGCGGCCCTTTGCACCGACCGGTGATCTGTTCGATGCAGCTGCAGACAACTGGCGGACATTGGTCAGTGATGCTGACGCCCGCTTTGATCATGAGGTCACCTTGGATGGCACCTTGATTGAGCCTCAAGTGTCTTGGGGCACGAATCCGGAAATGGTCACTGGTGTCCATGGACAGGTTCCAGATCCGACACAGATTGACGATCCGCTCAAGCGGGGCGCCGTCGAGCGTGCACTGAAATATATGGGCTTAACCGGTGGCCAGTCCATTGATTCGATTCGCTTGGATCGTGTGTTTATCGGATCCTGCACCAACTCACGCATTGAAGACTTACGCGATGCAGCGCAAGTGGTCGATGGTAAGCGTGTGGCTGACTCGGTGAAGCAAGCCATGGTCGTCCCTGGATCTGGTTTGGTGAAAGCACAGGCTGAGGCCGAAGGGCTTGATCAAATCTTTTTAGAGGCGGGATTTGAATGGCGAGACCCGGGATGCTCGATGTGTTTGGCGATGAATGCCGATCGCTTGGGTCCCGGAGAGCACTGTGCCTCGACATCCAATCGAAATTTTGAAGGGCGCCAAGGAACCGGGGGGCGGACGCATTTGGTCAGCCCGACCATGGCGGCCGCGGCTGCCGTCGCCGGTCATTTTGTCGACGTCCGCGAGTGGCTTTAAGGGGTGAGTATGCAGCAGTTTATTCGTGAGACAGGCGGTGTGATGCCGTTGGACCGCGCCAACGTGGATACCGATCAAATCATCCCAAAGCAGTATTTGAAGTCGATTCACCGGACAGGCTTTGGTGTCAATTTATTTGACGACTGGCGCTATCTTGATCCCGGCGAGCCGGGTATGGATCACAGTACTCGCAGGCTCAATCCAGACTTTGTTTTGAACGACGCAAGATACCAAGGCGCGACGATTTTGTTGGCTCGAGACAATTTTGGCTGTGGATCCAGTCGTGAGCATGCGCCTTGGGCGATTTTGGAGTACGGCTTTCGGGTTGTGATTGCACCAAGTTTCGCGGATATCTTTTTCAACAACAGTTTTAAAAATGGGTTGTTGCCCGTGACACTTGAAGCGGATGCGGTGGAGCAATTATTCGCCTTGGCATCGGCTGAAAACCCACTTCAACTGACTGTTGATCTTGAGACGCAGATCGTCGCAGCCAGTGAGGGCTTTAGTGCTTCCTTTGAGATCGATCCATTCCGGCGGACGTGTTTACTTGAGGGGCTCGACGAGATCGGTTTGTCACTCAAAGAAGCCGACGCCATTCGAGCCTTTGAGGCTCAGCATCGACAGAGCCAACCCTGGCTGTTTACACATTCATAAGGAGTCACGATGCCGCACGTTGTTTTATTAGGCGGGGATGGCATTGGGCCAGAGATCATTGCCCAAGCTGAGCGCGTCTTGGATCAGGTCAACACTGCATTCAGCCTGGGATTGACCACTGAGCAGTGCTTGATTGGTGGTGCAGCGATCGATGCGCTCGGCTCGCCCTTGCCGGACACGACACTGGCCGCTGCATCAAACGCCGATGCGGTGTTATTGGGCGCTGTAGGTGGTCCTCAGTGGGACGGATTGCCAATGTCTGAGCGACCAGAGAAAGGCTTACTTCAGATTCGCTCGGGTCTTAACCTGTTCGCGAATTTGCGCCCAGCGCTTTTGTATCCGGAGCTTGCATCGGCATCGACATTGAAGCCTGAGGTGGTCAGTGGGCTGGATCTTTTGATCGTGCGTGAGCTCATCGGTGGCATTTATTTTGGTGAACCTCGGGGGATTGAGGGTGCGCCTGGCCAACGTGTTGGCTTTAATACTGATCGCTATACCGAGGCTGAGATTGAACGCATCGGACGCATCGCGTTCGAGGCCGCAATGACGCGGAGTCGGCGTCTGTGTTCCGTCGATAAAGCCAACGTGCTTGAGGTCACGGTGCTCTGGCGTGACGTGATGGAGCGGTTAAGCGCGGATTATCCTGACGTTGAGTTGTCGCACATGTATGTCGATAATGCGGCCATGCAATTGGTGCGTGCGCCAAAGCAGTTTGATGTCATGGTCACCGGCAACCTGTTTGGCGATATCTTGTCGGACGCAGCCGCGATGCTGACTGGGTCGATCGGCATGTTGCCCTCTGCATCCATGAACAGTGACCACCAGGGATTGTATGAGCCCTGCCATGGGTCGGCACCTGATATTGCTGGGCAAGACCAAGCCAACCCACTGGCGACCATTCTGTCCGTGGCCATGATGCTGACACACTCATTGAAAGCGCCCAAGGCAGCTCAAGCAATTGAGTCTGCGGTGCAGACTGTACTCGCATCGGGGATTCGAACGGCTGATATAGCGTCCGGCAGTGCCGGTGAACAGGTGGTTGGTTGTCAGGCGATGGGTGATGCCGTCGTCAATGCATTGCGTTAAGGATTGAAAATGCGAGTTGGTTTTGTAGGTTGGCGTGGCATGGTCGGTTCGGTCTTGATGGATCGGATGCATGCTGAGGGCGATTTTGCGGGTCTCGAATCGGTATTTTTTTCGACCTCACAAGTTGGAGAAAAGGCGCCTGAGATGTCGTCTGAGGCGACACTCCTCGATGCCATGTCGCTTTCAGATCTTGCTCACTGTGAGGTGATCCTGACTTGTCAGGGCGGTGACTACACCAACGCTGTGTATCAACCACTGCGCGACAGCGGTTGGGAAGGGTATTGGATCGACGCCGCCTCGGCGCTTCGCATGGCGTCTGACAGTGTGCTCGTTCTTGACCCTGTGAATCGGGATGTCATCGATCAAGCCTTGGCATCAGGACGACGTGATTTTATTGGTGGCAATTGCACTGTCAGCTTGATGTTGATGGCTGTTGGCAGCCTGATCCGTCAAGGTTGGGTGGAATGGGTGACGGCCATGACCTACCAAGCTGCCAGTGGGGCCGGTGCAGCCAATATGCGTGAGCTTCTCGCGCAGATGGGTTATTTACAATCTGCAGTCTCAGAAGAACTGGCGACTCCGTCATCTGCGATTCTCGATGTTGATCGGAAGGTGTCTCAAGCGCTCCGAGGTGAGTCCATGCCAACAGACCATTTCGGTCATCCATTGGCGGGCAGCCTCTTGCCATGGATCGATTCAAAACTCGAGAACGGTCAAAGCCGTGAAGAGTGGAAGGCGATGGCTGAGTGCAACAAGATTTTAGGGCTCGATGCATCACCTGTTCCGATTGACGGCACCTGTGTACGGATTGGTGCGATGCGATGCCACTCGCAAGCCCTGACAATTAAGCTGACGGATGATATTCCGATGGCGGATATTGAGGCGATGCTTGCTGAGGGGACCGAGTGGACCGATCTGATTCCAAACGACCGAGATCGAACGCTGGCAGAGTTGACGCCGACCCAAGCGACCGGGACGCTCAGAATCCCAGTGGGCCGAGTGCGTAAAATGAACCTTGGGCCGCACTATCTGAATGCATTTACGGTGGGTGATCAATTGCTGTGGGGTGCGGCTGAGCCGCTCCGTCGGATGCTCTCAATCCTCAGGGAGTCGGTGTGATTGAAATCATCATGACCGGTGCAGGCCGGTCGGTAGCCGATGCGATCTTAGAACGCCTTGAAGGGCTTGAGGGTGATTATCGGATGCGCCTGTGTGACGGCTATGAGGCCGCGGGTGAGGCGCGTCGATTTGGTGGGCGAACGCTCAATATTGAGCTCGAATCTGAAGTCGATTTGGATGCGGCTGATTTGGTGTTAGACCTTAGTGGGTCGTACAGCGGTGATGTACCGAGGTTTCGCCCGCAGCTCTCTGGTGTCTCGATGTTTGATCGATTGGTTCCCGAAACCGTGCGTGATCAAATCGAGGGGATATGTGGGTCCATCCGTGAGCCTGCGTCTGAGATCGAGGGTGGTGTTGAGGCGCTCGCAGGACAGGTGACTGAACTGTTCAACGGTCGTGATCCAGATCCAAAGCAGTTCGGTGGAACACTGGCGTTCAACGGCCGCATTTTGGATGAACAGCCATTCATTGAAGCGCTCAAAATCGAACTCGGTTTTCAGAAGCG
>AACY020521335.1_pt1 | contig 10362 bp, 11 predicted proteins | sample 267378 | NCBI WGS metagenome assembly AACY02 (sample SAMN02954345, study PRJNA13694) | marine metagenome | biome: aquatic; feature: ocean; material: water; isolation source: isolated as part of a large dataset composed predominantly from surface... | reverse complement strand
ACGATCATTTAATCGACCAATCAATGGATCCACAACCAGGTCGGAGACTCTGGCTAAGAATAAGATCAGCGCAATCACTCCAAGCGATAGTCTCCACTGTTCGTGGTACCAGGTTGGTAGATTGATATAGAGCGCTAAAGTGGGAAGAGAGAGAGGAAGAGCCGGAAGGGCGTAAAGCCCTATCTGGCTCTTCGAGAGTTTAGTGCTGTATTTTATATAGTCCGACGTCGATCGAACCCTCTCTAAAGCCCCCTTCACAGTAGGCTAGATAGTAGACCCACATGCGTCTGAAACGCTCATCAAAGGCTTCGGTCGCCTTAATGGTTGGCCAGGCGTTAAGGAAGTTGCGGCGCCAAATCTCCAGAGTCTTGGCGTAATCCAGACCGAATAACGTCTGCTCGCACAGTTTAAGATCGGCTAACAAGATCTCGCCTTGAAGAGCGGTAGGGCTTGGTAGCATGCCGCCTGGGAAAATATAACGTTGAATGAAGTCCGCAGAACTTCGGTACTGTTCAAACCGCTCATCTGCAATGCTAATGATCTGCAAGACAGCACTCCCGCCTTTTTTAAGGCGTTTTTTCAGTGTTTCGAAATAGGTAGGCCAGTGCTCTTCGCCGACGGCTTCAAACATCTCAATTGAGACAATATGGTCGTATTCGCCCTGTATATCACGGTAATCAATAAGCTGCAGATCTGCTTGGCTATCTAAGCCTAGTCGCGCCATTCGCTCTTTGGCAAATGCGAGCTGTTCTTTGGAGAGAGTAATGCCAGTCACCTTAGCGCCAAACTCTTTCGTCGCAACCTCTGCAAATCCGCCCCAACCACAGCCGATCTCAAGCACATGCTCACCCGCTTTGAGATTTAACATCTGGCATATCGTTCGGTATTTATTGAGTTGGGCCTCCTCCAACGACTCCTGCCCTTCATACAGAGCAGAAGAGTAAGTGAAGGTAGGGTCCAACCACTGTTTATAGAAGTCGTTGCCCAAGTCATAGTGATAAGAGATATTCTTCCGACTGCCTTTTTTCGTGTTCGCTCGGCCTAAATGGCTAAGACGGTTGAAAAAACGAAGCAGAAAATGGCCTTTGAGAATGTCATTAACTAAATTCTCATTTGCTAGCGCCCAGCAAATAACGCTGACTTCATCGGGTGTTTGCCACTCACCATCCATGAAGCTCTCAGCAAAGCCTATTGATCCACCACGAATTAAACGGCGCAAGGATTTGAAGCTATTGATCTTGATGATGGCGTGGTGTTCGTTGTCAGTTGGCTGGCCAAAATCATGAATCATACCGTTGGGTAGCTCAAGTGTAAGTCTGCCTTTGATCTGACCATCCAGCGTTCTATGCAAAAGATTCAACGCGCGACGATTGAACCAACCGTGTGATGAAAGCTGTTGGTTAGAAAGGGTTGTAGTGTATTCAGAAGGACGCATCAGAAACCCTCGTTTTATTATCGATTAAAACCACTTTGTGAGTCGTGCCTTTGACACGCTTTTGGAGTGGTACGCGTTTAAGCCATAGTTGGAGCGCTTCCCAATGAATACCGGCAATCACTTTGAAGGTCATCAAAGGGTATTTAAACAGAATCTTTAACAGTGTTCTGTTCGTCAGCTCCGTCCGGTCGCCAGTAAAGGTTGCGTGAAGAAGAGAACCTTCGGCATCTGACTGTCGAATACAGACAGAGACTCGCTGCTGAGGTGCCAACATTCGGAACTGATAGGGCGCCTGCATGGGCATAAATGGAGAGACGTAGAAGCTCTTTTCACTGTTTTGTCGAATTTGATTGCTCTCACTGTGTGTGGGGATCAGATAGCTGTGTCGCTCACCAAAGGTGTTGTTCACCTCGTAGAGAATGACGCCGAGTTTGTCGTCACAGTCGTAACAGTAGAAGACGCTTAACGGGTTGAAGACATACCCAAACATTCTTGGGTAGCAAAGTAATTTGATTCTATGACCATACTCGGATAGCTCGTATCGGTGCAGTTGCTCTCTCACTTGCTCAGCGAGATCTCGATCGCTCCCTTCACCGTGATCTCGGTTTTTGAAACTAAATAGGTTCCAGCGCTCTTTGGAAAAAAGGGTCAGCTCAGAGTCGAGGCTATCCAGCTCATCAAGATCAATCAACATTGAGGTTACTGAGTAGATAAAACGGTGACGCTTGGGTCTGAAGCGGTGATGCATCACCTTACCTTCATAGAGCGCTGAGCTCAGCATTAGGCTGCGCTCTCAGAGGTATGTGTTGATTTAACGGGCTTTTGAACATGAATTCGACCACTGGGTTTGTCGACTGTCCAGGGGCGCAAAGCACCGCCAAGCTGTTCAGCCACTGCAAGACCGGATTGGATACCATCTTCGTGGAACCCATAGCCCATCCAAGCACCACAGAACCAGCTACGCTGTTGGCCCTGAATGGACCAGATCTCTTTTTGTGCCTCAATGGAACGTTGATCAAAAGCAGGGTGATCATAGAGAAAACTACCAAGAATTTTGTCGGCTTTTGGCTCCTCGATCGGATTGAGTGTGACAAAAACATCCTGCTTTGTTTGCAGTGGCTGCAGTGCGTTCATCCAGTAGGTGACGGCTAGCTCACCTTCGCCTTGATCACTTGATGCAAGGTAGTTCCATGCCGACCAAGCACTTTTACGAACTGGCATCTGGCTGTTGTCAGTGTGCAGTAGTGCGCGATTGCGTTGGTATTGAAAAGCGCTAAGTAGTCTCTGCTCTTCTGTGGTTGCATCACCGAGCATCTCTAATGTCTGATCTGCATGACAAGCAAAGACGACCTGATCAAACCGACGCTTTTGTCCGTGGTGATCGATCAGAGTAACGCCCTCATTATCTCGTTCCACACGGTGTACACGAGCGTTGAGTATTACGCCATCACCCAATTGCTCAGCAACTTTCTCAACGTACTGGCGACTGCCACCGATGACTGTGCGCCATTGTGGACGATCTTTAACCTGAACTAGGCCATGATTCATACAAAAGCGCATAAAAGTCTCTGCTGGATAATCCAACATCTTATCCATCGGGGTTGACCAGATAGCGGCACTCATCGGCAGAAGATGTTCATTGATAAAGGTTTTACTGTAGCCCTCGCGATCGAGAAGTTGGCCAAGCGTTAATGATGAGAGGCTTGGATCGTTATGCAGTCGATCAGAATCTTTATAGAAAGCTAAAATCTCACGTAACAGACCCCAGTGTTTGAACGAAAGTAGATTGCGACGCTGCGCAAAAAAACCATTCAAACCAGAGCCGCTATACTCCACCTTACCCTTCTCTAATGACACGCCAAAGGTCATATTAGTATCGGTCGTGTCGACGTTAAGGTATTTAAAGAACTCAACCAAATTCGGGTAATTGACGGGATTGAATACTATAAATCCGGTATCAACAGGAATCGCACCGTCTGCCGTTTCAATCTCAACGGTATTTGAGTGACCACCCAAGCGATCATCTTTTTCAAAAAGCGAAACGTTATGGCGTTTACTTAACAGCCAAGCTGCAGATAATCCGGAGATACCAGAACCGATAACTGCTATATTCAATGCTTTCAAAGGTCTTACATTCATTATTGGGTCCATGCATAGAAAAGCTGAACTCCGTTACGAACAGTCTACCTTGATAGATCAAAAGATGTCGGTTATTTTCAAATAAATGGCCATAGGTCAATTTTTGCTATTTACTGTTCAAAAAGTGATCCACTCATTATCCCTTTAACGTAGAACTTGCGATGACAAATAATAGATCCGAGGAAACTGATGTGACTGCAGCAGTGGCAATAGCGGAGCAAAAAAAGAAGAAGGAGCGGGATGCATGGTCAGACCTGCTCGCATCGCTTTCTGAAACCCGCAGTAAAGTGGATTTCAGCCGCTTATACGAACATTTCGCACCCAGAGTAAAAGCGTACATTATTCGATTCGGTATGCCGATTGCGGCAGCCGAAGAGCTGACACAGGAGTCTATGTTGGCTGTGTGGCGCAAAGCGCATCTATATACGCGCAGCAAAGCGAGCGCCAGTACATGGATTTTTACCCTGGCCCGAAATCAATGCATTGATCGCCTACGTAGAGAGAAAGCGGTCGAGTATGAGTTGCCAGAAGAAGAGATCGATCCGGATCAACGTCATTATGGCGAACACGCTGTTCTTGAGGAGAGAATGAACGGAGCGATTGCTAAGCTGCCTGAAGCTCAGGCACAAGTTCTCTACCTCTCCTATTATGAGGGTAAGAGTCATTCAGAAATTTCCGAGCAGTTAGGTATACCGCTCGGCAGCGTTAAATCGAGATTGAGATTGGCATTCAGCAAGCTCAAAGCTCATTGGGGAGAAGAAGAGTGAAAATAAGTCATCATCTTGACGATGCTACCCTTATGGCACGTGCTGCTGGCGCGCTGTCTGAAGGTATGACGCTGTTGGTTGATAGCCATCTTCACTGGTGCAAAACGTGTCAAACTAAAGCTTGGGAAGCAGAGTGCATCGGCGGTGAGTTGCTTGCTGATATTGAACCACAAGCGATGAGCGAAGGTTCTCTCGATTCCATCTTAGGTATGCTTGATGGAAACGAAGAGATCGTTGCTGAACGTTCTGTCAAAATTAAAGGCAGTGCAGAAGTGCCCGAACCTCTAGCGCAGATCGTTGGCTCTGACCTCGATGCTATAGAGTGGAAACGTCTTGGCCCCGGTGTGCAACACTTCGACTTTAACTTCCCTGGTGAAGGTGCTTGCCGTCTTCTCAGAATACAACCGGGAGTCTCTGTGCCGCATCATACCCATAAGGGAAATGAGTTAACGATGATTCTTCGTGGCTCATACAGCGATGATGTCGGTCGCTTCTGTCAGGGGGATGTGGCGGATCTTGATGAAGAGATCAAGCATCAGCCAATTGTAGACACAGGTTCAGAGTGCATCTGTCTGATCGCGACCGAAGCGCCGTTGAAATTTACAGGCATAATGGGTCGTCTGGCTCAGCCATTTATTGGTCTGTAATTTATTTATGACACGAAGAGACCGGTTGTATAACCGGTCTTTTTTTTGGAGAAAAGATGAACATCGTCTGGTTTCGTAACGATCTAAGAGTAGCGGCTAACCCTGCGCTTGAGGCTGCACAAAGTAATGGTTTAGGGACAGTCGCTCTTGTCTGCTTAACCCCAGACAGCTGGACGAAGCATAATGAATCTCCGCTTCGTATGGGGCTGTGGCGCGATCGTCTGTTGCATTTGAAAGGTGAGCTAGAGTCACTCAATGTGCCATTAAAAGTGATTGAAGTAGGTCACTTTGAACACTGCGCTGACGCCATTAAAAATCTGGCAGCCGAGCTAGCGGCCACTCATCTTTTTTTCAACCACGAGTATCCACTGAATGAGCAGTTGCGTGATGAAGCAGTTGTTGCTTCTCTTCAACCGGATGTCAGTTGTCAGGGTTTTCATGGTGAAGTAATCATTCCACCGGGAGAGGTTAAGACTCAGACAGGCACAGACTTTAAAGTCTATACTCCATTCTCTCGTGCTTGGCGGGCTGCATTGCCTCGATTTGATTATCCTATTAAAGCGATCAACGCCCCCTTTCCAGAGGTATCTATTCACTCAGATGAAATACCAGACGATCTTGGCTGGCGCCCACTGGCTTATGATAAAGCGTTATGGCCTGTAGAGACGGAATCTATCCGAGAGCGTGTCTACGAGTTCGTGCGTGAGCGTGAGTTGGATTATAAAGAGAGTCGCGACTTTCCAGCTATTAACGGCACCTCTAAGTTATCACCCTACTTAACGATTGGTGCGGTTTCACCTCTGCAGTTGATGCACGTTCAGCGACAGGAGCGAGAGGGTGAAGGCTGGTTAGAGAGCAGTTGGCTCAATGAGATCATTTGGCGTGAGTTCTATCGTCATCTCTCAGTCGCCTTTCCAGAGCTATCAAAGCTAGAGCCCTTTAGGCCAGAAACTGAACATAAGATTCAGTGGTTGGATCGTGAGTCGCTGTGGCAAGCCTGGTGTCAAGGTGAGACGGGCTTCCCGATTGTCGATGCAGCGATGAAGCAGTTGCTGGCAACGGGCTGGATGCACAACAGGCTGCGTATGGTCGTGGCCAGCTTTCTGACCAAACTGATTGGCATCGATTGGCGCCGCGGTGAGAAGTTCTTTATGGAACACCTAATTGATGCTGATTTCCCATCCAACAACGGTGGTTGGCAGTGGTCAGCTTCAGTGGGGGCTGATGCAGCGCCCTATTTTCGAATCTTTAATCCGACTGCTCAAAGCGAGAAGTTTGATGCCCAAGGTGAATTTCTTGTGAGGTGGCTGCCAGAGCTGGCAGCGCTGCCGCCTAAAGAGCGTCACAAGCCGGGGGCGGGGCAGGCATTAGGTCGTCCCGCGCCGATTATTGATTACTCGCTTGAGCGAAAACGCGCGCTGGATGCTTATAAAGATGGCTAGGATCTGGCACACTTCCTTCCAAGTTTTTTAGGAGAGTGTAAATGGATTGGGAAAGGCTGCTAACGCGTAAACGTTATGGTCACGATGAGGTGGAGTCGGCTGAGCAGGGACGAAGCCACTTCCACAAAGATCATGACAGAATCATTTTTAGTAGTGCTTTCCGTCGTTTGGGTCGTAAGACGCAAGTCCACCCGATGTCTCTAAACGATCACATCCACACTCGTCTAACTCACTCTATTGAGGTGGGTAGCCTTGGGCGTAGTTTGGGTATTCGTGCCGGGGAATTAATTGCTGAACAGCTACCAAAAGGCATCTCGCCTGATGATTTGGGGATGATTGTTCAGTCTGCCTGTCTGGCTCACGACATTGGTAACCCTCCTTTTGGTCACGCTGGCGAGTACGCCATTCGTGATTGGTTTCGTCAGCGATTAAACGATGAACGTTTCTCCCAGCTCTCGGACGATGAGTTTTTAGATCTAAAAACCTTTGAAGGTAATGCGCAGGGTTTGAGGGTCGTTACTAAAATTGAGAATCATCTGTTCGATGGTGGTCTTCGCTTAACCTACCCAACGCTTGGTACGCTTTTGAAATACCCCTGGACGGCTCGACATGGCGGTAAAAAAGGTAAGTTTAGCTGCTATCAAGCCGAGCTACCTTTGGTGGCTTCTCTAGCGAAAGATCTTGGTTTGCCTCAGCTTGATGAGGATCGCTGGGCGCGTCACCCTTTGAACTTCCTGATGGAAGCGGCGGATGACATCTGTTACGCCATTCTGGATCTGGAGGATGCTATTGAGCTGAATCTGCTTAGCTTTGATGAGGTTAAGCCTATCTTGCTGACACTCTGTGGCGACTTGGAGTTTGATGATGAGATCTTCGCCACACAGGCCTCCGCAAGACGAAAGATTTCGGCGCTACGTGGGCGCGCTATGGAAAACATGGTCGACTCTGCAGTGCAGGTATTCGCTGATCAGCTTGCAGAAATAATGTCGGGCCAGTATCAGGGGGAACTACTCAGTGATGGTGACCCCATGGTTAGAGATGGGTTGGCTGCCGCAAAGCGTATTGCCCAAGAGCGAGTGTTCCCTGATAACCGAAAAGCGGAGCTAGAGGTTGGCGCCTATACGATCCTTGGCGTGTTGGTAGAGGCCTTTATAGAGGCAGTCTGGGAGCAGCATGTAAAACAGGGTGAAGATCTCTGTTATCGCAGTGAGAAGATCATTGGTCTGATGGGTATTCACGCCCCTACATCGGGTGAGTCGCTCTATCAAGGCTACATGCGTGCCTTGGATTTTATCAGTGGTATGACTGACTCCTATGCAAGCTATCTTGCTCGACAGATCGGTGGAGGTATAAAGGTTTAACATGGCATCACTTCAAGATCAGCTCAGTAGACTCGTCTATAGCACTGAAAAAGGAGATCTCTGCCCAGGTTGTGGCGAGGCGTTAACATCCTGCATCTGCTCCGAGCAGGCAGAGCAAGCGCGTATTGCTGCTATGGATGGGGTCGTTCGTATTCGTCGTGAGACATCGGGTCGTAAAGGTAAGGCAGTGACCACTATTACTGGTGTGCCGATGACCGACTCTGAGTTGAAAAAACTTCTGAAAAAATTGAAGCAGGGATGTGGCTCAGGTGGCGCCGTTAAAGAGGGGGTTATAGAGATTCAGGGGGATCACCGCGACAAACTAAAAGCCCTCTTAGAAAAAGAGGGTTTTACTGTTAAGTTGGCGGGCGGTTAAAGACCGATCGCTCGTTCCGAAAGCGCTAGCTCCATTCGAGCTCGCAGCAAAGAGTAGAGCTGAATGGCGGCATCAATCTCCTCTTTACGGTTTGTGAGACTCTCAATGTTCAAACCCAGGGGTAGGTCGAGTTCAGCACAAGATTCAAGAATCATCTGCAAATTGGTGTAACAGATCTTGATGGACTCTTTAAGAGGCTGGTCCGCATCCAGAATGCGATAGCTGGTTGCCTCGGGTACCGAAATACCCAACCACTTCATGAACTCTAGAGTCTTCTGACTGCCGCAAGGGGTAAAAGTCAAAATGACCCGTGCCGGTTTCATGTCGAGCTGTTTGCAGCGTCGAGCATAGGATGTCAGCATGTCGATGGTCGCTTGAGCGTTATAGACCGCTTGCGAAATGAAGAAGTGGCAGCCCTCTTTCTGCTTGGTCACCATGCGCTCGTGTTCATCACCTTTCTTCTGATGGCGCTCGGCTATGCAGACACCACCCAAAGCGATCGATTTGTGTGACTCTTCCAGTGACTGATAGGCATCATTAAGACTGAACTTGTAGTCACCTTCAGAGGAGGGCGCGCCTACCAATACAATATTGTTCTGGTGGTATGTCTCTGTCGTCTCTTCAACCCAATCTTCAAACTCTAGTCGGCTACCCTGAGCAACACTGTTGTAGGTAATGGTGCCGCAGCCGCTTTTTTCGTGCAGTAGCTTTGCATAGTGGCGTGGGTCACGCGTTTGGGCAAAGGGAAATGGGCGCGGTGTGTCGATTCGAGTACTTTCGTCCTGAATGTCGTAAACGATAATGCCATCGAACGCGATGCGGTCGAGTCGTTCCAGTAGCTTGTCGGCAATGCCTGACATCACTTCATCTTCGGTACCCATTTTGGGTGGGGTTGTTCCGATGACATACACCCCTTGGTCTGTACCGATTAATTTGTCCTGAAGTGAGCAGCTCATCTCGATTCCAATTGCTTCTTTAAAGTTAGGCTTAGTATAAACGTGAGTGGATTTCAAGAAAATTGCATATCCCATGAAATTTTTTTCTTAAGATATGCATGGCGTTCAACTTAGAGCTTGCGAACGACGTTGACACCGTCACGCAGCGTTAGAAAGACGTTTTCTACCTCTGGGTCTTCGGCAATCAGTCTGTTCGTCTCCACTAACACATCATCGATATCGGATTCTGGTTGGATCACCTTGCCCGACCAAAGCACGTTATCAAGAACGATTAGGCCGCCTGGGCGAGTCAGCTCTTTAACTTTCAGGTAGTAGTTAAGGTAGTTGCGTTTATCGGCATCGATAAAGGTGAAATCCAGAGGCCCGTCTAACTGGTCAGCCAGTGTCTCAAGGGTGTCAATGGCTGGACCAAAAATGACGTCGATCTTTTTGCCGTGTTCACTTCGTTCATAAAAGGTTTTTGCGAAATCGATAGCTCGGGGATTGGTTTCACAGCAGATAAGCTTGCCGTCATCAGGCATGCCTTCCGCAATGGAGAGTGCCGAGTAGCCAGTGAACATACCAATCTCTAAAGCTCTTTTGGGCTGCGCAATCGCTGAGAGCATCTTAAGTGTTCGGCCAACTAAGCGGCCCGACAGTTTTTGCGGCCACCCCATATTTTGGTTGGTTTGGTCGATCAGCTCCTGAAGAAGTTCTGGCTCTGCTGAAGTAGAGATAAAGGCATAGTCTTCGACCTGTTCGTCGACGAGAAAGTCAGGCATGGGATACTCAGTTATTGATTAAGAGTGGAGATGATGGCGCTGCCCCACATGGTGACAGTTTGGCCATCTTCGTTCCAATGGTATTGGCAAAGTTTAATGTCAGACTCAATGCAGCTCTTCTGACTGATAGCGACACCGGTGGGTAAGGTTTGGCAGCCCTGTTCTGGCTCCTTTCCGACCCCGTATAGACGCGCGCTGAGTAGAGATCGATAGAGTGTCTCCGTTTCACATACCCAGTGTTTACCTTCATCGCTCAGAGCGTTGGCGGTTGGAGTGAGTGCAAGCGCAGCAAGTGATCCTAAAATTATTTGTCTAACTTTCATTTTAATCTCTGTGCAGGTCCGTACAATATCGCTAAAAGGAGATTATAACTATGAACGAATCGCTATACATCTTTCTGTTGACTGGTGTCTTCTCTATGTCAGCTGCACTGAGTGTCGGTGCCATTAATAAAATGCCAGAATCCGATCGTCCTGCA
>AACY020533755.1_pt1 | contig 10363 bp, 5 predicted proteins | sample 267378 | NCBI WGS metagenome assembly AACY02 (sample SAMN02954345, study PRJNA13694) | marine metagenome | biome: aquatic; feature: ocean; material: water; isolation source: isolated as part of a large dataset composed predominantly from surface... | reverse complement strand
GCATCGACGCCAACACCCTGCGCGCCGATCCGGTGTTCAAGATGGCGCTGGAGCGATTGCCCGGCACGCGCGACCTCTGCTCGCAGTCCACCATCAGTCGGCTGGAGAACCTGCCCGACCGGCGCACGCTGCTGCGGATGGGGCGGGCGATGGTGGAGTTGTATTGTTCCAGCTTCGCGCAGGTGCCCCGGCAGATCACGCTCGACATCGACGATACCTTCGACGCCGTCCATGGCGGCCAGCAGCTTCGGCTGTTCAACGCCCACTACGACGAGTACGGCTTCCAGCCGATCGTGGTGTTCGACGGCGCCGGGCGCTTCGTGACCGCGGTGCTGCGCCCGGCCAAGCGGCCCAGCGGGCGCGAGATCGCCGCGCAGCTGCGGCGGCTGTTCCGCGAAATCCGAAGCCATTGGCCGCGCGTAGAGATCGTGATCCGCGGCGACGGGCACTACTGCGCGCCGGAGGTGCTCGACCTGTGCCGCGCGCGCGGCGTGGACTTCATCCTTGGCCTGCCGACCACCAGCGTCCTGCGCGCCCATGTGACGACGCTGGAGGCCTCGACCACCGCCCGCGCCGAGGCGGCCGAAGGCGCCACGATCCGCCGCTTCAAGGAGTTCTACGACGGCGCAGGCTCCTGGAGCCGCGTGGAGCGGATAATCGCCCGCGTCGAGGCCGGTCCCCGCGGTTGCGACACCCGCTTCATCGTCACCAGCCTGACCAAAGGCACCGGCAAGACGCTCTACGAAGGCGTCTATTGCGCCCGGGGCCAGGCCGAGAACCACATCAAGGCCTTCAAGACCCACCTCGCCGCCGACCGCACCTCCTGCACCAGCGCCACCGCCAACCAGCTCAGGCTGTTCCTGCACGCCGGGGCCTACTGGCTGATGTGGACCCTGCGTGCCGCCCTGCCGAAGCGCTCGCCCTGGCGGCGCGCCCAGTTCGACACCTTGCGCCTGCGCGTCGTGAAGATCGCCGCCCGCGTCGTCGAGATGAAGACCCGCATCACCCTGCACCTGCCGAGCGCCTGTCCCGCAGCCCCCCTCATGCGCCTGCTGCTCGAGCGGCTCCCGCGCATGGCGCCGGTCTGAAAACCGCCGCGGCCATCGCCCCCGCTCACCCCAAAACCGCAACCCCAAAACCCAATAGCCAAAGCCGCGCCGCCCACCCGCGAGTGCGCCAGGACGCATGCGCAACCTCGGCAAAACGGCCCTACCAACGGAAAACGGAGCGGTCAGGCCCAACCCGATGCATAAAGCGGGCTAACATCCGACGACCGGCGCGATCGCATTGCCGATATGGCGGAAAGCGATCCCCGCATTCTTGTGGCCACGGACTGCCTTTCCGAGGGCATCAACCTGCAACTGCTGTTCGACACCGTGGTCCATTACGACCTGTCTTGGAACCCGACACGCCACCAGCAGCGCGAGGGTCGGGTCGACCGGTTCGGACAGCCGCGCGAGACCGTCCGGTCGATCCTCATATTCTCGCCCGACAGCGCGATCGACGGCGCGGTGCTCGACGTGATCCTGCGAAAGGCCGAGACGATCCGGAAGGCGACAGGCGTGACCGTGCCGCTGCCGGAGGAGCGCGGCCCGGTCACCGACGCGCTTATGGCGTCCTTGGCCCTGCGCCGCGGCGTGCAGCGTCAGCTCGATTTCTTCTCCGATCTCGCCGGCGGCGGGGAGGCGATGGAGGCGGTCTGGCGGAACGCCGAGGAGAATGAGCGGAAGTCGCGCAGCCGCTTCGCCCAGAACACTCTCAAACCCGCGGAGGTGGTTCCGGAATGGCGCAAGACCCGGGCGCTGCTCGGCGGGATAGACGAGGCGCGAGCCTTCCTCGCCGCGGCGATGGCCCGGTTCGACACGCCGCTCGAGACCGTGCGACAGGGGCTTCGGGCCCATGTCGACGCGCTTCCGCCGAGCCTCAGGGAACGTTTGGCGGAGCGCGGCGTCGCCAAGAGCATCACGCTTGTCGACCGCGAACCCGTCCCGACTGGAACATCGCTGATCGGTCGCGCCCATCCGCTCACCGCAACGCTCGCCGAGGCGCTGGTCGAGAGTGCGCTCGAACCGGAGGCGAGCGATGCGGCCCGCGTCGGCCGCCTCGGCGCCTGGCCCTCGCCAGCCGTGGAGCGCGCCACGTCGGTCGTTCTCCTGCGGCTCCGGTTCAAGCTGACCGTCCATGCGCGCACCGAGCGCCTCCTGCTCGCGGAGGAAGCCTCCCTCGTGGCCATCCGCGGCGGCGCCGTCGCGGCGACCGGCGAGGATGTCCGCGCCCTGCTCGACGCGCCCGCCGAACATGATCTGGCGCCACCGGCGAAGGATCGCGTGATCTCCCGCGCTCACGCCGATCTCGTCGCGGCGCTCGCCGATGGCCCGCTCGCCGATCACGCCCGCGCCCGCGCCGCGGCGCTCGCCGAGGACCATGCACGCGTCCGCGCCGCAGCGCAGGGGGCGCCGCGCGTCACAGTCGAGCCTGTGCTGCCGCCCGATCTGATCGCGCTTTTCGTTCTGCTGCCGGTGGCCGGTCGATGACCCGCGCCGCGGCCGTCTTCCCGTCCGTCTCGGTCGAGGGCAACCTCCTCGCCGCCGCCACGCTTGACGCCATCGCGCTCGCCGCGGCGGGCGAGCAGCAGCCGCAAGATTACGGTCTCCGCGAAGGGCTCAGCGTACGCGACGAGATCTCGCTCGCCTTCCGGGTCGCCCAGGCGCATGTCGAGAAGTTCGCCCGCATCGACACGCCTGGCCCCAAAGCGACGATCCGCTTCGTCGAGGGGCTCCTCCGCGAGGCGTTCGGCTTTGACGACATCGCACCCGCGGACGCCCCGGTCGCGCTCGCCGCCGGAGAGGGTCGTATCCCCATCGTCTCCGTCCCGCCCGCCGACAGCCTCGACCGCCCGAGCGACAGCCTCTCGACCGACCGCCGCCGGTCCGCCGCCTTCGCCCTGCAGGATCACCTGAACGCCCGCGAAGACGCGCTCTGGGGCCTTGCCACCAATGGCCTGACCCTCCGCCTGATGCGGGACAACGCCTCGCTGACCCGTCCCGCCTGGCTCGAGGCCAACCTCGCCCAGATGATCGAGACGGAGGACATCGCCTCCTTCGCGCTCCTCTGGCTCACAATCCACCGCTCGCGCTTCGGCCGCGCCGGCGCCACCGCCGCCGACTGCGCCCTCGAGCGCTGGCGCGAGGCTGGGGCGAAGGAAGGCGAGGCCGCGCGCGACCAGCTCGCCGGGCAGGTGCAGGAGGCCCTCCGCGCCCTCGGGTCGGGCTTCCTCGAAGCCAACCCCGATCTGCGCGCCCGCCTCACCTCCGGCGCGCTCCCGCTCACCGACTGGTTCAACGAGCTTCTGCGCCTCGTCTACCGCCTGATCTTCCTGATGGTCGCAGAAGACCGCCAGCTCCTCCACACCGAGGGCGCCGGCGCTGGAGCACGCGAGCTCTATGCCCGCGGCTACTCCCTCGCGGCCCTCCGCCAGCTCGCCATCCGCCGCGCGGCGTGGGACCGGCACCATGACCGCTACGAAGGCGTGAAAATCGTGTTCCGCGCGCTGGCGCAGGGCGAGCCGCGCCTCGGCCTGCCCGCGCTCGGCGGTCTGTTCAGCGCCAGCCAGCTGCCCGACCTCGAGGCCGCGCGCCTGCCGAACCGCGCCCTGATGGACGCCGTCTACCGCCTCGGCTGGCTCCGCCGGAAGCAGGGGCTCGTCCCCGTCAACTGGCAGGCCATGAAGACCGAGGAGCTTGGCTCGGTCTACGAATCCCTCCTCGAACTCCAGCCTCAGCTGGCCGAGGACGGCCGCGCCCTCGTCTTCGCACAGGACGCTTCTGAAGCGCGCGGCAACCAGCGCAAGACCACCGGCTCCTACTATACTCCGGACAGCCTCGTGGAGGCGCTGCTCGACACCGCGCTCGACCCGGTGCTCGATCGCGCAGAGGCCGAGGCCGAAGACCCGGCCGAAGCGCTATTGTCTCTCACCGTGATCGATCCCGCCTGCGGCTCCGGCCATTTTCTCCTCGGCGCCGCCCACCGGATGGCGGGCAGGGTCGCTCGACATCGCACCGACGGGAATCCGTCGAAGGCTGAGTATCGACATGCGCTGCGTGACATCGCCCGCCGCTGCCTGCACGGCGTCGACCGCAACCCCATGGCCGTCGAGCTCACCAAGGTCGCGCTCTGGATCGAGACGGTCGATCCCGGCCTGCCGCTCGGCTTCTTCGACGCCCAGATCCGCTGCGGCGACAGCCTGCTCGGCGTGTTCGACCTCGATGCGCTTCGCCGCGGCGTGCCCGACGACGCCTACAAGCCGCTCTCGGGCGACGACCGCGAGACGGCGCGGCAGTTCCTGCTGAAGAACCGGGAAGATAAAGGCGATCAGGGGCGCCTCGACTTTGAACGAGGCGGCGGCAAGCTCCCCGAGCGCGCGCCGCTCCAGCGCCGCTGGGCCGACGCCCGCGCCATGCCGGAGCGGACCGTGGCGCAGATCGCCGAGAAGGCCCGCGCCGTCGAGAAGCTGCGCGCCAGCCCCGAATGGTACGACCTCGAACTCGCCGCCGATCTGTACGTCGCCGCCTTCCTCACGCCGAAGGCGGGCGACCCTCGGGAGGCGCGCGTGCCCACCACCGCGGATGTCTGGGGCGCGATGGCGGGCCGCCAGCCCGAAGGGCGGCTGACTGGCGCGGCGGTGGACCGGGCGAAGGCCGCGCGCGCCTTTCACTGGCCGCTTGAGTTCCCCGACGTCATGGCCGCCGGCGGCTTCGACGCCGTGATCGGCAACCCGCCCTGGGAGCGGATCAAGCTGCAGGAGAAGGAGTTCTTCGCCGCCCGCGACCCCGAGATCGCCACCGCCCCCAACGCCGCCGCCCGCACCCGCCTGATCAATCGGCTGTGCGACGCCGCCCCCGGCTCGCTCGAGCGCGCGTTGTGGGAGGCGTTCGAGACCGAGAAGCGCCGCTCCGAGGCGCTCTCCGCCTTCGTGCGCGTCGAGGGCGACGATGGCGGGCGCTTCCCGCTGACCGGGACCGGCGACGTGAACACCTACGCCCTGTTCGCCGAGCTGTTCGCGGGCCTGCCCGGGCCAAAGGGGCGCGCGGGCGTGATCGTGCCGACAGGCATCGCGACCGACGCCACCACCGCGCCCTTCTTCGCGAGCCTCGTGGCCGGGCGGCGGCTCTCGACCCTGATCGATTTCGAGAACCGCGCCGGCCTGTTCCCGGCCGTGGACAGCCGCATGAAGTTCTGCTTGCTGACCCTCGGGCGCGACGTGCCGGAGGCGCGCTTCGCCTTCTTCCTGCACGCGCCCGCCGACCTCGCCGAGCCCGAGCGCAACTTCACCCTGTCGCCGGAACAGATCGAGAAGATCAATCCGAACACCAAGACGGCCCCGGTCTTCCGGTCTCGCTGGGACGCTGAGTTGACGGCGAAGATTTATGCGAATGCTCCGGTTCTGATCGATGAGCGAAACGGCGCGGCGCGCAACCCGTGGGGTTTCGAATATGCTACAAAGCTATTCGATATGGCCGATGACAGCGGCCTTTTTCGAACGGCAGAACAATTAGAGTCAGCTGGCTTCACCCGCACCGGCACTGATTGGGTCGCGGAAGGCGCGAGTTCACCGCAAGGCGCCCTTGCTGTCGAAGGCTCCGGCGCCGGAACGCTAGATTTGCACGACGCCGCTCCACGCGCTTCTAAACGCTACGTGCCGCTCTTTGAGGCCAAAATGATCCACCTGTTCGACCACCGATGGGCAGGTTTTGATGTGAATGGGACGTCATCTCACGATGCAACACTTGAGGAGAAGTGTGACCCGATATTCGCCCCAAGTCCACGCTATTGGCTCGAAAAGAAAGAGCTTACGAGAAGATTAACTGCGCGAGGCTGGGATGTGCGCTGGCTCATGGGTTGGCGAGACATTTGTCGCGCCACAGACGAAAGAACTGCAATATTAGCGATATTTCCACTCAATGGCGTTGGGCACACCATAAGGCTGATGTACATTCCTCATGATACTGCTTTGGTTGCCTCTTTTTATGCAAACTCCTCATCTCTTCCATTTGACTTCGTTGTTCGTCAAAAGGTTGGTGGAACACACCTCACCGTAGAAATGTGGCGTCAGTTCCCGATCTTCGCGCCCGCCTTCTACACCCCCGACCGCCTCGCCTTCATCACCCCGCGGGTGCTGGAACTCACCTACACCTCCCATGCGCTGGCCCCCTTCGCCCGCGATCTGGGCCATGACGGCCCGCCCTTCCCGTGGGACGAGGACCGCCGCGCCCATCTGCGCGCCGAGCTCGACGCGTTCTACGCCCGCGCCTATGGCCTCGACCGCGACGAGCTCCGCTACATCCTCGACCCCGCCGACGTGAAGGGCCCCGACTACCCCTCCGAGACCTTCCGCGTCCTCAAGCAGAACGAGATCCGCAAACACGGCGAATACCGCACCGCCCGCCTCGTCCTCGCCGCCTGGGACCGCTTCGCCGCGGACGGGACGTTCGCGGAGATGGGGATGTAAGGCAGGAGCCGGCCCGGATGCTGAATGACAACGATCTTGATGGGCCGCTTCCGTTCCTGATCCTCATCCTGGTCGTCGTAGGCGGGTTCTTCCTCATCCGGGCGCTCATCAAACAGGCCCGCCAGCAGGCCGAAAAGGCGCGCCGCCGGGCCGAGCAGGCGCGGCTCAGGCGAGAGGAATTCGAGCGCAACAAATCGGAACTGGATAGCGAACGGAACCGGCGACTCAATCCGGCCGTGCCCCCAGACATCGCCCGGTCCATCCGCGAATTTCAGGCCGGTGACTTCGCGGGTGAGGAGCGTTCGCCGCTCGCCTATGTCGGCTATCGCGTCGGCAAGACCAACGGCCTGCCCGAACCCGCTCGACATCGCCGCCTCGATTTCTGCTTCGCCCTCGACATCCCGACCGATCTCGCCGCCAAGTACGTAACCACATGGGGCCGGCCACTGACATACCGGCGCTACGCCGCCATCGTGAACCATCTGAAGATGCTGGCCGATCAGAGGAACGGCCGCCGCAACTTCGAGACTGCGGTCTCCCACTGGCTGACCGACGCGCGATGGTTCAGCGACAAGCACAAGTCTTTTGCGGAACGGCTTCGGCAGTACGGGCACAGCGGATGAATGAGGACAGTAAACACTTCGAACGTAGCGCCGACTGCCTCGTCGTCTGGGACCGCTTCGTCGCAGACGGAAATTTTGCAGTAATGGGGATGTCAAATGACGCAGCCGGAAATGCCTTCACTAGGGACTGCACGCGCCGCCGCATCGAGGCAATCAGACCTGTTCGGCGTCGCCGTTGACCATGCTGGCGACGGTCGGGCTCTGATCGACCAGCTGATTGCTGACACAAAGCTCTATAATTCCCGAGAGTCGGTCAAAGAACTTTTGGATTTTACTGTGAAACTCCCGAACATTGCTCCGTTCAATGCCATGCTTATCCACATTCAGAAACCGGGGGCGACCTATGTCATGCGGCCGAAGGAGTGGATTTTCGGATTTCATCGGCGCATCAAGCCACATGCCCGCCCACTACTGATCTTGAGAAACTTTGGTCCCGTGGAGTTCGTCTACGACATCAACGACACAGAAGGTCCGCCGCTTCCGGAGAACATGTACGCATTTCCGACGACCGGAAGGGTCGAGCCCGGAAGGCTGAGGGCAATGGAGACCACGCTGCGGCGCGAAAACATCGACATCGTGCATACTGATACTGGAGACGCCCTCGGAGGTTATGCGCGGCGTCTAGGGCCGCACGGAGACGACAAGCGACTTGAGAAGTTCGAAATTGGTTTGAACAAAAACCACTCCGAGGTCGTTCGTTTTGGCTCGCTAATCCACGAAGTTGCTCATGTTTACCTGGGCCATTGCGGCGCAGATCCAAAGAGGAAGATTGCAGCACGTGATCACTCTACGGCGTTTGCTGAAATCGAAGCGGAAACCGTTGCATACGTTGTTGCCAAACGGTCGGGTGTTTCTCCAAGAAGTGACAAATATCTGAGCCGTTATCAGGGATCATTTGAGTTCCTTGATCTTCATCGCACCCTAAAATGCGCGAACACGATTGAGCGCCTGTTGGGGTTGCCGCTTCCTCGCGATTAGGCAACTTGGAACTATGACACTCGAGAATCCGCCCGGCGCGCTCGTCCGGATCGAGATCGGGCAGGCCGTCTACCGCCACGGCTGGCGCATCGAGCAGGGCGAAGACGGTCCGTGGATCCGGTGGGCCTCCAGCGCCGCCCCAGGAGCGGTGGCCATCGCCGGCGCGCCCGGCGGCGCGGGCCCCTGGTTCCTGGCCGTCGACCACCCCGGCGTCGCCGCCGAGATCGCCCTCGCCCCGGCAGACCTCCCCGGCCCCGGCGTCGCCCGCTTCCTGCTGCCCACCACCGCCGCCCTGCACAACGCTCTCGGCCGCGCCTTCGACCTCGCCCTCGCGCTCCCCGACCACCCCCTCGCGCAGTTCCTCGAGGCGACGCAGGGCATGTCCCGAGAAACCGAGGCCGAGCGCCTCGTCGTTCAGCGCCGCGGCCAGGACATCTTCCGTGAGAGCCTGATGCGCTACTGGGACCGGCGCTGTCCCCTGACCGGCATCACCGACCCGGCCCTCCTTCGGGCCTCCCACATCAAACCCTGGGCCGACTGCGAAACCGACGCTGAGCGTCTCGATCCCTATAACGGCCTGCTTCTGTCGGCCCTATGGGATGCCGCGTTCGACGCTGGACTCGTAACGTTTACGGACATGGGAGAGCCCATCATTTCGAGCGGGCTGACGTTGGACGCCCGGTCCATTCTCTCAGCAAATTCACCGGTGACGCTGACGGAGGCCCACGTCGCCTATCCCGCTTTATGCATCGGGTTGGGCCTGACCGCTCCGTTTTCCGTTGGTAGGGCCGTTTTGCCGAGGTTGCGCATGCGTCCTGGCGCACTCGCGGGTGGGCGGCGCGGCTTTGGCTATTGGGTTTTGGGGTTGCGGTTTTGGGGTGAGCGGGGGCGATGGCCGCGGCGGTTTTCAGACCGGCGCCATGCGCGGGAGCCGCTCGAGCAGCAGGCGCATGAGGGGGGCTGCGGGACAGGCGCTCGGCAGGTGCAGGGTGATGCGGGTCTTCATCTCGACGACGCGGGCGGCGATCTTCACGACGCGCAGGCGCAAGGTGTCGAACTGGGCGCGCCGCCAGGGCGAGCGCTTCGGCAGGGCGGCACGCAGGGTCCACATCAGCCAGTAGGCCCCGGCGTGCAGGAACAGCCTGAGCTGGTTGGCGGTGGCGCTGGTGCAGGAGGTGCGGTCGGCGGCGAGGTGGGTCTTGAAGGCCTTGATGTGGTTCTCGGCCTGGCCCCGGGCGCAATAGACGCCTTCGTAGAGCGTCTTGCCGGTGCCTTTGGTCAGGCTGGTGACGATGAAGCGGGTGTCGCAACCGCGGGGACCGGCCTCGACGCGGGCGATTATCCGCTCCACGCGGCTCCAGGAGCATGCGCCGTCGTAGAACTCCTTGAAGCGGCGGATCGTGGCGCCTTCGGCCGCCTCGGCGCGGGCGGTGGTCGAGGCCTCCAGCGTCGTCACATGGGCGCGCAGGACGCTGGTGGTCGGCAGGCCAAGGATGAAGTCCACGCCGCGCGCGCGGCACAGGTCGAGCACCTCCGGCGCGCAGTAGTGCCCGTCGCCGCGGATCACGATCTCTACGCGCGGCCAATGGCTTCGGATTTCGCGGAACAGCCGCCGCAGCTGCGCGGCGATCTCGCGCCCGCTGGGCCGCTTGGCCGGGCGCAGCACCGCGGTCACGAAGCGCCCGGCGCCGTCGAACACCACGATCGGCTGGAAGCCGTACTCGTCGTAGTGGGCGTTGAACAGCCGAAGCTGCTGGCCGCCATGGACGGCGTCGAAGGTATCGTCGATGTCGAGCGTGATCTGCCGGGGCACCTGCGCGAAGCTGGAACAATACAACTCCACCATCGCCCGCCCCATCCGCAGCAGCGTGCGCCGGTCGGGCAGGTTCTCCAGCCGACTGATGGTGGACTGCGAGCAGAGGTCGCGCGTGCCGGGCAATCGCTCCAGCGCCATCTTGAACACCGGATCGGCGCGCAGGGTGTTGGCGTCGATGCCGTCCTCGTAGCCCGCCGCGATCATCAGCATCCGGAAGCGCAGGATCTCCTGCATGCTGTGCAGGGTGCGGGCCGGATCGCGGGGATCGTCGATGCAGGCCGCCAGCCTGTCGGCCACGCCCAGCCGGTGTTCCACCTCGCGCAGCGCCAGCAGCCCCGCGTCCGACGACAGCGAGCCGCCGTCAAAGCGGGCCGTCAGCGTCTTGCCGTTCACAGGTGACAGGCCCGGCAAAGGCGGCGTAGTCTCAATGGTGGCGGG
>AACY020554775.1_pt1 | contig 10364 bp, 8 predicted proteins | sample 267378 | NCBI WGS metagenome assembly AACY02 (sample SAMN02954345, study PRJNA13694) | marine metagenome | biome: aquatic; feature: ocean; material: water; isolation source: isolated as part of a large dataset composed predominantly from surface... | reverse complement strand
CCTCGCTCAAGCGTGGAAACCCAAGCGTTAGTTTGCGACGGTTAGCGAAAGCGTTGCGTTAATTGATTTCTTAGTTGCTTCGCTAAGGGATCTTTCATCACTAATAGCAGACCAAAATAAACGAACGCTCCGACGACGACTAAGGGGAGGACCCCGGCCATCAGGGTGAGTTTGGGTTGTTCAATGGAGAGATGAACGAAAGCGTAATCAAGCGTTTGCACCGCAAAGCCCATTGCCACTCCGGCGACTCCGTAACGCCCCCAGGATCGAAGGACGCGGCCATAGGGAAAACTTTCCGTGTGTCGTGGGAGACGTACCAGCAACACCGCAACCCCGACCAAACTAGAGAGGCCATTGGCCAGAGCCAATCCTTGAGTTCCTAAGGGTTGAATAAGCCAAAGCGAAAAGGCGATATTGCTGATGAGGCTGATGGACGCCGAGATCATGGCGCCTCGATAGTCTTTGAAGGCATAGAGAGCTTGAGTCCCAATGCGTTGGGTCGCAATAAACAATATCCCCACACATTGAAAGACCAGCGTCGAAGCAGTCAATTGAACGGCAGAGAGGGAATAGGCCCCGGTATAAAAAATCATGCTGATGATCGGACCGGCTAAGAGGGCAAGACCGATGCTTGCCGGAATACACATGAGCGATGCACCCGACAAACTGGTGGCGATGGTGTCTTGAACCCCGATCATATTTTTTTCTTCAGCCAAGCGAGCGAGGGTGGGCAGGCTGACCGTGGCCACGGACATTGCAAAGAGACCTAAAACCATTTCACTCATCATGCCGCTGTTGAAGAGGACGACTTGTGCGCCGCCGGAAAGACGGGACGCAAGCGCCGTCGAGATCAGCACATTAATCGGATAAATCCCTGCGGTAATCAGACCGGGAGCCATTCGTTTTAGGGCCTTGAGAACCCAGGGATTTTTCAAATGAAGTCCGGGTCTAAAACGAAAGCCCATGCGAAAAGCAGACGGTACGAGGACCCCTAACTGAACGAGTCCGCCCGCTAAGACGGCTTGAGCGCAGATCAGGGCCACTTGGGTTTCCATCAGCTCAGATCCTGAAGATTTCAGGGTGAGGATCATCCCACCGGCAAAAAGGATAAAAGCAAGGTTCCAGAAAATCGATACGGACGCGGCGAGGATAAATTTACCTTTGAAATTTAAAAGACCGGCCATCCCAGCGGTGAGACTCACTAAAACTAAATAGGGAAACATGATGCGTGCGAGTAGCGTGGTGAGGTCGTGCTGCATGGCGTCGCGCCCCATCGTGAGCCATCCCGTAATGGGATTCATAAAAAGGAGGACGCCTAGAACGAGGAAGGTGAGCAGCAACGTGAGCGTCCCGAGAAAAAAGATGCCGGTCCGCACCGCCGCCTCATGACCTTCGGCTGCTTCGGTCTCGGTCAACGTCGGAAGAAACGCTGCGGCCATGGTGCCCTCGGCGGTGAATCGACGAAAGAGATTGGGAAGACGAAAAGCCACGGCAAAAGCGTCCGCGGCCGGACCCGCCCCGAGGAAGTGGGCTAAAAACATACTCTGCAACAGGCCCGTAAAGCGTGACAGCAGGGTCATGAGACCGACCCCCGAAGCCGAACCTAAAATTTTTTGTTGGGTCATGAAGGGTTAAGTCCCTTAAAGAAGTGGAGCCCGCAGCCGGGATTGAACCAGCGACATCGAGTTTACAAAACTCGCGCTCTACCAACTGAGCTATGCGGGCCTAGAGTGGGCTCTTTTTTATTTTGACGTCCCCACCCTAAATCATCAAGAAAACCTTCTCGGGCACCCTAGGTAGGGTCGCTGGGAGAGGGAGCGATCGGGGGCTCGGAATCGGTTTTGGATTTAGGTCGACGACGGACCACAATGTCGTTGGGTCGAAAATGCTTGCGAGCCGAATCTAAAATACCGTTGAGGAACTGCGTACTATCGGGATCGCTGAATTCTTTGGCGATCTCGAGGGACTCGTTAATGATGATGGGATAGGGAATATCGGGGCAGTGCATAAGTTCGTAGAGCCCTAAACGTAATAAATTACGGTCGACGACAACCATACGGGCAATTTTCCAATGCTCTGCAAAATTCTGGATCATCTGGTCGATGATTTCATGATGCTGATGGACGCCGAGGACCAGGGCCTTGGCGTTGGCGAACGCTTCTTGATTGAGATCCTGAATCGTTTTAAAACCCTGAAACACTTCTTCGGGAAGATATTCATTCACATCCATGGCATAGAGCATTTGGAGAGCGTACTCTCGCCCACGTCGTCTAATTCCCATGAGCTGATGATCCGTTTCGCTTGACTTGAATCATTTCCAAAAGAGTGAACATGGCTTCCCAGCCCTTATTATTTTTGTCTTTTCTGGCCCGCGCTTCGGCTTGCTCTAAGGTATGAACGGTTAGGATCCCACAGGTCAAGGGAAGGGATCCTTGAAGGGCGAGGGTTTGAACGGCACCCATCACCGAATGGGTTAAGACCTCAAAATGGGGCGTATCCCCTTGAACGATGCACCCCAGTAAGATCAAACCGGCATGACGTTTTTCTTGAAGGACCCATTGGGCGGCCTGAGGAATCTCAAACGATCCCGGCACACGGACGAGGTCCATTTGACTGACTTGGCCTCCGGCGTGAATGAGGGCGTCTTGAGCTCCCTGAATGAGGGCATCGACAATCGGCTGATGCCAACGACCGGCGATGAGGGCATAGCGGTCTTGAGGAAGACTTTGACCTTTGAACTCTAAGAACGTTTTCATTCAACCCCCCGCAAGGTGTTTGAATAGTCATTCTATCACACGCTAGAGTTTGCCCCGCGATCCTCGCATAATAAAGAGATTAGATTTCGACTCTTGGAGGATCCCCTTGGCTCAAATTGAATCCACCGCATCCTTTGTTGCAAAGGCTTATGCGCAGATGACCCAACGGTTAGCCAAGGTCCGTGCGCGTTTAGGAAAACCGCTGACGCTTGCCGAAAAAATTGTCTACAGTCATGTCGATGATCCTGAGGGTCAGGCCCTTGAGCGGGGTAAGTCGTATCTGATGTTGCGTCCTGATCGCGTGGCCATGCAGGATGCCACAGCACAGATGGCCTTGCTCCAATTCATGTCGTCCGGACTTTCCGAAGCGGCGGTGCCGAGTACGGTTCACTGCGATCATTTGATTCAAGCCGAGGTGGGTCGCGAAGCCGATTTGCTTAAAGCTCAAACCGACAATAAAGAAGTTTATGATTTCCTCGAATCCGTTTGCCAAAAATATCAACTCGGTTTCTGGCGTCCCGGCAGCGGCATCATCCACCAAGTGGTTTTGGAGAATTACGCCTTCCCCGGTGGTCTCATGATTGGAACGGATTCCCATACGCCCAACGCCGGCGGACTCGGCATGGTCGCCATTGGGGTCGGCGGCGCCGATGCAGTCGACGTCATGGCCGGCATGCCCTGGGAACTGAAAGCTCCCAAAGTGATTGGGGTGAAACTGACCGGCCAACTCAAAGGCTGGACCTCGCCTAAAGATGTGATCTTGAAACTCGCCGGTATTCTCACCGTCAAAGGAGGCACCGGTGCCATCGTGGAATATTTTGGTCCCGGCGTGGCAAGCATTTCCTGCACCGGCATGGGAACGATTTGTAACATGGGGGCAGAAATTGGTGCCACCACCTCCGTCTTTCCTTTTAATCACCGGATGGGTGACTATCTCAAAGCGACCGGACGTACCGACCTCGCAGCCCTTGCCGAACAACATCAATCGCTTTTATCGGCCGATGAGGGATGCACGTATGATCAAGTGATCGAGATTGATCTCGATACCCTAGAGCCCCATATCAATGGTCCCTTTACCCCCGATCTCGCATGGCCGCTTTCCCAATTTGCCCAAGCCGTCCGTGAAAAAGGTTATCCCGAAGAACTCAAAGTCGGACTCATTGGTTCGTGCACCAATTCAAGCTACGAGGATATGGCACGCTCCGCGCATGTGGCCCAGCAAGCCCTTGATCATGGGGTGAAAACCAAAGCTGAATTCACCGTCACCCCGGGGAGCGAGCAGATCCGAGCGACCATTGCTCGCGATGGACAGTTGGCGATCTTCGAAAAAGTGGGCGGTGTGGTTTTAGCCAATGCTTGCGGACCTTGTATTGGTCAATGGAAACGCCATAAAGTCACCAAAGGTGAAAAGAATTCCATTATCACGTCGTTCAATCGTAATTTTGCGGCGCGTAATGACGGTAATGCAGAGACGCATGCGTTTGTGGCCTCACCGGAAATTGTTACCGCGCTTGCCCTCGCCGGACGACTCACCTTCAACCCTGAAACCGATTCTCTTACCGGAGCCGATGGTCAACTCTTCAAATTGAAATCGCCTTACGGGGATGAACTTCCTCAACAAGGTTTTGATGCGGGACAAGTGACGTACCAAGCACCGTCGGCATCCGGTGCTTCGACGCAAGTCAAAGTCAGTCCAACCAGTGAACGTCTCCAGCTGCTCGATCCTTTTCCGAAGTGGTCGGGAAAGGATTTTGAACGTCTCCCCGTGCTCCTCAAAGCGAAAGGGAAATGCACCACGGATCATATTTCCATGGCCGGACCCTGGTTGAAGTTCCGAGGTCACCTCGATAACATCTCCAATAACCTTTTTATTGGCGCCATAAACTTTTTTAACGGCAAAGCGAATGCGGTGAAGAATCAACTCACCGGCGAATACGTGGAAGTCCCCGCCGCGGCCCGTTATTACAAGAAAGAGGGCCTAGGTTGGGTCGTATTTGGAGATGAAAACTACGGGGAAGGAAGTTCTCGTGAGCATGCCGCAATGGAACCCCGTCACCTCGGGGGTCTCGCTATTATTGTGAAAAGTTTTGCTCGTATTCATGAAACCAATTTAAAAAAACAAGGGCTGCTTCCTTTGACCTTTGTTCAAGCTTCGGATTATGACAAAGTCCAAGAAGATGATCGGGTCTCGATTACAGGACTCACGACCCTGACGCCGGGTGTTCCTTTGACGCTCACGCTTCATCATGCTAATGGATCGGAAGAATCCTTCCCCGTGGCGCATACTTTCAATGCCGGACAAATCGAATGGTTCAAAGCGGGAAGCGCCCTTAATCTCATGGGTCAGCAGGCATAAAAAAAGGACCTCCGAAGAGGTCCTTTTTTTCAACCCGTCAGCAATTAAACTTTGTTGACGTTGGTGGCTTGGGGGCCTTTTTGGCCTTGGCCAACTTCAAAGCTCACTCGTTGGTTTTCATCGAGGGTTTTGAAGCCCGTGCCTTGAATGGCAGTGTGATGAACGAAGAGATCGGCTCCGCCTTCGTCAGGGGTAATGAAACCAAAACCCTTGTCGGCGTTGAACCACTTGACAGTTCCTTGCGGCATAAATTATTCCTTTGTACTACCTGGTGATAAGAACGCACAACTTCCACCCAGGCTAGGAATCTATGCATATCAGCTAGTCATCAACTGAGATGGTAGCCATTCATCAGTATAGGGTCGAAGCCTCGAAATCAAGGCACTTGATTGCGCTCGAGTGATCTAAATAGAGTTATATCTCATCTTAGTGAAGAAGTGATTCTCCTTGAAAAATACAACTCCAAGGGTTCCCTCGCCCTCAACGAGCAATCGAAGACGTCTCCTCTGGGTGGAGTTGGAAGTGATTCGGTTCGTGGTCGTCCAAAATCTTAGGGGAATTAACCCGCCCGTCCATTTGCTAAAGTATTAGATAACGACCACTTAACCCTCTCCCTTTTCGTTTGAAGGATCGGCATGACCTCGTCGCGCTTTTCTCAGTCCTCCATCGGGCAAAAGATCATCATGGCGGTGACGGGTATTTTCTTGGTGCTCTTCGTCATCGTTCACATGCTGGGCAATCTTTTGGTCTATGCCAACGACGGCGGCCAAGCGCTCAATGCCTACGCCCAAAAGCTCCACACCCTCGCAGGAGGCTACGGGATTTGGTTGGCCCGCGGCGGACTCCTATTAGTGGTCCTGCTCCATATCTGGTCGGCCGTGCAACTCACTTTGATGAATCGACGTGCTCGACCCATTGATTATAAAAAACATGCGTACCAAGAATCCACTTGGGCCGGAAGAGGAATGCGCATCAGCGGCATCCTGGTGGCGATCTTTATTGTTTTCCATTTGCTTCATCTCACCGCAGGAAAAATCATCCTTCCTAGCCTCGCTATTCCGCTACTTGCTGAGGGGGGTATGAATGTGTATGCCAATGTCGTCCAAAGTTTTCAGATCAAGTGGGTCGCGGCCTTTTACATTGTCTCCATGTTGGCGCTAGCGCCCCATCTCGCCCACGGAATTTGGAGTCTACTTCAAACGTTAGGCCTGTCACACCCCAATTTCAATACGACTCGTAAACTGATTGCCGGGTTGCTCACCGCCCTGATCATCGTAGCGAATATTTCCTTCCCCATCGCCGTTCAACTAGGGCGAGTGACGCTCCCTTCTTCCCATGTGAGTTCCCGATGAAGCTCGATCCCAAAATCCCTAGCGGTCCGCTCACACAAAAGTGGGATCACTACCGAGAACATGTCAAACTCGTTTCTCCCGGTAATAAGCGCAAATACAAAGTCCTCGTGGTGGGCTCGGGTTTGGCGGGAGCCTCGGCCGCCGCTAGTTTAGGTGAACTCGGTTATCAGGTCGAATGTTTTTGCTATCAGGATTCCCCTCGTCGCGCACACTCCATCGCCGCTCAAGGGGGGATCAACGCGGCCAAAAATTATCATAACGACGGCGACAGCGTGTTTCGACTTTTCTACGACACCATTAAGGGCGGAGATTTCCGGGCCCGTGAAGCGAATGTCTACCGACTCGCGCAAACGTCCGTTCACATTATTGATCAATGCGTCGCTCAAGGCGTCCCGTTTGCTCGTGAATACGGCGGCTTGCTCGACAATCGATCCTTCGGAGGGGCCCAAGTCAGTCGAACGTTCTACGCGCGAGGCCAGACCGGGCAGCAACTGTTGATCGGCGCGTATCAAGCGTTGGAACGTCAGATTGGTTTAGGCACCGTAAAGATGTATGCTCGCCATGAAATGCTGGAACTCATTGTGGTGGAAGGCGTCGCGAAAGGCATTGTGGTTCGAAATATGGTGAGCGGAAAAATTGAGAGCCATATGGCCGATGCGGTATGTTTGGCGACGGGCGGTTACGGCAACGTCTTCTACTTATCGACGAACGCCAAAGGGTGTAACACCACCGCGAATTGGCGTGCGTATAAAAAAGGCGCCGCTTTTGCTAATCCTTGCTACACCCAAATTCATCCCACCTGTATTCCGGTGAGCGGCGATCATCAATCCAAATTAACCCTCATGTCCGAATCCCTTCGTAACGATGGACGGGTCTGGGTACCGAAACGTAAAGAAGACTGCGGTAAACATCCGTCGGCGATTCCCGAAGCGGATCGGGATTATTACCTCGAGCGTAAATATCCCAGCTACGGTAATCTTGCCCCCCGTGATATTTCCTCGAGGTCGGCCAAAGAAGTGTGTGATGAGGGCCGTGGCGTGGGTCCCACCGGACTCGGTGTTTATCTTGACTTCGCAGACTCCATTCGTCGCTTAGGTAAGGCTAAGATTCAAGAAAAGTACGGCAATCTTTTTGAGATGTATGAGCGCATCACGGATGAAAATCCCTACGAAGTTCCCATGCGTATTTATCCGGCGGTGCATTACACCATGGGCGGTCTCTGGGTGGACTATGAACTCATGAGCACGATCCCAGGCCTCTTTGTGCTGGGGGAAGCCAACTTTAGTGACCACGGCGCTAATCGCCTGGGCGCTTCGGCTCTCATGCAAGGTCTCGCCGATGGTTATTTTGTCTTGCCGTACACCCTAGGAAATTATTTAGCCAACGTCAAACCCACCGATCGTCCCTCTGCGGATCATGCCGAGGTCAAAAAAGCTGAACAAGCGGTTCAAAGTCGTATTGAAAAATTATTATCCATCAAAGGTCAGACCACGCCGGCTCATTTTCATCGCGAACTCGGGAAAATTATCTGGGATTACTGCGGCATGGCCCGCAATGAAGCCGGGCTTAAAAAAGCCATTAGCCTCGTACAGGATCTCAAGAAGCGATTTTGGTCCGATGTCTCGGTCCCCGGTACCGGAGCCTCGCTCAATCAGGCCCTTGAGCACGCGGGTCGGGTGGCGGACTTCATTGAACTGGGAGAACTCATGTGTCGCGATGCGCTGCAACGAACCGAATCCTGCGGAGGTCACTTCCGTGAGGAATGGCAGACGGCGGATGGGGAAGCGAAGCGAGACGATGATCGTTTCTGTCATGTCGCGGCCTGGGAGTATCAAGGCGAATCCCAAGATCCTCTTCGGCACGAAGAACCCCTTCATTTTGAAAACGTCGAACTTGCGACGCGCAGTTATAAATAAGGAAGCTTCCGATGAAACTCAAACTCAAAGTCTGGCGCCAATCCGATGCTCACACCCCGGGCCGCATGGTGGACTACACGGCCGAAGCGCAGCCGGATATGTCGTTTCTCGAAATGCTCGATGTCGTGAATGAAGGATTGATCCAGAAGGGACAAGAACCCATTGCGTTTGATCATGATTGTCGCGAAGGCATTTGTGGCTCGTGCTCGATGGTCATTAACGGACGTCCGCATGGACCCCGTGATCGTACGACGACCTGCCAACTCCACATGCGAAGTTTTAAAGACGGCGATACGGTGGTCATCGAACCGTGGCGCTCGTCGGCGTTCCCCATTCAAAAAGATCTGGTCTGTGACCGCAGTTCATTTGATCGCATTATTGCTTCCGGCGGTTTCATTTCTGCGCCTACCGGCAGTGCCCCTGATGCCAATGCCTTACCCATTCGAAAATCCGATGCCGATCGTGCTTTTGATGCGGCAGCTTGTATTGGATGCGGGGCCTGTGTGGCGGCCTGCCCGAATGCCTCGGCGATGCTTTTTGTCTCTGCGAAAATTTCTCATTTAGGTAAACTTCCCCAAGGCCAACCGGAACGTTATTCTCGTGCACTCAGCATGGTCGAACAAATGGATGCCGAAGGTTTTGGTTCCTGTACGAATCACGGAGAGTGCGAGGCTGCGTGCCCCAAGGGGATCAGCGTGGAGAACATTGCCCAAATGAATCGCGATTTCCTCAAAGCATCGGTATCGCATCGACCCGAAGTGGCGACCGGTGGGGCTGGCTAAACCGTTTCGTTCTTTTGATATTTTTCTGCCCTCCACGTCAACAGTAAGACGGGCAAGCCCAAAATCGCCGTGAAGATAAAGAAGGGGGCGTAGCCCCAGTGAGCGACGTACACGCCGGAGAATCCGGCTAAAAATCGAGGAACCAATTGCATCAATGAGGCCAGGATCGCATATTGCGTCGCCGTGTGTTTAGCGTCGGTCAAAGACGAGAGGTAAGCAATAAAAGCCGCACTCGCAATCCCGGACGAGAGATTGTCGATCGAAACAACGACCATGAGAGCTGAACGTTATGACCAAGATTACTTAAACCCGCATACAGGAGATTGCTGCCGGCAGCAAGGACGGCACCGACGGTCAACATGCGCGGAATGCCGTATCGAAGGGCGAGGACGCCTCCTAAATAGGTGCCGCCAATCGTCATAATCACGCCATAAACTTTACTGACCGCGGCGACTTCTTGTTTGGTGAAGCCCAGTGATTGATAAAAATTGTACGCCATGGCGCCCATCACCACGTCGCTAATGCGATAGATCGCAATTAACGCCAAGATCCAAATCGCTTGCTTTTGATAGCGACGAAGAAATTCGGTAAAAGGATTCACTAAGGCTGTTTTGAGCCAATCCCAAAACCGACCAACGCGAATCCGTTCTTGCGCAAGAGGTTCAGGAGAGCAGAGCACCGTCACGATTCCCACCAACATGGAGATCGCCATTACGACATATCCAAAACGCCACGCGGCTTGATCGTAGCCTTCCACCTGCTGCTGCCACGCGGTTATCCAAAGTAAACCCGCACCTGACCAAATCATCGCGAGGCGATACCCGGCCTGATAGGAAGCCGCGAGAAGCCCTTGTTCGTGGGCCGGAGCCGATTCAATTCGATAGGCGTCCAAAGCAATATCTTGCGTCGCGGCAGCAAAAGCGACCACCAAGGTACAACTGATGACGGCCATGAGGTGAGTGACGGGATGAAACCAACCGATTCCGAAAAGGCCTGCTGCGATGAGCACTTGTGTCGCGAGCAACCAGCTTCGTCGCTGACCTAGGAGTCGACTCAAGAGCGGAAGGGGTAATTGGTCGACCAACGGCGACCACATCCATTTCACGGCGTAGGCTAAGGAGACCCATGATAAAAATCCAATCGTAGAAACATCCACGCCCGCTTCACTCAAGCGAAAGAAAAGAGACCCCGCCACTAAGAGA
>AACY020383930.1_pt1 | contig 10364 bp, 7 predicted proteins | sample 267378 | NCBI WGS metagenome assembly AACY02 (sample SAMN02954345, study PRJNA13694) | marine metagenome | biome: aquatic; feature: ocean; material: water; isolation source: isolated as part of a large dataset composed predominantly from surface... | reverse complement strand
TGAGGCATGTGTAATATCATGAGATAGATTAATAAACACAAAGGCGGAGCAAAGATTCTTAAAAATGAGTGAAGAAGAAGCAAGAGAGTTCCAATTAAATACAGGAACTTTTGAAATGTTCAGAAATTTCCTATTCACACGTGTTATGCCTAATCTAAAAAGAATAGGTTTATTAACTGATGAGGTCAGGCCAAAGTTTGAAGCATTAGGTTTACTCGAGTATGAGAATGCTCCAGATGATTTTGAATGCGACTGGGCTGAAATGAAGAAACCATTAGAAAAATTTGGTCAAATACCAACTGCCTTATAACTTTAAATTTGTTTTAAAGTTCATATATTATTAATATAACGATGGAGAAATAATTATGTCAAAACACTCTGCTTTAAATACATTTGGTAGATCGGGTAACCCGGCTTTTACGAAAAATTTTACTGGCTCATATGATATTCCAGTAAATGAAAGAATGACTCTAGATGGTGCTGTAAATAAAACTGGTATCTTATTGTCATTATGTTTTGGTGGAGCTTTTGTTGGGTGGAATATTCCAACATTAATGATTCCTGCTGCGATTATCGGATTTGTATTAGCGCTTGTTACTATCTTTAGAAGTCCTGCAAAAGCTGGCTCTACTGCACCATTATATGCTTTATCACAAGGTATATTTTTAGGTGGGATCACAATGATCTTTGAAACTCAGTTTCCTGGAATAGCAATACAGGCAATTGGACTTACCTTTGGAATACTTGCGTCTTTGTTATTTTGTTACAAAAGCGGAATTATTAAACCTACTGAAAATTTTAGACTTATGGTCTTTTCAGCTACAGTTGGTATAGGTATTGTCTATCTAGTTAGCATACTAATTAATCTTTTTGGAAGCGGTGAACAGGTTATGATGATTCATAGCAGCGGTCCTGTGGGAATAGGCTTTTCTCTTTTTGTTGTAGGAATTGCATCTTTAAATCTAGTTTTAGATTTTGATTTTATCGAAGAAGGTGCAGAAAAAGGAATGCCAAAATATATGGAATGGTATGGGGCTTTTTCATTAATGGTTACATTAATATGGCTTTATATGGAAATCCTTAGACTTCTTGCCAAATTAAGAAGGTAAGGAAATTTGAACTATATTTTTGGAATCATTGCGGTTGCATCCTTATTTATTTTTTTTAATCTTGCTAAAGTTAGGGCCTCAGAAAAGCAAAGAAATAGAGATAATAAGATAGACTGGTCAATAACTAGATATCATAATTTCTATAAAGGCTTTTTAGTGGTAGTCGTAGTAGTCTTGTTGTCTGCTTTTTTAATTAGCTTTTTTATAAAATAATTCTTAGGTTAAATGTTATGAGCATAAAAGAGATAAATCTATTTAAATTCATTTTTAGTTTAGCTTTCTTATACCCATTAATTTTAGTTAATGCTGAGAATTATAATGCACCAATCATTCAACCTGGAGCACCAGGAAATCCTTCAAAAGTGCTTGGTCCTGAGGATGCAACAAATATATCTAATACATCCTATATAAAAGCTGATGTTGAATTTCTTAAAGGAATGATTGTTCATCATGAGCAAGCAATCCTTATGTCTAATATGGCGGCAGAACGAACAAATAATAAAATAATAATTGATCTTGCTAAAAGGATAGATGCCTCACAAGAAGATGAAATTAACTTTATGGAAAGTTGGCTGAAACAGAGAAATGAATTCAGTGACAATACACATAACAATCATCACATGCATGGAAGTCATCATATGATCAATAGTCATGAAATGCATTTAGATATGGCTGGTATGGCTACTCCAAAGCAATTAAATGATTTAAGTAATTCTAAAAGCACAGATTTTGATAGGTTGTTTCTTCAACTAATGATCACTCACCATGATGGTGCATTGGAAATGGTTGAAGAGTTAAAAAAATATCCAGGAAATACCTATGACCCTATTCTAAATGAATTTGTATCAGATCTTGTTAATGATCAAGGTGTTGAAATAGAAAGAATGAATGGTATTTTAGTAGGCCTTTCAGATGACCCAAGATCTGGATTAGCGCCTGGTTTATATATTGCTGATGAAGCTATTCTAAACATGGAATTAATAGCCTCGCTAAGAAAGCCAACTGGGTTTTTTGATCCTGAAAATCCAGAAGCAAAAGGATCTGAAGATTTAACAGAAGACAATGAAAATAAAACAACTGCAGAGATTTCAAGATCTCTTCGCTCTCCAATGTTGTCTTTCGCAAATACTGATATGGCGTTTAAAGACAATATTCTTGTTGCTGGAAATTATCATGGTTTTAATATTTACGAGCTAAATGAAAACGGTATCCCTAATCTTATTTCCTCCGTTGTATGCCCAGGAGGTCAAGGGGATGTATCAATAGTTGGCGATCTTCTTATTATGTCCGTTGAAGAAAATAGAAGTAGAGTTGATTGTGGTTTGGAGGGAGTAAATAGAGATTCGAGTCCTGATAGATTCAGGGGAATAAGAATATTTGATATTTCTGAGTTAGCTAAGCCTAAGCAAGTTGGTGCTGTTCAAACATGCAGAGGATCTCATACTCACTCAGTGGTTTCTAGTTCAGATACTAATATCATTGTATATAACTCTGGAACTGGACGTGTTAGAGATAATGATGAATTATCAGAATGTTTTGGCTGGGATGGTGGTGGAACTTCTTATTTCACAATTGATGTAATAGAAATACCTGTTAAAAACCCATCTGAATCAAAGATTGTTAAAAGTCCAGCTGTATTTATGGACATGGAAACAGGAAGAGTTGCGGGTTTATGGCGTGGTGGTGATCATGGAGATGATACTCAAGATACTTCACCAACCGATCAATGTCATGATATTACTGTATTTCCTTCAAAAAATATTGCTGCAGGAGCCTGCTCTGGTAATGGAATTTTATTTGATATATCTGACCCTTACAATCCTAAAAGATTAGACGTTGTAACAGATATTGGTTTCGCATATTGGCACTCAGCAACTTTCAATAATGATGGAACCAAAGTAATTTTTACTGACGAATGGGGCGGCGGTGGTCGAGCAAGATGTCGTGCTTGGGATCCTTTAGATTGGGGTGCTGATGCAATCTATGACATCGTTGATAATGAGCTAGAATTTAAGAGTCACTATAAAATGCCTGCTCCTCAATTAGAAACTGAAAATTGTGTTGCTCATAATGGGTCGATAATTCCTATACCAAACAGAGATATATTTGTTCAAGCCTGGTATCAAGGCGGCATTTCAATAATGGATTTTACCGATTCATCTAATCCAAAAGAAATTGCCTATTTTGATAGAGGCCCAATACTGGAAGACTTATTAATCACAGGTGGATATTGGTCAACGTATTATTATGAAGGTTTCATTTACGGAACTGAAATTACAAGAGGTCTTGATGTCTTCAAATTATTACCAAGTGAATATATTAGTGAAAATGAAATTGAAGCAGCCTCAAAAGCTTTTCCTGTGACCGGTGTTAAAGTATTTAATCCTCAACAGCAACTTCCAATGTCATGGCCTAGCTCATTTCTTGAATAGGTTTTAAATCAACATGTTAGTTGCTATCGATTTTGGAATAACAAATACAGATGTTGTAATCAATGAGGCCGAAAAAAATAAATTTTACACATTTCCTACAAAAAAAATTAACGAAGACTTTATTGGCAATATCCTAGATTCAATTCAACTGAACACGAGCAAAATTTCCAATATAGCTGTAACCGGTGGTAAATCTAGTGATTTAAAAGATAGCTATAATAATATTCCTATTACAAAAATTAATGAGATTGATGCAATTGGGTATGGTGCAATTGCATTATATAACATTGGTAACAAACCTTTTGTAGCTGTAAGCGCTGGAACCGGGACTGCTTGCATATATCATAACAACGGTCAATTTACTCATTTAGGTGGCATATCTGTTGGAGGAGGAACTCTTCAAGGGTTAACAAAACATCTAATCAACATTAAAAATCCAGATGATATCGAGCAAATGGCAAAGAGAGGAGACAGAAAAAGATTAGATTTTTTAATTGGGGATGTTGTAAATGAGATTGGTTCACTGTACCCAGAAATAACTGCTTCAAATTTTGGTAAAGCAAAAGAAATTGAGGATATATCGTCTGATGATATAGCAGCATCTATATCAAATATGATTGGAGAAGTAATTGGCACAATATCATATTTAAATGCAATGCTATGCAACGAGCATGAGGTCTACTTTCTTGGAAGAGTCTCTTTGAGTGATGTTATTAAATCTGGAATTGAGGATAGACTTGCGCTCGCAAAAGTAAATGGTAGGTTTGAAGATAATAGAGAATATGGTAATGTACTGGGAGCATTAAGCTATATTCAGGCAAAATAAATAAATTTTTTATATAATTTCAATAATATGGAAGTTGTTACCGACAAATCAATCATCATTACCCTTGCGATACCAGTATTTTTTTTACTGATAATAGTTGAATACATTTACGGAAGATTAGTTGGTAAAAATACTTATCGTCTAAATGATACTGTAACCAGCATTACTATAGGTATGATAAGTAGGTTTCCAACTATGTTAAATCTTGGTGCACAAAGCGTAATATTTTTATTTATAAGCAATTATTTAACCAAAAATGGTTTAGCATTACTTTCTGTCAAAAACCCATTTACCTGGATAATTGCGTTTCTCTTATACGACTTATCTTATTATTGGATGCATAGAATGCATCACGAAATAAAAATATTATGGGCAACTCACAGCGTTCATCATCATGGAGAAGATTACAATCTTGCTACCGCGTTAAGACAAACTAGCACTGGTTGGCTGTGGAAATGGATTTTTTATATGCCAATGATTCTTCTGGGAGTCCCCGTTGAAGTTTTTATAGCTGTTGCTGGTGTAAATCTGGTATATCAATTCTGGGTTCATACCGAACACATAGGCAATCTAGGTTTTTTAGAAAAGATATTTATTACACCAATGAATCATCGAATACATCATGCTAAAAACAAAGAATATATCGATGCTAATTATGGTGGTGTATTTATAATCTGGGATAGGATGTTTGGAACATACACACCGCAAAGAGATGACTTGCAGCCAGTATATGGAACTGCTACACCATTAAACAGCTGGAATCCAATGTGGGCAAATTTTCAAGTTCTTTCAATCATGGTTAAAGATACGATTAAAACTAAATCATGGAAAGATAAAGCTAAGGTATGGTTTTCACAAACATATTGGAGACCTGAAGATTGTATTGAAGAAAAAGACCCCAATGACTTTTACAAAAAGTTCAATCCTGAAATTGGTTCAGATATAAAGATATTTGGTTTTGTTCAAATGTTATTTACAATTGCAGTATCTGGATGTGTTCTTACTTTTGTTGCTCAGCATCAGTATTCTGAAATTGCAATATTTGGATTCATTATAATTATGATTTCAACGTTAACCGCTTATTTAATGCAAGCAAAAACTTTAGCTTATCGATTAATAATGTTCTTCTCTTTCTTTACTATTTTTGGCATATATTATTTTGACATTTTAAATATAGAACTTATTTCAACGAAATTGCTACTAGCTCAGTTGTATTTAAATATACTAGGAGTTATTGCCAAATACTTTATAGAATCATTGCAAAATATGAAACTATTAGGAACCAAATAGATTACTGAACATCAAACCTATCAGCGTTCATAACCTTATTCCACGCATGAACAAAGTCTTTAACAAACTTTTCACTTGAGTCATCCTCAGCATAAACCTCTACAATAGCTCTTAATTGAGAATTTGAACCAAAAACTAAATCTGATCTTGAAGCTGTTCTCACTTTTTCGCCAGAACTCCTATCAAATGCTTCGTATGAGTTTCCAGTACCATTTGGTTTCCACTGAACGGACATATCGAGTAAAGTTTTAAAGTAATCATTACTGAGTTTGTTAGAGTCCTCTGTAAATAATCCATAACCATTAGAACTAATTCCTAGAGACCTCATTCCACCTACCAAGACTGTCATTTCTGGTGCTGTAAGACCTAATAATTGTGCTTTATCAAGCATAATTTCTTCTGGAGGTGTATTAATACCCTTAGCATGAAAATTTCTAAAGGCGTCTGATTTTGACTCTAAGACCTCAAATGACTCTACATCTGTTTGATCTTGAGAAGCGTCGCCTCTTCCTGGAGTGAAAGGAACATTAACTCCTGAAGCTATTTCAATTCCAACATTTCCAGCCAAAACTATAATGTCTGCAATTGAAGCGCCAGATTTATTTGAGATTTCTTGGTAAACCTCAAGAACTTTATTTAATTGACTAGGATTATTTACTTCCCAATCCTTTTGAGGAGCTAATCTAATTCTTGCGCCATTTGCACCTCCTCGCATATCTGAACCTCTAAAAGTTGATGCGCTAGCCCAAGCAGTTTCGACCATTTCTTGTATAGACAATCCTGAGTCAACAATTAATTGTTTTACTGCCTCTATGTCATATTCTGAACTACCTACTGGTATCGGATCCTGCCAAATTAGTTCTTCTTGAGGAACTTCTGGACCCATATACCTAGTTTTAGGTCCCATATCTCTATGTAAAAGTTTAAACCAAGCTCTAGCAAAAGCGTCCGCAAATTCATCAGGATTTTCATGGAATCTTTTTGAAATTTTGTTGTAAATCGGATCTTCTCTTAAAGCCATATCAGCAGTGGTCATCATTGTTGGTACTTTCTTTGAGGAGTCTTCAGCATCAGGTGCCATATCCTCCTCGGTTTGACCAACAGCATGCCAAATATGAGCGCCTGCTGGGCTTTTAGTTAGTTCCCAATCATAACCAAATAACAAATCGAAATATCCGTTATCCCATTGAGTTGGATTTGCTGTCCAAGCACCTTCAATACCACTTGTAATTGTATCGCTACCTACACCAGATGCATAAGTACTTGACCATCCAAAACCCATTTCTTCTAATGGAGCACCTTCTGGCTCAGATTGAACGTGATCTTCTGCGCCAGCACCATGAGCCTTGCCAAAAGTATGACCTCCTGCAACTAATGCTACAGTTTCTTCATCATTCATTGCCATTCTTCCAAAGGTCTCTCTGATGTCATGTGCACTTGCTAAAGGATCAGGATTTCCATCTGGACCTTGAGGATTAACATATATCAGCCCCATTTGAACAGCTGCTAATGGATTATCTAACTCCCTTTCTCCCTTATATCTTTTATTTTCTAACCACTCTGATTCTATTCCCCAATGAATATCTTCTTCTGGGCCCCATATATCTGGTCTTCCACCACTATAACCAAATGTAGTTCCTCCCATTGATTCAATGGCAACATTTCCAGCGAGGATTAGTAGATCTGCCCAACTGATTTTTTTTCCATATTTTTGTTTTATTGGCCACAAAAGTCTTCTTGCTTTATCTAGATTTCCGTTATCAGGCCAGCTATTAAGGGGGGCAAAACGCTGTGCTCCAGTTCCGCCACCGCCTCTTCCATCAGTATTTCTGTATGTCCCCGCCGCGTGCCAAGTCATCCTTATGAAAAAAGGTCCATAATGTCCATAATCAGCAGGCCACCAATCTTGAGAATCAGTCATTAAATCAGTTAGATCTTTCTTTAATGCATCATAATCAATTTTTTCAAATTCTTTTCTATAATCGTAGTCATCATCCATTGGATTAGACTTCACATCATGTTGATGCAGAATATTTAAATTTAATTGATTAGGCCACCAATCTTTATTTGATGTACCGCTTGAACTATGAGTTGTCATTGCCCCATGCATAACAGGACACTTTCCTTCAACTTTATCAGTCATATCTAATAACTCCTAAATAAATGTGCAATATCAGTTTGATATATTAAATATACTATTAAAAAATTTAAAAAAAAAGTACTAAAGTATATAAAAAATGGTGGAGCTACGCGGGATCGAACCGCGGACCCCCTGCTTGCAAAGCAGGTGCTCTCCCAGCTGAGCTATAGCCCCACATAAGGTTGAGATATTGTATCTTTAAAGAATAAATTTTTGTATATTTAATCTAAATCTTTTTTGTTATTTATAGGTGCTAATTTTGATGTTCTTGTCATTGATGGAGAAGGATTTTTACTGCTTTTTCCAGAGTTAGATTCATGAACAACTTTTTTATATTTATTAAATACTTCAAATAGTAAGTAAAACCAAAACCCATTAACCATTGGCTCAACTAATGCATCTACTGCTGCAAGGTTTAAAGGTGCTCCTGTTAATAGTCTATTACAGGCCATGGCTATAAAAATATGTCCTACTGTATAAATAACTGCTAAATAAATACCAACACGACTGCTATTAAAAAGCTTAAAATTATTAGCTTCAATTTTTTGTATGATGGTTTTCTTTAAAAAAACTAATAAAAAATAAAACCAGAAACCATTAATTATTGGCTCAATAAATGCATCAGCAGCAGCCACATCAAAAGAAGCTCCTGTGATAATTCTATTGCAAGTCATTGCAATTAGGATATGTCCTACCGTATATACGAAAGCAAGTATTAGATTATCATATTTGAAAATCTGTGTGTCGTCGTATTTTAAATAGTCTTTCATAATATTATTTTACTTCAAAAAAAGGGGCAATTGAATTGCCCCTTTAAATTTTAGGGGTACTGTATCACACCCCTCTCCTCTAAAACTCTTTTAGAAAGTTTTTCTAATTGAGATTCTCATATTAAATGGCTCACCTACAGATGCCTGATGTGTACTATGTGAATGAGGGAAATATAACTCATCAGTTAAATTTTCTATATTCATTTGAACACTTAAATCATCTGCGATTTGATAGTAAGCTCCAAGGTCTACTCTTGTATATTCAGGAAGTACTAGACCTGGTTTATTATTGCTAATATTTGATTCACCTTGTTTTGTCATGCCCAAGGCCCAGCCAAATTTATCAGATACTTCATATGTAGCAAAAAGCGATAACATAGTATCTGGAATCTCTCTTGGCTCTCCTCCAGAACTGGTCTTACCATCCATTGAGGTATAGCCAAAAACAACACTCATCTTGTCGGTTACTTTACCTTTTACTTCAAGTTCGAGGCCATCAACCTGTAAGCCAACAATTTCGTTTGTTTCACCAGTGACACTGTCTCTTGTTGCAACTGTTTGCTCACTGTCAAAATATGCTGCTGTTAAGCTTAAGCCATCATTAAGAGCAACTTTTACACCAACTTCAGTACTTTCGTATACATCTGGGTCAAGTGCCGCACTACTCGCTGATAGTGATTTAAATTGTTCTCCAGATCTTGGAAGGAAGCTTTCACTATAACTGTAGTACCAAGAAACATTTTCTTTTGGTTTATAAATAATTCCAGCCCTTGGTGAAAATTCTTTATCTTCTCTTGATTGAGCAGTACCATTTTTGATATCTGTAACAGTAATATCAAAAGTGTCATGACGTCCACCGATCATTACTTTAAGATTATCTGATACATCTATTTGATCTTGAATGTAAACAGAGGTTACCTCAATATCAGATTTAGTTTTACTCTTTAAATCTGCAGTAAAATCATTACTTGTCGCAACACCAGCTGAATTAACTGTGAAATCCATTGGTCTTGAAATATTAAAAACCTCATTATCATCTGAAGTTGTAGACCAAAAAGTATTATATCTATGGTTATTATTAGTTGTATCGATCATCTCTGCGCCTACTAAAATAGTATGAGTAGCAGAACCCATTTGAATTTCGTTTACTAAATTACCTGTGATTATAGTATTTTCACGTTTTGTTGGATCAAGATAACCATCCATTGTTACAACGGTAGCTCCAGCTGTATATCCAGATGCATAATAGTTCTTATACATTTTTTCAAATTCACTTGAAACTATTGATAAATTACCTTTTCTTGTATCTGAAAATTCTGTACTAAGTGTAGCTCTAAGAATATCAGCTTCTAAAGTTGTCAGATTATCTCCATGAGGATCACCGAAAGTAATTTTTTCAAATCTTTTGACCGGCTCTCCATTTTCAGTAGGAATACCTCTATCGATATACCTCTCATGGTCTGCATGCTCATATGATAGGTCAAGAGTTGTTTTATCACTTAATTGTAGTTTAAGCGTTGGATTAATGCCCAATCTATCTCCATCATAATGATCTCTGTGATTTTCTAAAGCATCGCTATGCATCATGAAACGAAATGCTGAGTTATCACCACTTTGCATGTTGTAATCTAAAGCAAGATCATTGGCACCAAATGTATCCATTCCGAAGTCTACTGAACCAAATTGCTCACCTAAAACAGCTTTCTTGGATACTCTATTGATAACGCCACCTGTTCCGCCTCTACCAAATAGGAGCGCATTTGGGCCTCTCAATATTTCAACTTGTTCTACGATATA
>AACY020539398.1_pt1 | contig 10365 bp, 12 predicted proteins | sample 267378 | NCBI WGS metagenome assembly AACY02 (sample SAMN02954345, study PRJNA13694) | marine metagenome | biome: aquatic; feature: ocean; material: water; isolation source: isolated as part of a large dataset composed predominantly from surface... | reverse complement strand
GTAGCAGCAGCCAAACTTGAACTCCCACGACTCGTGTACGAGCAAGAATACGAAGCAAAATTCGTGACGGAGTTCGGAGCGATCTTCAAAGAACCACTCCGTTACGACACGCCACCCACCACCGGATACCGTGAAGCAACCGGCTGCGACTTCGCGTACACCAGCAAAAGTGGTGACTACACCGTATTTCTCACCGGTCGACTCCACGAAAACAAACTTTATTTAACGAACGCATATCGACGACAAGCCGAAACGAACGAATGGATGCACGCACTCAAACAATGCAGCAACCCATTCGCATTCATCGGCGGGCAAGAAAAAGGCATCACGCAACTACTACGCCAACAAGGCATCAACCTCAAAACCGCGAACGCCACCACCGACAAACTAGCGCGCGCGCAACCCGCAGCAGCCGCATGGAATCGCGGTGATATTCTCATACCCAGCGACGCACCATGGGTGGATGACGTCCTACCCGAAATTCTTGCGTTCACCGGCAATAATCAAGTTGATGAACACGACGACACGATCGACGCGCTCAGCAGCCTGCATTACGCTCTCCACCAGCAACCACAACCCCGCGCCCGCATTCTCTAAGGAGAAACCATGCCAACCATTTTGGATCGCCTCCTAGGGCGCACACAACGCACGGAAAAAGCCTCCACAAATTATCGTAGTGGCACGTACTACACGGACCTACCGCAAGCCGTATGGACGCCCCACGATTACGGTCGCATCGCCAAAGAAGGCTACCAACACAACATTTGGGTGTACGCCTGCATTCGAGAAATCACGAACGCAGCCAAAACCACCCCCTTCATCCTGTACGAAACGCAAGGCAACGGCGACAAGATTGAACTCACAAACCACCCCATGCTTGACCTGCTACGCAAACCCCACGGTGACGATCCTGTACACCCCGTAACGTGGGAAGGCTTCCTCGAAGCCACCATCGCGTACCTGTTAATCAGCGGCAATTACTATATTTACAAGCAGAAACCTGAAAGTCGTAATGCACCACCACTCCGCCTGTACACGCTACGACCTGACCTCACCACCATGCATAGTGACGGTAGTCACACGTACGGGGCAGGCATCACCGAAAAACGTTTCCCACCTGGCGAAGTGCTGCACGGCACACTCTTCCATCCCCTCAACGACACGTACGGCTTAGGCGTCATCGAAGCAGCCAGTCGCGGAATTGACATGTTCAACGCTGGTATGGCTCACAACGTCAAACTCCTGCAGAACGGAGCGCGACCCGCGTCCGCGTGGATTAGTGAAGGTGACCTGACGGACGAACAATTCGAACGCATGCGCAGCCAAATGATGAGGTACGAAGGACCCAACAACGCCGGAAAACAACTCCTTCTCGAAGGCGGCATGAAATGGCAAGACCTTAGCCTCACGCCACACGAGATGGATTGGTTGAACGGCATTGACAACGCCGCACGCCAAATTCACGCAGCGTTCGGAGTGCATCCCGTCCTCACCGGCATGCAACAAGGCACCTTCGAAAATCAACGCATGGCCATGCGCGGCCTGTACATGGGCGCCGTCCTTCCCGTCATGCGACACGTCCTAAGCGACCTAACAGCGTTCCTACGTGTCGACTACGGCGACAACCTCACGCTCACCGTGAACCGCGACGGCATTGAAGCACTAAGCGAAGATCAAGACAGCCTGTATGAACGTGTCACGACCGCATTCACCAGTGGCGTACTCACCCGCAATGAAGCACGCGAAGCCCTCGGATACGAAGAAGTTCCTGACGGCCAAACGTTCTACACGCCAGGTGTCACACTCAACAACTCAACACGCATGCAAACAAAAAGTGCGGAAGACGAAATGTACTACAAACGATTCGACGCGGAACTCACCAGGCGAGAAGAACGCGCAGAACGCAACATTCGTGCAGCCCTACGCCAGCAACGAGCACGCCTACTCAACGCCCTTGAAGAAGCCACACCCAACACCATCACTGACGTCGTAAACCGCGTGTACGACAATAGCGAACTGTTGGAAGTCCTCACAGAAGAAATTCTTCTCGCCATGACAGAAGAAGCGCGAGACACCATCACTACCCTCAAAGGCACTGCACCCACGGAAGTAAAAGAACTTCAAGACCTGTTCGGGTTTTACAGCGAAGACGCTCTACGCGAAGCTGAAGCTCGCGCAGGGCAAGCCGTGACGCAAACCACACGCACGCAACGCGCTCTCGTCAACCAAGTCGCGCAAGACGCCATTGTTGAAGGACTCGCCATTCGAGACATTGCACTACGCATTGACGATATTGCCCTCACCCCCATCTACCGCAATCGAAGCGTCACGATTGCACGCACCGAAATTGTTGGCGCATCCAACCGCGGCAAGTACTACGCTGCGAAAGGCACCGGACTCAAACTCAATAAAAAGTGGCTTGCCACACCCATTGGTGACTTTCGAGAAGATCACGTTGCCGTAAACGGCATGGAAATTGCGTTGGATGACGAGTATGACGTGGGTGGCGTCCGCATGTTGCACCCGCACAGTCCAGGCGCTCCCGCTGATCAGGTAGTGAACTGCCGATGCACGTACCGCATGGTGGTTCCTGATGCCTAAACCCACGCAAGCAATGCGAGAAGAAGCAGACCGAGGATTAGCTTGGCGACGCGAACATGGTCGCGGTGGCACGGAGGTAGGCATTGCGCGAGCAAGAGACATATCGAACAATCAAAACTTATCGATGGACACCGTTCAACGCATGGCGTCCTATTTCGCGCGACACGCTGTCGACAAAGAAGCTGAAGGTTGGCGACCTGGGGAAGACGGGTACCCGAGCAACGGGCGGATCGCCTGGGCCCTCTGGGGCGGCGACCCCGGTCAAACCTGGGCAAACAACATTCTTGACTCGGAAGGAGAACGAACAATGACCAACCTCGAAACGAAAGCCTTCCATTTCAAGATGGAAGACATGATGGACGACGGCACCTTCACCGGGTACGCCTCAACATTCGATATGGACAGTATGGGCGACACAATCCTGCCAGGCGCATTCAAACGCACGTTGAATTCGTGGGCAGCAAAAAACAGACCCATTCCCGTCTTGTGGCAACACAAGGCTGACGAACCGATCGGCGTCACCCTAAACGCCATGGAGGACGAACGCGGACTCCGCGTGCAAGGACGCCTCCTCATGGAACTTCAACGCGCCAAAGAAGCGTACGAAGCCGCAAAAGCAGGCATCCTTGGTGGACTCAGTATTGGGTTCAGCATTCCGCGTGACGGTGCCACCCGCATGACTGACGGCACCCGCGAAATTCGCGAAGTCAAACTCTACGAGTACAGTTTCGTGACGTTCCCCGCTAACGAATCCGCTGTCTTCACGAACGTCAAACAAACAGAAGACCTAGCGGAAATTAAAGCCCTACTCCTTGACATCAAACAAGAATTGCGGAGCGCCTCCGTCGCGCCCACAAATCTTGTTGATGAACCGGCACCAGCTTCAGACGAGTTGTCTACGCTGCTCGCCACCGCTCGCCAACTACGACAAACCCTCACTCAACGAAAGGAACAAACACATGTCGGAAATGACTGAATTGAAGCAACTGCACACGGAATTGAACACGACGTGGGAAGAATTCAAGCGCGTCAACGAAACCGCTGCGGAAGAACGCGCCAAGTACGGTAAGCAAAGCGCCCTCGTCACGGAGCAACTTGAAGCCGTCAACAAGCGCCTTGACGAGATCGAAGTTCGCCAAAATGATTTGCGTGAAACGACTGCCGCGAAAACTGACGGTCGTGAACTTCGCACGTGGGCACGCACCGGCGTAATCAACGGCGTGGACACCCGCAACGTTGAAGTGAAACTCATGAACCTTGATGACACGACCGGCAATCATGGAGTCCTGCAGAACGACGCTTACCTCGCTGAAATCCAAAAAGCTGGCGTGGAATTCTCGCCCGTTCGTCAATTCGCGCGTGTCATCAGCATTGGTACGACCGCCATTGACATTCCGCGCCGCAGCACCACCGCATCCGCCAGCTTCATTGGTGAGACTGCAACCCGCACGGAAACCACGAACCCTGACTACGTGCTGGTCAACATTCCCGCGTACGAACTGTACGCACGCGCGGACATTAGTCGCCAACTCGTTGAGGACGCCGAGTTCAACATTGAACAAGAAATGGCCGTCGAGTTTGGTGAGCAGTTCGGCGTGGCCGAAGGCACGGCCTTCATTGGTGGCAACGGAACGACTCAACCCACCGGCCTGCTTGACTCGTCCGGTGGTATTGATGGTGTGAACGCAAATGAGGACAGCACCGGAGTCCTGCAAGTCGAAGACCTGTTCGACTTGGCGTACGGCGTGAAAGCTGAATACGCTCGCAATGGTGCTTGGATGCTGAACCGCGCGACCCTTCCGTTGATTCGTCAGTTTGAGACGAGTGCTGGTGGGTACATTTGGGCGCCCAGCATCGCGCCGGCTGACCCTGCCACGATCCTTGGCAGCCCGTACGTGGAAGCGACCGACATGGACGCCCCTACTGCCGGTGCGTTCGGCACGGGCGCGCAACCCATCATTTTTGGTGATCTGCGTCGCGCATACACGATCGTGGATCGTACCGGCGTTGAGATTCAGCGTGACCCTTTCACGCTCGCTGCGTCCGGTCAAATTCGGTACATTGCTCGTAAGCGCGTTGGTGGCAAAGTCATGATTGCTGAAGCCGCCAAGTCGCTCGACTTCGCGTAAACCTAAATTACTGGGCGCAACTCATTTAGGTTGCGCCCACCTTTTGAAGGGAGGTGGACGTGCCTTATACGGTCAAACGCATCACGGCACCCGCTCAACGTGTTGTCGCTGCGCAAGATGTCAAAACAATGATCGGTGACGACCCAAACATCAGCAATGCGCTTGTTGAACGGATGATTGATGCCGTGACGATCGCTTGCGAGGATTACAGCCGTCGCGCCTTCATCACGCAAACGTTTGAACTTGTGTTGGATCACTTCCCGAAGGAACGCCCGTCGGACGCGCCATGGTGGCTGGATACCGTGTACTCATTCGCGAACGCGGTAGAGGTGCCCATGCCTCCATTGCAAAGCGTGACCAGCATCAAAGTGTTTGACTACAGTAATAACGAATCAACGATCGATAGTGGCGTGTACTTTGTGAACACGCGAAGTGAACCAGGCAGTATTGTGCCAAGGCAATTGGAGACATGGCCAACCGAAGTTCTGCCGGAGGCCGGTGTAGTCATCAGGTTTGTAGCCGGGTACGGTGACGATGCTGGCGACGTACCACTTGACCTTCGTTCAGCCGTTGCTATGCAAGCCGGTCACCTTTTGTCGTTGCGTGACCCAGCCGTGCAGGCTCGCACGATTGACAATGCAAGCGTCACGTACCGGGAGGTTGGTGAAGAAGGTTTAATTCGTCCCGTCCGACGATTGTTGGATCATTACAGGATTGTTCGCTTGTGACGTTCATTGCGCAGTTCCTCACGCAAGAAGCCACGTGGGAAAAGTTGACGGGTACAAACTCGTACACGGGCAACACGTACAATGCGCCGGTCACCATCAACGTTCGTTGGTACACGGAAACAAAACGTGTAGACGCTAGCGCAGGCGCAGCGGATCAAGGCGTCAGGCATTTAGCTGTAACGCACATAAGCACGCAAACAGCCGTATCGGTAGGTGATCGCGTTACGGACGAAAATGGCGTGGAACGCTTCGTTGAATCCGTCAGGAAGAACCGCGCAGCGAACGGAACGTTCAGTCATTACGTGGCGACCCTCCAATGAGTGTCGTTAAGTTCGTATCCAACGCGCGAGTACCACTCGACGCCCTACCAACCTTAAAACGCAAAGGCTTAGACGCAGCTGGCGTGACGGTCGCAGGAGCAAGCGCAGAATTAACGCCCGTGGAAACCGGCAGGTTGCGAAGCAGTATTTCTTATCGCGTAATCAACGAAAATAATTTGCATGTCGGAACAAACGTTGAATACGGAAAGTTTGTTCACGAAGATATATACGCTTCGCACGAAATGGGTCAAGCCAAGTTCATCAGCACCGCCATTGACCGTGAAACACGCACCGTGCAGCAACACATTCAAGCTGCGCTCGAGGGACGCTTATGAGCGTCTTGACTGACCTAGCTACTCGTCTTGATGACGCTGGTGTCGCTACTTTGGATACGAATCTGTTTCGAGGCAGGTTCCCTAACGAACCTGACGAATGCATTGCGTTGCAAACGTTTGGTGAGCCTGAACCACGCATACGAAACAATGCGTACCTTGCAGCTGATGAACGCTTCAATGTTCAAGTTGCAGTTCGCAGCCTTTACCAACGTGCAGCGGAAACTCTTGCTGATTCTGCGTGGGACGCAATTCAGTTTCGCAGCGAAACATTGACGAGCGGCAGGTATTACCCGTACGCACGCGCGACAAGTACACCTAGCTTCATTGGTGTGGACGATCGCGGGCGTCACCTCGTGACGTTCGACGTGCAGGTCAGGCGACTACGGAGCACAGGATTGTGACAACCATCGTCATTTTTACGCATGAGACACGCGAACGTGAGCTTGCACGAACCGTGAAAAGCATACGAGACGCGAACCTTTACGTGGACTTCATTAGCTTAGATACGGGACCAGGCAGCCCAATGAAGAACAGGTTGAATGCCATGAATGCGCTTCGTAATGGGTACGTAGGAGAAGACATTCTTGTGCTTGAAGATGACGTCATGGCAAGCATCAACCTTGCATCATGGTTGCGGTACTTGCATTTCAATGTGCATCAAGCCGTATGCCTCCTGCCCATGAAGCCCGAGTTCTATTCGGAACGCACCGAAGTCATTCTTCGTAATGAACGCATGAGGAAAGCTACGCCGTCACGATTGGAAGTGAACCCAAGGTTAATGCATTGGTGGGGCAGTCAAGCCTTGTGGTTCCCACCCCGCATTGCTGAAGGCATCCTAAATGATGAACGCTTCAGTGTCGAGGATGAGAAACCAATGGGGCCATGGGACCACGCCATCAGGCAGTTCTTGATGGGCAATAATGAAGAAATGTTAATGGCGTTCCCTGCTGTGTTTCAGCATCAATCCCCACCGTCCGTCCGGCAACGCAAGAATCGTCGGCAACGCCTCGCTGCAATCTTCGATCCTGAAAGTGTTCCCCCCGCACCATGACGACGATCGCTATGTACAGTCACGCTTCCCGCAGTGACATTCGCGCGAAAACACTGAAGCTTCTAGAAGGCGTCAATATGGCCGTTGATGCAGTGACGGTGCAGGACACTCCACCTAAACAGTCGGAGAACCGTAGGAACGCCCATACGGCCCTCACGGCAGCATTCAATGACAAACCCGTGCTCGTACTGGAAGACGACATTATTCCCAACCGTTACCTTCCAGATTGGCTTGCGTGGTTGAGTCGCACGAGCGATAGTGTCACAACCCTGTACGCTTGCGTCGGCAAATTCTACGACCACGAAATACGTCGATTCGTAGAGAATCACGCTGCTGTCCCACCACACTTGTGGGGCCTCCGCAAACTTGAAGGCCTTCGCGGGTTTTATGGTGCGCAAGCCGTCTGGATTCCAACTCGCATTGCTAATCAAATGATTCATGATCGCAAGTTCCAATTGTTTGAGCATGAACCGTACGGACCGTGGGACCACGCAATTCGAACGTTCCTGCAGGACAACGGTTACTCAATGAACGTAACGATCCCGAACTTGGTGCAGCATCAAGCACCACCAAGTGTCGTGAATCGAACTGGGCTAAGACACAAAACCAACATTTTTGATGTGGCGGCAAGACCGCCGGAAAGGAAGTAAACAATGGCGCAAGGAGCAAGCGGAGTAACGACCAGCACTGCGAGTCGCTTGGTGATTGATGCTGGCGTCGTGTACTACAACATTGACGTCACGAGTCTTGAGGATGGTACGGCGTCCACGCCAGTGGCGGATGCCAAGGCTAGCGGCACGCTGCTGGGCGCGACGCGCGGTGGGAACACGTTTAGTGCTGGTCGCACAATGCGTGAAATGGAAGCGGACGGAAAGCTTGGACCAACGAAAGGATTTAAGCGTCGTCAAGAGGTTGCAGCGTCGTTGACGACAAACCTTCTTGAAGTGACGGCTGACACGCTCGCGAAAGTGTTTGCTGGTTCGAACAGCACGACGGCGGGTTCATTCACGAAAATTACGGGCGGTGAAGTTGCTACTGGTGATTACTTGACGAACATTGCGTTGTTCGGTACGTACACGAACGGTACGGGCGACACGGACGTCGTCATTGCTGTCTTGGAGAATGTGCTTGCTACGGCTGAGCCGGACTTGAGTTTGTCTGATGAGGATGAGCTTGTCATGCCGGTCACGTTTTCTGCGCATTTTGATGCGTCGACGCCGTCGACGGAACCGTGGGCGTTGTACTTGCCGACCGCGTAAACCTAATCCCCCTACCTATACCGGGTGGGGGTATTTTCGCGGCTTCCGGACTATTGCCGCGCACACCATGCTCATGCCTCACATACCCGGAGTGTGAGGCACCTAATCCGGGAGGCACACATGGCACGCAACACGAAAACAGAAGCAGACCCCATCCTTACGGAAGCAACAACCGTCACGATTGCAGGCGTCACGTACACCCTCCGTCGACTTGGCCTGCAAGACGTATTCAAGGTCGCACGCATCCTTGGGAACGGCATTGCCGTCCTTGGTGACACCAGTGGGCAGTACACTCCAGGGCACCTTATTCAAGTTCTTGTCGCGAGCATGACGCGCAACGAGAAAGAAGTACTGGATTTGATTGCTGACCTGGTGAACGTAGATCGCAGCGTGTTGAACAATCCCGATAAATTCCCGATGGACAGCATGATTGATATTTTTGAGGCGCTTGCGGAGCATCAGGATTTAAAAGCTTTTTTGGCGCGAATCGCCGTGTTGACGGAGCGGATGCCGGAGATGCAGACAGCATCGCAAGAAGCTTCCAACTCTTAAGGCTTCACGGCGGGTATGTTGGGTGGACTGACGCGCAGTTTTTAGCGATGCCGTATGCGCGACTCATGCAGGAGCTTCGGTTGACAAGCGAATTGTATGAGCAGGCCATGCGGCAGAAGTGGGTGCAAAGCGCGTTTGTTGGTTGGCAGGTTATGGGTTCAAGCGGCGCGAAAGTTCCGGCGTTCGATAAGTACTTGAAGAAGCTTGGTTTGGGTCCTGCACGCGACAAGGTGTCGCGTGAACAGGTTGAGGTTGAGAAAGCACGCGCGTTCGCTGCGTTAGAGCTTGTTGAACGCAGGTTCGATGGGAGGAAACGATGAACGTATTCCAATTGTTTGGGTCCATCAGCCTGGATGACGCGGAGTACCGCAGGAGTTTGGCTCGGGCGGAGTCAGTGACTGCGACGACAAGCAACAGAATGTCGCGGTCGTTGCAGCGCGTGTCGGATGTTGCGGGTCGTGTTGGTGGTGCATTGTCTCGCAATTTGACAGCACCAATCGCTGCGGTTGGTGCTGCTGCGGTTGCTGCAACGGTGCAGCTTGGTAATTATGCGGATCGCATTCTTGATCTTGAGCAAATGACTGGCTTGGCGACAGACACGTTGCAACAGTTTGAGCGTGTTGCGATTGAGGCTGGCGTGTCTACCGAGACGCTTGCGAACTCTGCGCGGTTGTTGACGGTCAGGTTGTCTGCGACGGGTAATGAGTCGCAAACGTTTAGTGATGCGTTGGATCGCTTGGGCGTGTCGAGTAAGAATTCGGATGGCAGTCTTCGCAGTATGGATGCGTTACTGCCGGACTTGTTGCGTGGCTTGAGTAGCGTGGAGAGTGTCACGGAACGTAATGCGCTTGCGACGGATTTGTTTGGGCGTAGTGCAAGTGAGTTAGCGCCGGTCTTGGCGTTGGGTGCTGATCGCATCAATGAAGTCATGCAAGAGGCCGAGGATCTTGGGTTGGTTCTTGATCGTGATGCGTTGAACGCTGCGAACAATTTTAGGATTGCGCAAACGCAATTGCGGGATGAATTGCTGAAAGTTGGGCGTCAAATTGCGGTTGCGCTCATTCCGGTCCTAACGAAGTTCGTTAACTTCCTTCAAGTAAATGTTGTGCCAGCTGTTGAAGCAGTCACCAGTTTCATCGTTTCCAATATTGAAGCGTTCAGCAACATGTCAAACGGAATGCAAGCGTTCATTAGCACTGTCGTTGTTGGTTTCGCTGCGGCAGGACCATTCATGCTTGCCGTGAAGGCAGTATCAGCTGCGCTTGCAGCCTTGTCAGCGCCGATTGCGATTGCTATTGCTGCGGTTGTGGCTTTGGTCACGGCGTACCGCACAAATTTCCTTGGCTTGCAAGACTTTCTGCAACCCATCTTAGAATCTATTGGTGACAAC
>AACY020538788.1_pt1 | contig 10369 bp, 22 predicted proteins | sample 267378 | NCBI WGS metagenome assembly AACY02 (sample SAMN02954345, study PRJNA13694) | marine metagenome | biome: aquatic; feature: ocean; material: water; isolation source: isolated as part of a large dataset composed predominantly from surface... | reverse complement strand
AAGGCTCCTAATGCTTGTCCTGCTTGACGAATCATGATACCTCCATACCCCCTGGAAAACTACCTTTTAAATTAGAATTTGGATCACCTGATATATATCCTAGCGTAGATTCTGCTGAAGTTTTTTCGTCGTCGTCAATTATAAAACTAAGTTGATATTTTTTAAGAAAATTAGAAGCTCTTAAGTTATCTTGCGGTCTTTCAAAGTATGGAACATTGTCCAATGTATTCATTTTATTTACAATAAAATCATTTGCACTTTTTTCTGAAAAATTCCCTAATGATTGCCTTTCTGGATTTACATTAGTATCGCGTAATCGTGCTACAAAGGTGTCTTTAAAATTGGTAGGAAAAGAAGTTGTAGAAACGCCACTATCAACAGGTTCTCCTTTTGCAATTTTTTCATCTTTTAAACTTTGACGATAATTAAATGCCATTACTTATCTCCTTTCTTCTTCTTTCTTAACTTGCCAAGAGTCTTTGCTAAGTTTGCTTGTTTAACTGTACGTTTATCATAACGCTCAGGATTAGAAGAAACTTGCGCGACAAATTCTTTTGTAGACATGCCGCGCTCTTCTGCTTTTTTGGTAAATGCACCAGGGCGTTTAATTGCGTCCTGAATCCATTTATCAGCCATCACTTTTTAATAAGACTACGGGCCTGAGCTAAGGCTTCTTCTTTACTAATAATACCATTGACATGTCCTGCAAGAGCATCAGCAGCTTTCAGTTCTGCAGGAGGATTGGAAGCGGTAACATACTTGCGAACTTTTTCTGCAGCAACAGCAGGCAGCCAACGAGTAGAGGCTTCACGTGCTGCAACTTTAATTTCGTTACCAGTGATTTCACCATCAGCAACAGCTTCGATGGCAAGTTCAATTGCAAACTCAACATCAGATCCACCCCAGGCTTGCATGTGTTGTTCAAGGAGAGGGTCAATGATGTCATAAGCACGAGCTACGATAGGACCGTATTCAAGTGCTCTGTGGTCTGCAATTTGTTTGACAATCCAAGCTACACCAGCGGTAACGCCAGAGCCAAGGATTGCTGCAATGATTGGTTCAAATGCAGTCATGGTAAATACCTAATTAATTACAATTCTATCTCTTTCAACCTTGCTGAGGTTTACGCATTGCAATGTCTCGTGGAACTTGGCGCCCCTCTTTAAGTAAACCTTGGGATTGCATACGACCAATCTTACGAGTGTATTCTTGGAGAGCAATTTGACCACGTTCTTGATTTTGAGTAATAGCAAAAAGCTTATGAGAAGCATAAGGATCTTCTGTTTCAAGATCCAAGCCAGCGCCTTTTAAACTTTGGTTAAATGCTTTACCAATCATCTTGGAACGTTCAATGCTTGCTTCGCCAGCACCATAAAGAACTTGATTAGCAGCGGTTTTAAAGTCGTAGTTACCGATGCGACCTGATTCATTGATCATTGGATCAGGAAGCTCAATACCATCTTGTTCTGCATAATGTTGGGCAGCACGAACAAGAATATTATCAGCAATATGTCCATAGTTACGACGTAATGCTTTTGTTATCATGGCTTTAACACCTGACTCAGTTTTAATATTTAAGAACTCAGGAGTTGTTGCTCTAATTTCACCACCTGGAGAAGTTTCTTCCCAGCTTGCTGTGCCTCTGATTGATTTAGGTTGAGGAACATTTTCTGCACTGCTAGTAGCAGCAAGTGTTTTTGGATCTAAGCTAGTTAATGTTCCTGTTGCGGGAGATAAAGAATGTGTAGCAAACAATTGATTCATTTGCTTTGTAGTACTAGGCTTCTGTGCTGCAGCCATAGTTTGACGTGCACGCTCTTGAGTTTCTGGTGTTGAACCTGTTGTTACCTCAGTAAAAGGTTTGTATTCAATATCAGAACCAGAACGTCCCAGCAAACTTTCAATTGCACCTGCAGTCATCTCACGATTTGCTGCCTGTTCTGCCGCTACCACACCCGAAGCTTCACGAAGCGACTCTAGTGAAATAGTTCCCATACCACGGAGAGGACGACCTGTTGCACCAACAAGAACAGCGGAAACATCAGGAGTATCTTCCATTCCACGAAGACGTTGGGCACCAGCAGATTTACGACCTTGCGAGGTAAGTCCTGCAACATCAGCTTGAGCATATTGTTCGGCTAAACCAAGAGCACGTTCACTACCAGATGCACCAGTACGAACACCCATCATCCGACCGCTTTGACGTTGACCAGGGGCAAAGGTTTGTTCTCCCACAGCAACTCGTTCACCAGGAGAAAAGAGACGTTGCTCCTGGAAGCTAAGATCTTGTGCGCCACCAGCAATATCCATGGCGCGTTCAAGAGAGATAGGAACACCAGCTTCACCACCAGCAGCAACAAGCTCATAAGCTTTCTGCTCTTGGGGTGAAATTTCTGAAAGCCGTCGAGGACGTTGACGAGTTGGTTGACCAGTTGTAATTGTTTCTACCAAAGCTGATGCTTCACCAGCAAGATCACGATTTTCATTGGCAGCCAATTGTTCTTGTTTTGCTTCTCCACGCAATTCATCTACAATACGCATTGCTGCACCTTCTTTCATTGCAGCAATTTCACTTTTTACTTTAGCTTCTCGATTAATTTCTCTATCAACAATATCCTGACGATATTCATTGATTAATTGATCTGCCCGGTCTAATTGGTTGTCAACTTCCATTGCAATGTTGTGCTGACCAGTCAAACTATTAGGATTAAACGTTTGTGCTTTTGGTACTAAGTTATCAGGAGTATTACTAGATGCTAATGCAGTATTGGTAACATCATTTTCAACTGCTTCCGGCAAGTGATACTTAACAAGACCGGCAAATTCTGGACCTTGTTCCATTTTGCTCATTAAGCTACCAACTTTACCAATAACAGTAGAAGTAGGCACATATTCCCCTTCAGGTGTAGGAACGGGATAAATATTAGATGGCAAACTTTCACTATGAGAGAAAGGATCTCCCATACGTTTTGCCATTGCATTCATGCGTTCTAAAGCATTTTGAACGCGACGTTCTTCCATTGCTTGAGTAGGACTCATTCCCATTTCACCAGGAACTTGAAGTGCTTCGCTAAAAGCAGAACGTGCTTTTTGACGTGCAAATTCACCAGCAGAAACAGGCCCTGAAGTTTGCCTGGTTGCTAAAGATTCAGATTGAGTGTAATCCCGACCAGTTAACAAACCCTTGGGCTCAACACCACTAATTTGATGTGGAACAACCTGTTGTTGATAGTTCTGAGCAGTAGTATTTGGTGTTACATCGTAACTTGCACCAACAGTATCAGCATCAACGGTACGCGGACCACCAACAGTTTGCAAAAACTCTTTAACTCGTGCAGTAGCGTTACTTGTTGCTTCTTTTGCATTAGCAAAACCAGTTTGAACTGCTTGTTGCACTCTTGGATCACGTGCAGCAGCAATACCAGCAGCAACACCACCTGCAATTAAGGCACCTTTAGCTAAATTTTGTGCCAGAGAAGGTTGTTTTTCCTCTTGCTGTTCCCCTAATGCCCCTTGTTTGCCAAAATTACGGGTAAAATTATGTACTTCAGGAGCAACAGCAGCCTTTTCTTCCGGCGTTGAAGGATATTTTTTACCAGTTACACGAGCCCAGAGATTAAAATCTTGCGGAGATACGGGCATTATTTTAAATAATTCTAGATATAACGATTTTAAGCCTCATAAACCTACAATTTAAGGTTTTATACCACCCCAAAAGGCCCTTAAAAGGGGCCATTTTGGGTTAAAAATTACAAGAGACATCAAGCATCATACCAAGGCAGGTGTGTGCGTGGGGAAAAAAAGAAAGCTTGAGTGTAGCGAAGGTTAATGAGTGTGTGAGTGTAGCGGAGGGAGAGATGGGTAGGGTGTAGTTCTTTTTTTTATTCATGACTACGCTTCAACCTCGTCTGACCAAGGCTCAAGAAGAGATTAAAGCATGGCTTCATGCTGATTATCTCCGTACTTTGGATGAGATGGGTTACTCATTTTATCAAGAATATCTTGATGAAATGCAGTATGAGGAATTGATGGTTGCTAACCGCCACTATCCTGACCCAAATTGGTAAGATCTGGGGCATATTTGCCCCTACACTCCCCCCAAACTCCTTCCACCGCAGTCGATCTCATCGATTTGGCCTAGAGATGTGTCGCGCCCGTTTGGGGCTCCGGCAGAACATGTGGAGAATTAACGCCTCTCTTTCGGTGTTAATTAATGGTAGGAGCCAGCCTTTTTGGCTGGTTCCGAACCGCCCACTGTAGTGTGAAACTTATGTAAGTAATTCTTGCAATTGATAAGTTTCATTTGCCTGAGGATGTTTGCCCTCTTTTGTTTTTTAATTATAGACCTAATTAATCCTTAAAGTTATAAATGATTTGATGAATGTTTTTATTTAAAGACATTCTTCGTTTGATGCTTGGCAGCCAGGTGAAAGCCTGGTGTAAGCCCAAGATACCGAACCGAGCGGAGATCGGTACCGCCACACCAAGGAGCGCCATGAGCGTCTTCAACACTGCCACTGACAACGGCCTTCAGCAGGAAGGTTTGTTGCTTCCCACCAGGGAAGAACTCGGTGCACGCGCCTTCGATACCATCCGTTTTTGGATGGAAGACGGCCACAGTCAGCTCTTGTCGAGAGAGCAGGCACTTCAGATCGCCGTATGGGGTCTGAAGAGTGCAGGCGCCAGCCAGGAAACAATCGTTGAGGTGATTGCAGATTTGGTTGAGCTTCCTGACAACCTAGGCTGATCCGTTAAAGCGGTCATCCCCGGTGCAATGCCGGGGTCAGCTATTGCCCAACCGACCGGAGATGGGCACCGGCACCGCCACAACACCATGGCACCTGACAAATTCGTTGAGCAGCTGAACATCGCTGAGGCTGCTGCTGACGTGACAATGCGTGAGTTTATGCAGGATCACCTGCGTAAGTATCACGCTGGCCAGTTAACAACTAACCAGAAGTTAGTTGCTGCTGGCGTAATGGTGGGTGTAGCTGCAGTTGCTGCTGCTGCGACACCCCAAGGCCGCCAGGCCATTCGTGGTACCACCACCAAGGTGAGGTGCAGAATCGCAAGATTCTTTGCGCCGAAGGAGGTTAGCGTACATCCAGAAGATCCCGCAGTGGATTTTGTGGATGTAGTGGCTAACTGATCTGATTCTTGCACTGAGGGGATTCGTCCCCTCCCTGCAGGATTCAATATCCTGTGTGTCCTTTGTTTTTTTTTGATCATGTGTGGAGTTGACATCCTTGTTTGCAGCCATGGAATGGCTGTAGATAGTTTTGAAGAAGCCTCTAATTATGGAGTCCCAGCAGAAACCATCATGTCCTCTGAGGTTCTGTATGTTGATTGGCGGAGAAACGCTCCAGCCTTTCCTCAGATTGGCATCAATCAAACAGTTTGGCCTTCTTGGGCCATTGATTATGCCCTTTGATGATTAACCACTTGGCAGCCGGGGGCAACTCCGGCGTAAGTCCAATTCTTTTTATCCTTTGCTTTTTATTATCATGTGGTGCACTTTTAAGTACCAGAAGAACAACCGAGATGCCTATCTCGTCAACATTCATGGCGATCACGCTGAACTGCTCAAGGTGAACCCTGCGAAGGGTTGCAGTGAGCACATCATGTTGACTGCTCCTGTGGCAGTGATCCGCGATTCTGTCAAAAGATTACTGCAGCAGGGCTATAAGAAGTGTGATCGAATTGAGCTGAGCTTAAGAGGTTTAGCTTCTAATTGATTACGATCAAGGCCAGGGGGTTGACTCTTCCTGGCCCCTCTTTCTTAATTGTTTCTTAACATTTCCTTTCACAATGACTTCCTTCAAGACCAAGCTCGAAAACTTTGTTGAGACCTTTCCAGTTGAACCGTTCTTAGCGGTTGCTTTTGGTGCAGGCATTGGTTTGCTTGCAGCCAATAGCCTCCAGGACTACCTTTCTCACCTTGCTGTCGAAAGATGTAAGGTCAGCACCATCCACAAACTGGTGGAGGTTAATGATCCAGTGCTCGGTGCTTCCAAGCACTGTGTCTCCCTCACAAGGGTTTACGGTCCGACAACTCCTCTCAAGCCTTGAGGGATAGAAACATTGCAGTAGTTCTCATGTAATGGGAGCTACTGCATAAAATTGATGCAGATTCCTACACCTAGGGATTCATAAGCTCTGCTTATCTCTCGCATTTAAGTAACTTATGCTCCCTTTTTGCAGGATTCTCCTGCTCCTTTCATCTTTTAAGTTTATGCCTGTCTACATCCAACGTCGAACACTTGGACAAACGCGACATCAACTTGAAACTGTTGATGAAGCACCAACCTATAAAGAAGCAACAGTTCTGTGCAATGAGTATAGACTTTCCGATCCCTTTGCTTACTACTACGTTTCCAGGAGGCCATGCAAATCCTGGCTTGAACAATTAGCAACAGCTTAATCAAGTGCTGAGAATTCAGCATTTCTAAAAGAGTATTAGATTTATCAATAACTGACAATTATTAGTTTTATCAATAATTACCTTTTGATCAGACAGTTACATTTGTAACGTAAGTCCTACTGGGCATTCGTAGTTGCTATGCACACAGCATAGAGAGACGCGGTGTAAGTCCCAGTTTGTTCCTTTGCTATCACACCATGCAACTCTTCCGTACTGACATCTCACCAGAAGAAGAACAGGAGTTCCGTCAGTGGGCTCGTGAAAACTACACACCGTTTGAGATGATCACTGGCTTGTGGCATCCCATCGTGCAAGATGAATGCCGCATCATGAACCAGGAAGCCACCATTACTTGCGAGGAATTATCCCGTGGCTAATGTAATGACCTATCGCCAGGCGATTGAAGCTGCCAAACGGCAACCTAACTGGACCCCATGTTCAAAGACGTGGGGTTCAGTAACAACTGTCGTAGCGTGGAATTCTGAATACTTTAAGCGAGGTGACAATCGCTTTCGTGTCATCCGATGGCGCGATGGATTCATTGAGTTTCATGACTGGGTTCAAGGTACATTTGAAGAGATGAACCAAGAGCTGAACAAGAAGTGAGATCAAATAAGAATGATTTTCATTCCTCTGTTTGATTCTTATGAGTAGCTGTTGAGATCTATTCTCAATAGTGTACTTTGGTTTAGTTCTTGTTGTAACCGAACAACATGCTACTGGTCAATTCAATTGTTCCAGTAGTAACTTTTGGGCCAACAGCGTCCTGGCCCTAAGGATGACGCATCTGCACACACCTACACCAGGAGACACCATGTCTACCACCAACCTCGGTACCATCGTTGGTACCATCCTGAGCGACATCACTGAACGGAATCCTCTCGACAACCTCAAAGTTGTTGAGTTCCGCATCAAACCCATCGGTGCCAGTGATGAGGACAGTCCTCTTCCAATGACCGCTTATAACGGCGTTGGACAGAACATCGTCAAGCGTTACAACAAGGGCGACACCATCGCTCTGACGTACCGACTCAGGTACAAAACCTGGAACACCGCTGAAGGTGAGCCTCGTGGTCGCTACGAGGTGAACGTCACCAGCACTGAGACTATCCGTCTTGGAAAGATCAGTGCTGCTCGACGCCAGGAAGAGATGGAGAGCAAGCAACAAGCTCCGGCTGAAGTTGCGTTCTGATCTCTCGGCGTAAGACTCATGAGACTCACCGCTACACTGTAGTTGGTGGGTCTCTTTTCTTGTCTATCAATTGTTTACCATGGACCAACAAATCAAAGCTGAATGGGTTGCCGCTCTTCGTAGCGGTGAATACAAGCAAGGAATTAATTTCCTCAGACAAGATGATAAGTTTTGTTGCCTTGGTGTGCTTTGTGATTTACATCGTAAAGCGCATCAAAAGGAAGGAGAAGATGACACTGTTAATAGTTGGTTTCCAACAATAAGTCCTGAAATGGATAACACTCCTTGTTTTTCTTATCATTATGGAAACACCACATTATTGCCAGATGCAGTAATGGACTGGTGTGGATTACATAGTTGCGATCCTTCTGTTCAACGGATTGCATCTTTTGAAAACAATCATGTTACCCAAGATGGAACACTATCATTATTTAATGATCAAGGTGCAACCTTTGATCAGATTGCAGACATCATCGAGGAGCAACTTTAATGACTGAAATGCCTGATCCCGAACAACTTGAACAGGAGTCTAAGCTTTATCCATGGATTGATGATAACTTCATGGGTTGCGAAGAAATGTTGGATTTCTTTGATGAAGCAAACCTCTTTGATGAATTGGAAGAAGAGGAGTAGATCACACTAAGGGAGAGTGTATCAATTGTTACATTCTCCTTTTCTGTGGTCCACACGGATCACGTTGTTCAATTGCACATTGCACATGTCTTACAACGTTCTTAATGGTCATGTTCCTACACCAGGAACGAATAACTTTCAGACCATTCTTGCAAACACACCTGATGGACAGCTTCAAGCTTTTGTTACGAAAGTAGGAGCTTCAACATTTGCAAACATCTTTTTTAAAGATAAGGTGGCCAACATCATTGCCGATAAGGTAGGTAATGACACCATCTTGAACATCTTCTAATAATGCCTGGGCAGTTACATCAGTAACGTAAGTCCCAGTCACCAGCAAACCCTATCCTTTGCATCACAATGGACAACGATCAACAACTCATTGCAGTTCTCCTTACTGAAAAGGAGATCTATCATCTCATGACCATGTGCCATGACTCCAGCATGTACTGGCACAATCACTGGCAGAAAGCTGCTGATGATTCCAACTATTTTCTGAGTAAGACTGGTTGCGAAGCAGTCAAAAGATGCAATCAGAAGGTTGCAGATAAAATTGAAGCAATCTACTCTGCTTTAAAAGCTAAAGCGGAAGAAGAAGCTGCACAGCTTCGTGAAGAAGAGCAAGAGATTGATTCTTCTCTGCAGGTAGCTTAATTGTTTGAATCATGCCTGATTACAGTAACCACTCTGAACTTCAAGATGATTTGGTCGAGCACATTCTAGAAGGTATGGACCTAAAAGTTCTTGAGCAGTATGCAAGAGAAGACCTTCATCACCATTACAAAAGTTATTCTTATGAAGAATTACTTGTGGAGGCTGATGATTACGGTCTTGATGTTGGAGAATTGATTCCAGCAGAGACTGACGATTAGGCGTCAGTGGACCTAAGCATGTCCTTAAACTGCTTACATCCTTTTGCATTAACACCATGACTAGTTCTTTTGATCAAGACGTTGCTTTAAAAGAAGCCATGCAAGACCAACAATTTATTGACTCTGACATGCTTGACGATCTACATGAAGCAATCAGAGAAACCAACCCTGAAGATTGGACACCAGAAGAGGTGTATGCCGATCTCGAATTAGAAGCGAGGTATCTCCGTGGCGAATAGTAAAACAACACACGCTGAGTATCACGTCATTGATGTGATAATCGTTCTCATTTCCATTGTTATTACAGAGTTGATCTCATGTCTTTTCTCTCAGAACTCAAAGCCTTCTACCCAAAATCTTGGAAGCAACGACTTGCAATCCAGCAGTACGACGGCTTCCACGAGTGGGAGGAGAAAGAACCCATCACCGTCACAGTCCACCAGGTTATCCAAAGATACGGTGGCCCTGAAGAAGGCGGCTGGTGGTTCAACCAAGGGCTTTCCCGAGCGCACCTACTGCATCTTCAGCAAGAAGCAGGCGATCAAAACCTTCATCGAAGCCTGCGAAGAGTACGAAGTCTGGGACCAGCCAAGTCTTGGATTGTCAACTACAGACTACAACTGGGAAGTCAGTTTTGCTTCCGCTGCAGCAAAGCACTATCCTGAAGAGCGACCATATTATTGTTGATGAGCATGACACCAGAAAAGCTAGAGCTTCTGAGGAAGTGGGTACAAGCTGAATGCCGTCAGGTTTATTACAAACTTGAACATGAAAATACAGTTTATGAAGATATAAATGATAGATATAATCAAGATGAATGGAATGACATTTGTATGCAACAAGCAAATGCTGCATTCTTTCAAGTTGTAATGGCATTCTGCGGTATTGATTAATGTAACTAGGCATTCATTAATTGATGTAAGTCCTAGTTTGTTCCTTTGCATCAACACTATGACCACTCAATCAAAATCTCTTCGTCTCACTGATCACTTCATAAAGAATCCTTTCACATGGCCTGGTGGTTACCCAATGTTTGCGCTCACCAGTGATGGTGGAGCTTTGTGTAACAAATGCTGCCAGAAAGAAAGGAGCTTGATCGGAACAACAACTGGAGATGACGGCTGGAATGTCGTCAGCTTAGTTGTTAACTGGGAAGATCAAGAGCTTTATTGTGATCACTGCAACGATCAAATTGAATCTGCTTATTCATGAAGTTTCAAGTTACAGAGATTGAATTTGACTGCAGTCTTG
>AACY020565130.1_pt1 | contig 10372 bp, 10 predicted proteins | sample 267378 | NCBI WGS metagenome assembly AACY02 (sample SAMN02954345, study PRJNA13694) | marine metagenome | biome: aquatic; feature: ocean; material: water; isolation source: isolated as part of a large dataset composed predominantly from surface... | reverse complement strand
TTGTTGCTTCAAGACTGAAAATAGTGGGGTCCATCATATTAAAAAGGCAACTTTCTGATAAATATTATTGTGAAGTAGGTCTTGTTGAGCTTGAAAAGGTTGCAAAAAATACGAAAGTTATGCCGAAAGATTTTCTTGATGAAAATAAACCGTATGTAACAAATGAATTTTTTGAATATGCAATGCCATTAACTGGAGGTATTGAGCCAAAAACTCAGATATTCGTTTAAAAATGTCAAAAATAGAATTAAATAAAGCAGATTTTGAAATTTTCTGGGAGACAAGAGTTAGATATTACGAACTTGACCCTCAAGGAATAATGCATAATGCAAATTATCTTGCTTATTATGACCAAGCAGTTGTTGAATATTATAGAGCTCTAGATTTCGATTATGAGAAAGAATTAGAAGAAACAAACAAAGACTGGCACACAGTTCAAGTTATAGTTCAGTACAACAAGCCCTTATATTTTGATGACGAAATAGAAGTTGGTTTAAAAATAAAAGAAGTAGGAAACACAAGCATGACATGGACAATGGGTTTGTTTATAAAGAAAACAGGGGAATTAGCGAACGCTTGTGAAGTCGTTCATGTTTACACAGATGTAAAAACAGGAAAACCCACAACAATAACAGAAGACCTTAAGAAAAAGCTTGGAATAATTTAAATTATGGAAAGAAGGAATTCTTTTCTATTAATTGTTTTAGTACTATTCTCTTCTTGCTCTTTTTTTGATAGCCAGAAAGAGGATGGAGTTGTTACTCTCGAAGGCTCAGAAACAACAACCAGTACAAGTAGAAACTCGGAAGAACTTTCTTGGGTGGATGCAGAACTGCTTCTAGCACAATGTATTAGAGATAATGAATATGTCCTTGAGGATCCTCAAAAACCGGGTGATCTAAGAAGAATATTGACCCCAATATTTATTGAAATGAACCAAGAAGAGAGAGAAGAGCTTAGTTTAGTAATAGAAAAATGTGCCGAAGAAAATGATATCCCACTTGATGCAAGAGATGGAGCCACTCCCGAACAGCAGGCAGCAATTCTAGATGCAGAATTAGAAATAGCACAGTGTTTAAGAGAAAAAGGTTTAGATGTATCAGACCCAACAAACGAAAACACCCTAAGAGATATTCTTCCACCTTATGTTTTAACAGGAGTTATATCTGCAAATGACTTAAGAGCCCTAGTAAGAGAATGTATAACAGAAAATGGCTACGAAGTACCAGAAGACCTCAGAGAAGAAAATGATTAGAAAATTCTCTAAATGAGAAAGATAATATTTATTTTTATACTTTTTGTTTCATGTTCCTCAAATAAAGAAATAGGAGTAACAACATTAAGTGATGCAAATAAAGAATCCGAAGGAACTGAAACAATCAGTGAGGAAGACTATCCATTGATTCTTACTGAATGCTTAAACACTAAAGGATATGACATTCAAACACCATTTGATATTGAAGATTTGAAATCTATGTTGGCACAAATGACTGGAAATGAAAAAGGAAAAGATGAGAAAAATGAAATTATGGAGGATGTTGAGACATGCATTGCAGAAAATGGATTATGGCCTGATAGAGCCTCTATAAACCCTGAGGAGCAAGCAAAAAGATTTGATGAAAGCTTAGAATTGGCACAGTGTTTAAGAGAAAAAGGTTTAGATGTACCAGACCCAACACAAGAAGATCCAAAACTTAATCTAAGTGAAGTAGATAAAAATAGAGAAACGATTAAAGAATATTTAGAAGAGTGCGACCTAGAAAGTAAGGCTTTTAAGGAAGGCAAGTAATATAGCCTATTAGTAGGACTAAAATTAAAAAATATGATTTCAAGAAAGAACATAGTTTTAGCGATAACAGTAGTTCTCGTTGGGTCAGCTTCGTTTTATTTTGGTTCCCAAAATACGGGATCTTCAACTACTGAAAAAACTCTTGAGTTAACTACTGTAAAAATTTCTAAAGGAGATTTAGCAAAAAAAGAAGAGTACAACGGAACTCTTAGTCAGGTTGACAAAGCAATATTAAATTCCTCAATCACCGGAGTAATAACTTATCTACCTGAAGAAGGAACAGTAATTAACTACGGTCAAGTTCTCTACGCTGTAGACAATAAACCAGTTATTTTATTAGAAGGATCCATACCTTTTTATAGAACCCTTGACTTAACTTCTGATGATGGACCAGACATCAAACAAGTTGAAGAAGCACTAATTTCACTTGGATATGCAGAAGAAGGTTTTATAGCTGATGATAAATTTGATGAAGTTACCTCATCTATGCTAAACAAACTCTATATTGATTACAAAATTGAAACTAAATCTGAGATTACTCCTGCCGAACAAGTAACAATCAACGCTAAGAAAGATGCAATAGAAGCAATTGAAGACACAATATCTTCAGGCGGGACAACTATAACTCAGGTTAATGATAAAAAGAAAAAACTAGATGATGCTAAAGAAAGCGCTACAGAAGAGAGCACAGCATGGAAAGCTGCTGATACATCTATAAAGTCTTCAGAAGAGTCCCTAACATTATTAAGAGATGAAACCAATCCTGAGACTAAGGAAAAGAAAGCAGCAGGAACATTAGACAGTGCAATAGAAGACCTTGAACAATCTATTGAAAAGCAAAAAAGAATCAAAGACCTAGAAGCAGGAAAAGAGTCAGGAATAGATGCAACAGAAGCACTGGCAATAGAAACTGCTCAAAAAGCCTACGATGATGCATTAAAAGCTTATAACGAAGGTATTGATCAGGAAGCGGAACTTGCTAAGGCAAAAGAAGAGCTTGAAGATTTAGAACTATCAGCAAAATCAGAAACATTTAGTCCAACTAACGCCTACGCATCTAAAACACCAATAATTGTTGGATCTTATATAAACAAGATTGGTGGAGCCGTAACAATAAACGGACAGATTTATAATTCCTCTTCTACTGGAATAGAAGTTATATTTTCACTTCCAGCAGCAGATCAGGACACAGTTACATTAGGTGAAGGCGTTGAAATAGAACTCCCAACAGATGAAAGAACAGACACAACAATTAAATTTATAGACCAAGTAGTTACAGAGACACAAGCTGGAAGCTTTATTCAGGTTAAATTAGAAGTTTTAAATCCTGAAGAAATAGAAGTATATGACCAGGCACCAGTAAAAGTATTTGTAACAACAGAAGTATCTCAAGATGTTCTATATGTGCCTGTAAACGCATTAATTGCTCTAGCCGAAGGTGGCTATGCTGTTGAAATTTACAATGGAGATTCAGAAAGCGAGGTCTTTACTGGAGAATCTGGAGTAGATACAGCATATGTAGGGGTTGAGATAGGAGTATTTACAGACGGTTTTGTTGAGATAATTGGAAACATTAGTGAAGGACAACTAGTAGTCGTACCGAGATGAAGTCAAAAACGAAAACAGTAATATCGTTAAACAATATTTCAAAAATATACGAAGGGCCACCTCCAGTAAAAGCTGTAGATGAGATTTCTCTCGACATAAAAGAAGGTGACCTAGTCTCAATAGTGGGAGAATCAGGAAGTGGAAAATCAACCTTATTAAACATGATTGGCTTACTAGATTCCACAACAGAAGGAAATATCGAAATAGAAGGTCAAGACACCTCAACTTTGTCAGATGATGAATTATCAAAATTCAGAGGAGAAAAAATTGGATTTATTTTTCAAAGCTTTTTTCTTTTACCCGGGTTAACAGCACAGGAGAACGTGGCGGAGGGGTTGCTTTACCAAGGTATAAAAAGAGAAGAAAGGTTAGAAAAAGCAGCCAAAGTATTAAAAGAAGTCGGTTTGGGAGATAGATTGACTCATTTACCACAGGAATTGTCTGGTGGACAACAACAAAGAGTAGCCATAGCAAGGGCTTTGGTACAAAATCCGGCATTTATTCTTGCAGATGAACCAACAGGAAATCTTGACAAAGAATCGGGAGATAACATTTTAAAGATTCTTAAAGATTTGAATAAACAAGGTAAAACAGTAATCATGATTACTCATAATCAAAATCATGCAAAAAAGTTTAAGAAAGTAGTCAAGTTAGTTGACGGAAAGATAGTTGCATAGGTGAAGAAAAAACTTAAAATAAGTGATTTATTTATGGTTGCTTTTTATGGTGTTAAGGCAAGAAGAGGGAGAGCAGCTTTAACTTCTATAGGGATTGGCATTGGCATAGCAGCAATAGTCGCTGTTACCGGCATTTCTGCTTCTGGAAGAGCTGATTTATTAGCTACTTTAGAATCATTAGGAACAAATTTAATAAAAGCATCTCCACAAGCTGGCTTCTTTGGAACACAAGAAAAACTACCTGAAGGGGTTCTTGGAATGGTTGAAAGAATAGGGCCAGTACAAGAGGTGACATCAACAACACAAACAGATTTGTTGGTCAGAAGAACAGACTTTATATCTGAGTTTGAAGGAGGAGGTATTTCAACCGTTGTTACAAGTCCAGAATTATTAAATGTTGTAGGAGGAAAGCTTTCTGAAGGGCGCTTTATAAAAGATGGTCTTAAGGATATTCCTGTAACTGTTTTAGGTAGCGTTACAGCAACTAGGTTAGGAATAACAAATCTCTCAGCACCAACAAAAATCTTAATTGAAAATGAATGGTTTGGAGTTATTGGAATATTAGAAGAATTAAAAATACACCCAGATCTCGATAGGTCTGTATTTATTGGCTACGGTGTTGCAAAAACGTTGTTCAACGTTGATGAAGAGCCTACAACAATTTACGTAAGGTCTAACCCTACGTATATAGAAGATGTTGTTGAGGTTTTAGCCCCATCAATGAACCCTGAAAACCCCGATCAAGTAAGTGTCTCAAGACCTTCTGATGCTCTTGAAGCACAAGAGGCAGCAGAGGTGGCATTTACAAACTTACTATTAGGTCTTGGATCTGTTGCACTTCTTGTTGGAGGGGTTGCAATTGCAAATGTAATGGTTATGTCTGTGCTTGAAAGAAGAATGGAGATAGGAGTTAGAAGATCTATTGGAGCAACTAGAAAAGAAATAAGATACCAATTTCTACTTGAGAGTGTATTGTTATCAGGTGTTGGAGGGCTAGTTGGAGTTCTCTTAGGAGCCGGCATAACACTGGGTTACACTGAGTACTCAAATATTGTATTTTCCATACCAATACTTCAAGTTTTAGGAGCAATACTATTAGCTTTATTAATAGGAGCTCTATCTGGAGTCTACCCTGCGATCAAAGCATCAAAGATACAACCAGCAGAGGCCGTCAGGAAATGAAAAGAATAATTTTTTTATTGCTTATTAGTTTTTGCACGATAGGAGGAGAAGAAAGCAAAGGTGTTGTAACAATTGAGTCAACAACACAAGTGAAAGCTGTTGAGGAAGAAATTACATTTGAAGAAGGTGTCCTTGAGTTTTCTCAATGCATGAGAGAAGAGGGAATAGATTTTCCAGATCCTACTTTTGATATAGACGGAAACCCAGAGTTTAATGAATTAAATATTGAGAACGAAGAAGCATTCGAAGAAGCTTTTACTAACTGTGAAGATATTTTAAGAAGAGCACTGCCTGAACAATTTGATCTAGACCCTGAAGTAGAAGCAGCTTTAATTGATGCATCTCTTGAGTTTTCTCAATGCATGAGAGAAGAGGGAATAGATTTTCCAGATCCTACACCTGGCGAATTTGGATTTTTTGCTTTTAGAGATGCTGATGTAGATTGGTCATCAGAACAAGTTCAAGAAGCATTTGAAATATGTCAGCCAGAAAATCCTCTTGAAAACTTAGATGATTAAATTGAGAAAATGTCTTACTTACCTGTTTTAATTTAAAGTATGGACAAAACAGAATTAGAAGGCTTAAAAGATGAAGAATTATTTGAGTTACAAAATTCAATTTCAGAAATAATAAAACAACGAAACCTCGAAAAAGGGGATGTGGATGAAATTATTGATTCAGCTTTTAACGTCGGATTCCCAAAAATTGACGCTGTGGGCTTAAATCCATGGGTGGAAGGGTCTCTTATAGTTTGCCCAGGAGCAAGGATTGATAAATCTCAAACAAGACATATTTGTAAATTTGTTGTTGCTGACGACGATTGGTCATGGGAATCTCAACATATGATTAGTGATGTTATAAGAAGAGATCAGTCATCTAAGCATTTTAAACAACATTCAATAACGTTAATTTCTCCATTTGAAGGAATGGTTTTACAGGTTATTTCTCAAAAGTCTCAACAGGGAAAACACTTAGTTGATGGTATTGAATCTTTTACATTTAAAAATGGAAAACTAGAAAAAACAATGACAAAATCATCAAGATCTAGAGACCACTAAAGATTATTTTTTCAAGATTATAATTTAATTAAATGGCAAAAATTATAGTAATTGGAGGAGGCTTTGGAGGACTAAGCTTCCTTCAAAAAGCTCGAAAGAGCAAAAACGAGTTCATATTAATTGACAAAACTAATCATCATTTATTTCAACCACTTCTTTATCAAGTAGCAACAGCAGTACTTTCACCAGCAGATATAACAGTACCCCTTAGAAACTTATTCAAGAATGATAAAAATGTAAAAACAATTCTTTCAGAAGTAAAAGAAATTAATAAAGAAAAGAAAGAAGTCACTTTAGACAATGCCGAAGTTATTAATTATGACAAGTTAATAGTTAGTGCTGGTTCCAGCTATTCATTTTTTGGAAAAAACGAATGGTCCAAATTCGCTAAGGGGTTAAAAGTTATAAATGATGCCCTGGATATAAGAGAAAAAATACTAAAAGCTTTTGAAAAAGCTGAAAATGAAAAAGATGAAAGAATAAGAAAAAAATATCTTAATTTTGTAATTGTTGGAGGAGGACCAACAGGAGTTGAATTAGCAGGTTCAATTGCAGAAATTGCTTATAAAAACATGACTAAAGAATTTAGAAATTTTAGCAGTAAAGATGCCAATATATATTTACTTGAAGCAGGAGACAGAATACTCCCATCCTATAGTGAGAATCTTGCTAAAAAGTCTTATAAATACCTTATTGATTTAGGAGTAAAGGTAATGACAAAAGAGAGAGTAGAAAATATCGAAGAAATGAAGGTTACTACTAACAAACAGGTTATTGATGCTGACAATATTATTTGGGCAGCAGGGAATGAGGCAAGTCCGCTAATAAAACATCTAGACACAGAAACAGACAATGAAGGAAGAGCTTTAGTAAACCGGGATTGTTCTATAAAAGAAGATAACGAAGTCTATGTTATTGGTGATGCAGCAAATTTTATAACAGCAAGTGGAGAATCATTACCGGGAATAGCACCTGTTGCTATTCAACAAGGACGATATGTTGCTCATAATATTAAAAAAAATATTGAAAAAGAAAATAGAAAACCATTTAAATATTCTGATAAAGGAACGATGGCCACAATAGGAAGATTTAAAGCAATAGGAGTTGTAGGAAATTTTGAATTGGCAGGTTTTACTGCATGGCTTTTCTGGAGTTTAATTCACTTAGTTTATTTAATCGGTTACAGATCAAAAATACTTGTAGCTATAGAGTGGATTTTTGCTTACTTTTTTAACAAAAGAGGAACAAGGCTTATATACAGAGATATAGATAAAAATTAAATTAATAAAAAAGCAATTCCTAAAAAACCTGCGAAACCTACGATATCAGTAATTAAAGTCAAAAATATATTTGAAGCTAAGGCTGGATCGAATTTTAATTTTTTAAGAATTAAAGGAATAGAAGCTCCAAAAAGATTACCAATCAAAATATTTCCAAAAACAGCAATGCTTAGTGACAAAGCATAAGCAGAAAGACCAACAATATTTAAAATCGCAAAAGATACAATTCCTATAATTAAACCATTTATAGAACCAATTAAAGATTGTTTACCAATAACTTCAGCTACTCTTGCATCTGATACATCATTTCTTGCCAAAGCCCTAATAACTATTGCTAATGATTGAGCACCAGAGTTACCCCCAACCAAAGCAACCACTGGCATCAATGCTGCAAGCAAAGCATCTCTAGCTATAGCTTCCTCAAATTGTGAAATTAACACAGAGACAGTAAAAGCAAGAAGCAAATTAACAGCTATCCATGGAAGCCTTAGTTGAATTGATTTTTGTAGGGGTGTAAAAATTGTTTCTTCAGCTCCTGCACCAAAAGATTGAGAAAAGTCTTCTCCTATTTCAGATTCAATAATATCTAAAGCACTACTTACTGTTGTCTGTCCAATTAGTTTATTATTTTTATCAACCACAGGAAGAGCAAGTAATTCGTATTGCTTTATTAGTCTTGCTGCTTCTTCTTGGTCTAATGATGGATTAATAAAAATTGGATTTTGAATCATAACATTATCAATAGTTTCATCTTCATCTGCAAAGACAATTTCTCTAAATGAAACCACACCAGACAACCTATTTTCATCATCTACTGAATAAACATATAATAAATCCTCAACATTTTCATGAAGAGATTTTAATTCGACAAGAGCTTCTTTTATTGTTAAACCAATTGAGATTTTTGCAACCTCTTCAGACATAAGTCTTCCAACAGAATCCTTTGGATAAGCAAGTCTGCGATTTATATCCAACTTAGTTGATTTGTCTAATATGTCGAGTAAATCTTCAGCTTCATCAACAGTGCTTCTTTCAAAAACATCTACAACATCCTCTGTATCCATCTCTCTAAAGATTTTTTCAACAGTTGTCTCTTTGAGATTCTCTACAATTTCTATAATTGCTCTAGGCCTTAGCGATTCAAATATTTTAATGGACACATCAATACCAAGATCCTCGATTAACTGACTTGCATCACTTGGTTCAAACTCTTCTAAAGTGTCAGCAGAGTCAAAAGGGTCTGCTATTGCTATTTCATTCCAAATATTTAAATTTTTCTTTAGAAAGAAAAGTGCATCCTCTGGACTTTTTCGTGCAAGCTCTCTTAGTTCTCCGCCATTTGTTGGCTTAATAATTTCTGAATTCATAGATACTTCGATATTACTTTAGTTAGAAAAGAATGAGGTTAAAAAGATTTCTAGGTTAGATGTTTTTTATGCCAATTAATTATTGCTTCAAATCTTTGCTTTCTATGAACAGGCTGTCCTGATCTTGAAAGTTCATGGCTCTCTGCAGGAAACCTCATCATAGCTGACTCAACCCCTCTTCTTTTAAGATTAGAAAAAAGTTGTTCACCTTGTTCAATAGGACAACGATAATCATTTTCAGAATGAATTATTAACGTTGGAGCAATTATATTATTTGCGTAAGTAATAGGACTTTTTTTTCTATATAGATTTATATTTTTATCGAATTCTTCTAATAAGTACATTTCTGGAAAAGTTATTCCAATATCTGAAGTTCCAACCATTGTTTCCCAGTTTAAAAGGGCTCTTTCAACAACTGAAGACTTAAACATTTTTGGATAATGACTAATGACCCAAGCAGTCATAAAGCCACCATAAGACCCTCCCATAATTCCGTAATTTTTATTAGAGATTTTCAATTCTTTTATCATTTCTTTAAATGTAGTAACCACATCATGAGTATCATTTACTCCCCACTTGTTTCCACAAACATCTCTTAAAAACTTATGACCACGACCTGAAGACCCTCTAGGGTTACACGCAATTACATTGAACCCAGCTTCAGCGTAGGTTTGGAATTCATCAAAATAGTTAAATCCATATTGAGCTGCTGGACCCCCATGTATGCTTAGTAATGTAGGGTTATTTTTACCAACAAAAATACCCCAAGCATCAATTTTTGACTTGCCTGTGTCTATTCTTTTATAAACGCACTCATATGACTTAGTTTTTCTATGAAAGCTTGAATTTGCTTTAGAGGGTGTATTCTCCCAATCTTCTATTTTTCCATCTTTTAGTTCATATATTTCATCTTGTTTTGAAAAAGTATTCGCAATTACCGCAACTCTATCAGAACTTATTTCAAAATCAGAGATAGTCAGTTGGTCATCAATTAATATTTCAATATTTTTACCATCACCTTTTCCAAGAAGCTGTTTCCCAGAATCTTCATACAAGATATACATAAAAGAGTCTCTACATTTAACATTTGTTATTGGTCTATCAAGATCTTTATAAAGCACACTTGTTTTGCCAGTGTCTTTTATTTGATGAATGCTTATGTTTGTGGGCCACTCAAATCTTTTATTTAATCCAATTCCATGAAGCTCATTATTAAAAATAAATAATTTCCCCCACATGCCCTTGGTATGGATGGTTTCTAGTTTATTACCAGTTTTTTTTATAATTTTTTCATCAAGCATTGAACCTGATTCGTTGTAAGAGCTTGCTGTAAAATAAAGCGAACTTCCTTTTTCAACAATTGAGCCAATAGATATAAATCCTTCTTTGTCTCCATCAATAATTTTTGAAC
>AACY020307868.1_pt1 | contig 10382 bp, 11 predicted proteins | sample 267378 | NCBI WGS metagenome assembly AACY02 (sample SAMN02954345, study PRJNA13694) | marine metagenome | biome: aquatic; feature: ocean; material: water; isolation source: isolated as part of a large dataset composed predominantly from surface... | reverse complement strand
TTTTTGAATCACCACCGCGCTCGCGCTCTTGGCTTTTGCCGAGACGCCCGCTGATCTCGTGCTGCTCGAAACCGGGCTGGGCGGGCGTGTGGACGCGACCAATGTGATTGAAAAGCCCGCCGTGACGGTGATCACGCCCATCGGCATGGATCATATGGGGTTTCTGGGCGATAGCCTGGCCAAGATCGCTGGTGAGAAAGCGGGCATTATCAAGCCGCATGTCCCTGTGGTGTTGGCTCCACAGCCACCTGACGCCGATGCGGTGTTGCGCAAGACAGCCCATGACAGGGGCGTTGAGATTGAACCGCTGGTGGCCGCCCCTGACACCGGGCTTGGACTGGCCGGCGCTCACCAACGCATGAATGCTCAGGTGGCCCTGACAGCGTTCTCGGTTTTTGCCCGCCAGAAAGGCTTATCGCTTGATCCGGCTGCTATAGATAAGGCACTGGCAAACGCCCAATGGCCGGCTCGGCTGCAGCGTCTGGCAATGGCTGATCTCGGCGTTGACGGTGATGGCCGTCCGGTCTGGCTCGACGGGGCGCATAATCCCGAGGGGGTTCAAGCGCTGATGCAAGCCTGGGCGGATCTGGTGGGCGATCAGGCTTGCGATATGATCTTCGGCGTCATGGGCAACAAGGATCTGACCGGCGTTATCGCGCATTTGAAGCCCGCGTTTGAGGCCGGGCGCATGAAGCGAATCATCGCGGTGCCCGTGCCGGATACGCCCAACGGCCTTCCCGCCAAGGATTTAGCCGAGGCATTGCGGGTGGGGCTGCCGGGCAGCGTAGCGGTTGAGACCGCGACCGGTGTGCCTCAAGCACTCACCATGGTTCAGGATGGCGACCATCGGCCTTTGCTGATTGCCGGTTCGCTTTATCTGGCGGGGTCTGTGCTCTCGCAGGTAGAGAATGCCCAGAAACGTTTGCCGCTGATTGGGGTTTGAGCGGCCTGCGTCATACACTGGTGGGCAAAACTCACAGCCCTGTGACGCGCTGTGTATTGCGTCAGTTTCAGAGTGTGCTTTTATAACGTCTATGACACGTCACATGCTCTCACCGATGAATGCGCGGTTCCCCCGACGGTATTCACCTCTTGGCCGCACGCTATCGCTGTTTGCGTTGCTACTGACCGCCATCATGGCGCAGCCGGACACAGCCCATGCGCAGCTTGATACCGCAAAGCCGGTCGTGGTTGAGCTGTTCACCTCACAGGGCTGCTCATCCTGCCCGCCCGCGGACAAGTTTCTGGGTGATCTGGCCAAACGCGATGATGTGATCGCGCTGGCCTATCATGTGGATTACTGGAACCGCCTCGGTTGGGTTGACCCCTATTCAAGCGAATGGGCCACCGCTCTCCAGACATCCTATAGCCGCGCCCATGACCGGCGAAACAACTACACGCCTCAGATGATCATTCAGGGGGTTTCGGATGTGATTGGCTCGCGGCGCAAGGCGGCGATGGCCGAGATTGATGCGCATCAGGCTACAGGCTTCCGTCGCGCCTCCGTGGAGCTGTCGATGGCTGATGATGGCCAAGTCAATGTAGCGCTGGGCCATTTGGATCGCCCGGTAGAAGCCGATATCCTTCTGCTGCGTTATCACCAGCACAAAGCCACCCAGATCGGGCGGGGTGAGAATGGCGGGCGGACGCTTGATTACCATAACATCGTCCATGAACGCCGGGTGATTGGTCGTTGGCGGGGGGAGGCTGAAGCGTTCACCGTCCCTGGTTTGGGCGGGGCTGAGGATGCCGGTTTGGTCGTGATGATCCAGGAACGCAATCACGGGCCAATCATCGGTGCGGGTAAGCTGGAGCGCTAATCCCGCTCGTTTTTATGGCTTGTCCCCGGCGTCTTCTGCCGTGTTGCTGATAAGATGGCGGAGGCGGACGAGCACGCCAGAAGGATGCCGGATCGGCTCACGGAACTGATGACGGACCCATCCGAAGTTACCATCAGCCAGATCAAGCCCTTCACAATCAAGGCCCACAAGCCGCCATTTGCCCTTTGGTAGCGCCAGAATGTCGTGGGCGAGGCTGGCGATCAAATCGCCATGTTCAGCGTTTATGCTGTCTAACAGGCCTTGCTCAGCAGCACCCATGGCCTCTGCCTTCTCAAGCCCCACCAGAATTTGGCTGTGATTCAAATCATGTATCTGGCCAAAACCTGCCACCAGATGCGCATCCTCTATATGCAGGCGGTACAGCTTGAAATCCGTGAAATGCGCGTAATGGACCGCATCCGGGTGCCGGGCTAAGAAACGCTCTTGTTCCCGTGGACGGGCATCGGGGTCGACCAGTGCCATGTTGCCGGTAATGGTCACTCGGCTTTGGGTCAGCGGCTCGGTCTGGGCGGTGTTATCCGGGGTGTCGCTGGCGGTTTTATGCGGTTGCCAGACACTGGGCTGTTGTTGGGTGACCAGAAGCGAGCAGCGGCTGTCATGACCAAGGTTCTGAGCATGGCGCGCCAGATCCGACAGCAGCATAAGCGGTTGCCCCTGTTGATTGCTCGCCATCGCTACCAGTGAAACATGGGGCATGCCATGGCGGACCGTGCCCAGGGAGCCATAGCGGGCCTGACGCAGCAAGAAGCGCGCGGTAATCGAGGGTTTTATCGCCGACCGGCTGGCGGGCATGGGGCACCTTTGATGGCTATGAACAGGTTGCCCTCCACTATCATGGTCTGTCTGCGGATCGGCAAGAGGCAAAAAATTGCCGCAAGACAGCCCGGTATTGCCTCAATTACCCCCGGTGTTTTGCCGAATTGACGCCATAATGCTTACCCATCGTGGTAGTTGTGATGAACAGATGGCCGATTAGGGGCTCGGCAGGTGACAATTTCGTGCCCATATTCATGACAGATGCCATCAAGCCAATACCGGCCCTGACGCTGGTAAGTGAAGACAGGAAGTACCGATGACTGACAGCCAAACCCATTCCATTGCTCTTGTGGATGACGACCGGAATATCCTGACCTCAGTGTCGATGGCCCTTGAGGCGGAGGGATTTGCCGTCAAAACCTATGGCGATGGCGATGAAGCGTTGCGCGGGCTTGATGAGAACCCGGCGGATCTGGTGGTCCTCGATATCAAGATGCCGCGGCTCGATGGCATGGAAACCCTCGCCCGACTGCGTAAAACCAGCCAGATTCCGGTGATTTTCCTCACCTCAAAGGATGATGAGGTGGATGAGCTGCTCGGTCTGCGCATGGGGGCCGATGATTACATCAAAAAGCCGTTCTCACAGCGTTTGCTGATTGAACGCATCCGGTCATTGTTGCGTCGTGAGATGGCCCGTGGCCAACAACAGAAGGCCGACGAAAACGTTATGCGCCGGGGTGAGATGATCCTTGATATGGACCGGCATTTCTGCACCTGGAAGGGGCGCGAAGTGCCGCTGACGGTGACTGAATTCCTGCTCATCAAAACCCTGGCGCAGCGTCCGGGGCACGTTAAAACCCGTAATCAGTTGATGGACGCCGCCTATGGCGAGCACATCTATGTGGATGACCGGACCATCGACAGCCACGTTAAGCGGGTGCGCAAGAAATTCAAATCCGTTGATGATGAGTTTGCCGGGATTGAGACGCTATACGGGGTCGGTTACCGCTATCGTGACGATACAACAGAGATTCCAGACAATGAGCCCCAAACGGCCGATGCAGATACCACAGCGTAAGCATCAGGTTTTTCCCATATTATCGCGCTCTTTAGCCAAGTGATCTGGTGGTTTATACTAGGCTCACGCGAAGTTAGCGGTTGGCACATGAGCGCAAGGCATTTGATTTGAGCAATTCGGGGCAGATTATCGGCACGGGCTGTCGCGGCCCGTGGCATGGGAGCGCTCTCGGCGGTGCTTGCTTTGACCTGCCCGATGGGCGCGGTGCGGGTGGACCGCGGTTGAACCGTCCCGGGCAGCCGCCTGCAAGCCCGACACGCCCTCTGAACAACCCCCATGTCACCGCTGACGAGTTTTCAGCGCCGGATAATACCCGTGACGTTACGGCCAAGAAGGCTGCCAAGGCCAGTCGGGCTTCTAAAGCCGAGGCAAGGGAAAAACGCCCGCTGGGCCAACGGGCGTTTTCAACGCTCACCTTACGGATCCTGGCGGTAAACCTGATTGCCTTGATGTTCCTGGTGGCCGGTGTCCTGTTCCTTGGGCAATACCGCAGCCAGTTGGTGGAGCGTGAATTGGCCACCTTGTCGGTTGAAGCACGCGTCTTTGCGGCCATGGTGTCAGAGGGTGCGGTGCTTGAGCAGTCACAGATCGAGCGTGATCTTGCCCTGTCGCCACAACTTGGCCGTCAAATGGTCCGGCGCCTGACCGAGACAACGCAGGTGCGCTCACGCCTGTTCGACGCGGAGGGGCAGTTACTGGCGGATAGTCACTTACTGCGCAGTGGCCTCGGTTTGGTTGAGATTGAGGAGCTGCCGCCGCTTACCGCCGATGAAAATGACGGTATTACACAGGTGACGACCGGGCTGGATCGGTTCCTCCAGGCTTTGATGCCTGATTTTTCCTCCTCATCATCCTATCAACGCTTTTCAGCCGAAGATCAGGGGCTGACCCTGATTGGCCCGGCACGCCAGAACGTCACCCGCGCGCTGATTGGTAATGTCAGCGCCAATGCCTGGGGGGATCGGGATCAGGGCATGATCTTCACGGCCGCCGCCCCGGTCCAGCAGTTCAAAAAGATTTTGGGCGCGGTGCTGTTGATCCGTGACGGCACCATGGTTGATCAGGCGATGGCGGAGGTACGGCGTTCCATCCTTTATATGTCGATGATCGCGCTGGCGATTACGGTTTTGCTGTCCTTCTATCTCGCCGGCACGATTGAGCGGCCGCTCAAACGCCTTGCCCGTGCGGCGGATCAGGTGCGGAACAGCACGGGGCGCACAGCCCATATCCCGGATTTCACAGGCCGGAATGATGAGATTGGTGATCTGTCCCATGCGCTGCGTGAGATGACGGAATCGCTCTGGCAACGTCTGGACTCGATTGAAGCGTTTGCCGCCGATGTGGCCCATGAGATTAAAAACCCGCTCACCTCGCTGCGCTCAGCGGTTGAGACTGCTGCCCGATTGTCGGACCCAGAACAGCAGCGGAAGCTGATGGGCATCATCCAGGATGATGTACGGCGGCTTGATCGCCTGATCAGTGATATTTCCGATGCCTCACGGCTGGATGCCGAGCTGTCACGGGCGCAGGCGGAGCTGGTGGATGTGCGCACTATGCTTGGCATGCTGGCCGATATTCACCAGCACACAATCAAAGTGGATAAGCCAGATGCGCCGCGCATGGTGCTCGATATTGTCGGGCGCGGGAAGTTACAGGTGCAGGCCATTGAAGGACGTCTGGTCCAGGTGTTGCAGAACCTGATCGGCAACGCGATTTCCTTCTCGCCGCCTGAGGGGACGCTCTGGCTGCGCGCGATGCGGGCGGGGTCACGGGTGGTGATCACGGTTGAGGATGAAGGCCCCGGCATCCCCGAGGGTAAGCTGGATGCGATCTTTGACCGGTTTTATTCCGAGCGCCCGCGGGATGAAAAATTTGGCACTCATTCCGGGCTTGGCCTGTCGATCTCAAAACAGATTATTGAGGCGATCAACGGCCGGATTTACGCCGAAAACCGTTATCAGGGCGGCGAGATTGTGGGGGCGCGGTTTGTTATTGACCTGCCGATCACCGGTGGTGGTGCCTCCCGTCGTCAGAGTGATGAGGGCGATAGCAACACACGCATGGATAACCATCGCCGCGCCCGGCACCACGAGTTATCGCGATAAATGACAGTAATGGCGCTCAGGGCTGAACACCGGGTACATGCAAGCTGCGTGCAACTCGATGGCGGCGATAGTGTCCTGATCATCGGGCCTTCGGGGGCGGGTAAATCGACCCTGTGTCTGATGTTGATCGAACGCTTTATGGCCGCGCTGGTTGCGGATGATCAGGTGTTGCTGGCTGAAACTGTTGATGGTCGGCTCATGCCGCGTTGCCCGGAGCCAATCAAAGGCCGACTTGAGGTGCGCCATGTTGGCTTGGTGCCATATCCGGTTCCTAAGATCATCAGGCCGCTGGCCCTCGTGATTGACCTGACCCCACAGCGTCAGGTTCCGCGGTTGCCCGAGGCGCGTTCATGGTCATGCGGTGCTGTTGAGATGCGGTCATTCGCCCTTGGCCCGCTTGATGACCACACCGCGGATCGGGTTCTGGCGGCATATCGGTTGACGCTGGCTGGCAAATCCGATCACTCTGTGCGAGTTGATAACACCGCCACTGATTGATGGCCGCCGCGTGGTGGCCAGGGCTTATACTCTCTGATGCATCGCCTGTTATTTGTTACCGGCCTGTCAGGCGCCGGTCTTTCGAGCGCTCTGAAGGCGCTGGAAGACATTGGCTATGACGCTGTTGATAATCTGCCATTGCCCTTGCTGGAAACACTGATGGGGCAGGGGGATTTGCTGCGCCGTCATATGGCGGTCGGCATTGATAGCCGAACCCGCGGCTTTAACGCGGCTGCGGTTTTGGCGCGGCGCGATGAATTGCGCGAACAAGGGCATGTGAACGCACAGATATTGTTCTTGGAATGCGGTGATGAGGTCTTAACCCGCCGGTTTACCGAAACCCGGCGTCGCCATCCCTTAGCCCTAGACCGCCCGGTCGCCGATGGCATTGCGATGGAGCGCCAGCTCGTGGCCCCGCTTGCCGATGGGGCCGATGTCACCATCGACACCACGGATCTCAACATCCACGAGCTGCGCCGGGTCGTCGAAGGTCATTTTGGCGTCAATACCGATCACGGCCTGCATGTTTTTGTGACCTCTTTCTCTTATAAGCGTGGCATCCCGCGTGATGCCGATCTGGTGTTTGATGTGCGGTTCTTAAAGAACCCGCATTATGACCCGGTGCTGCAACCGCTGACCGGTCAGGACCAGGCCGTCGGTGATGCGATCATGGCCGACCCGGATTTCGCTGATTTTGAGAGCCGGTTGCATGGTCTGCTAAAGCCACTCTTGCCGCGTTATCAGGCGGAGGGAAAGCGTTATCTGACCATCGCCGTGGGCTGCACCGGCGGGCGTCATCGCTCGGTGTTCATCAGTGAGCGGCTGGCAAGAGCGCTTGGTGATGGCGCCTTCCCGGTACAGGTCAGGCACCGGGATTTACCCGCAGAAAACAAGGGCTAGCGCCCAATCGGGCGGCAGTATAACGAGCGTTATTTATCACGTGATTGCCGGGTCTCGCTTATGGCCAGGCCGTATCAGGTGGCAGGCTCATCAGGATCGCGTCGATATTCCCGCCGGTTTTCAGCCCGAACAACGTGCCGCGGTCATAGAGCAGGTTGAACTCCACATACCGACCGCGTTTTTGCCGTAGGGCCTGACGCTCCTCATCGCTCCAGGGCTTGTGCATATGCCGCCGGACGATCGCTGGATAAATATCCAGAAACGCGCGGCCCACATCCTGAGTGAAGGCAAAATCAGCGTCCCAGCTACCGGTGTCGAGCTGGTCATAGAAGATGCCGCCAATGCCGCGCGGCTCGTTGCGGTGCGGCAGGTAGAAATACCGGTCACACCAGGCCTTGTACTCGGGATAATAGCTCGGGTTGTGCTGATCACAGGCTTGTTTGAGCGCGTTGTGGAAATCTTGGGTATCCGCCTCGACCGGGAAGGTTGGGGTCATATCAGCCCCGCCGCCGAACCAGCCCACAGAGGTCACAATATGCCGTGTGTTCATATGAACCGCAGGCACATGCGGTGAGTGCATATGGGCGACCAGGCTGATGCCGCTGGCCCAAAACGCGCCCGTGTCATCCGCGCCGGTGATCTTGGAGCGGAATTCCGGGGCGAAATGCCCGTGAACGGTGGAGATATTCACCCCGACCTTTTCAAACACCCGGCCGCGCATGGTCGACATGGTGCCGCCGCCGCCGGGCTCGCCGGTGACCTGATCGGTGCGCTCCCAGCTCTTGCGCTCAAACCGCCCGGCGGGCTGGTCTGCCTGCGGGGCGTCAGCATGATCGCCAAGCTCATCCTCAAGCGTCTCGAAGGCAGAGCAGATCTGATCGCGTAAATCCGCAAACCATGCCGCCGCCTTGGCCTGCTGGTCCGCCGTGGGCACGGTGGTCGGTAGCGTTGAGGCGTGCTCGTCGGTGTGAAGTGCCTTGGGTGGCGCCGGCTGGGTGGCCGGGGTCGCTGAACGGGTCATTGGCTTGTGGCTTCCGCATACATCGGAGTGTTGGCCCCTGTCTTGGGCCATTGATCGGTTTGGCGCAAGGCCTCAGCCAAGGTAATAGCGGCTGACTGTGCCAGATTTAACGAGCGGGTTTCGGGGCGCATGGGAATGACGAGCCGTTGATCGGCAGCCTCGTGGACATAATCCGGCGCGCCCGCGCTCTCACGCCCAAACAGCAGCAGATCATCAGACTGAAACGCAAACTCGGTCAATGGTGTGGCGGCTTTTGTGGTCAATAGCACGAGCCTCGAGCCAGATTTTTCAGCCTGTCGCCAATCACAAAACGCATCCCAGCTTTGATGCTGTTGATAATCGGCATGCTGGATGTAATCCATTCCCGCCCGGCGCAAGCGGCTGTGATCAAGTGGGAAACCGCATGGGCCAATGATCTCACACCCCGCCCCAAAACAGGCGGTGAGTCGCAGAATGCTGCCGAGATTGGCGGCTTGATCGGGCTGGAACAGGCAAATTCGAAGCATGGAATGACAATGGTTTCCGGCGTGTTGATAGCGCTCGATTACCGGGAAATAGCCCCGTCTTACAAGGCTGCTGGCATGGCGGTACCGCCACGACGTGCAAAGAACCACCGAGTGAAGTGTCGCAGCACCCTAGGCAAGCCGGCTACGCTTTTGTATAGACCAATGTCGATAGTCTGTTAGAAGACATCTAAATTTCAATTGTCGTGATCCACGATGCGGCTCCGCGCCGCATTTTCCCCACGGATCAAGGCCTCATTTACCCCTTTAGTGCTTGAATAGGCAAAGGCACAAAGTGGTGCGGGACTTGGGCGTGGTTCGAGACCAAGGTAGTAACGGGATTAATCAATGACCGACGAAACGGCAGCATCCGGCGCAGCAGGTGTGTCCAACAACGATGGCCATGGCCATGGTGAGGGCGGCACACGCCGTGATTTTCTGTATCTGGCAACCGCCGCGATGGGCGCGGTGGCCGTGGGTGGCATTGCCTGGCCGGTAATTGACAGCATGAACCCGGCGGCGGACACCCTTGCCCTAGCGTCAATTCAGGTGAATATTGGCGGCATCGCAGAGGGGCAGGCAATCACCGTGACCTGGCGCGGAAAGCCCGTCTTTATCCGTCACCGTACCGCGGCTGAGATTGAAGAGGCGCGCGCGGTTGATGTGAGTGAGCTGCGTGATCCACAAAGCGACGCTGACCGGGTTGAAAAGCCCGAATGGCTCGTGATGGTGGGGGTTTGCACCCACCTTGGCTGTGTGCCGCTGGGCCAACGCACCGCGGATAACAAAGGCGATTACAATGGCTGGTTCTGCCCATGCCATGGCTCGCACTATGACACCTCCGGGCGTATCCGACGCGGTCCGGCACCGACCAACCTTACGGTGCCTGACTATGAGTTTGTTGACGATACCACGGTCAAGATTGGCTAAAGATAAGGCGGGAAACCGCGACCTTTTAACCGAGGCTGGGGCCCGGCACCCGTCTCGAAACACAGCAAGATAGTGATATATCTTCTGTATAAACGACACAGCGTAACGCGAGAACAGAGGTCAGATATGGCTGGCGGCGAAAGAACCCGATTTGAAAACCCGGTGGTTGAGTGGGTCGATAGCAGACTCCCGATTGTCACCATGCTGTACAAAGAGTACGGCGTGTTCCCGACCCCCCGGAATTTCAACTATTTCTGGAATTTTGGTGCGCTGGCGCTGGTGGTGCTGATCACCATGATCATCACCGGCATCCTGCTGGCGATGAATTACACTGCCCATGCCGATTACGCGTTTGAGAGTGTCGAGCGCATTATGCGCGATGTGAACCATGGCTGGTTGCTTCGCTATATCCACGCCAATGGCGCGAGCATGTTCTTCATCGTGGTTTATATCCACATGTTCCGTGGTCTGTATTACGGTTCTTATAAAGCGCCGCGTGAGCTGCTTTGGATGCTCGGCGTGGTGATCCTGCTCCTGATGATGGCCACCGCCTTTATGGGCTATGTGTTGCCATGGGGGCAGATGAGCTTCTGGGGCGCGACGGTGATCACCAATCTGTTCTCGGCCATACCGATTGTCGGTGAACAGATCGTGATCTGGCTCTGGGGTGGTTTCTCGGTTGATAACCCAACCCTGAACAAGTTCTTTGCTCTGCACTACCTGCTGCCTTTTGTGATCCTGGGCGTGGTG
>AACY020308642.1_pt1 | contig 10391 bp, 11 predicted proteins | sample 267378 | NCBI WGS metagenome assembly AACY02 (sample SAMN02954345, study PRJNA13694) | marine metagenome | biome: aquatic; feature: ocean; material: water; isolation source: isolated as part of a large dataset composed predominantly from surface... | reverse complement strand
CCCACCACAAAGCCCGTCCACAGCGCCTCTAGGTCCTGGTAGCCCGTGGCGCTCTGGAGGTTGACCCGGTACAGGGTGAGCTGCCGCCAGCGCAGCGCCGGGGAGGTGGTGGCGTCGAGGATCCCGGCGTAGTCCCGCGCGCCGACCCCATGCGCCCGCGCCCGTGTGCCCAGCAGCCCGCGCGTGCATCCGGTGTACACGCCCGCGCCCGTGTGCGTCCCGAGCCGGATCACCTCGCGGGAGATCATCACGGACTGACCGGCGATCCCGGTGTTGTCGGTGTTGATCGTCGTCGCCGACGTGGACACGCTGGCGTCCAGCGACGCGAGCAGGGAGCGCCGCTGGTCGTACAGCAGTTGCCCCACGGTGACGCCCTGCTGAGTCACCGCGCCCGCCCTGACGCGGATGCTCTGCCCGCCGATGGACGACCGGCCCGCGCTGAAGTCCGCTTCGCTGGGCAGCTCGCCAGGGAATCCAGACCAGCACGGGACCCACACCGCGTCCGTGTCCCATGACGGGGCGGCGCACGTCGCGAACAGGTATTGGCGCGCGACGCTCGCCGTGACCCGCCCGACGCTCGCGACGCTGAATGCTAGAGCTGTTGACCCGGTGCTCATGACGCCTTCTCCGTCAGGGTGAAGCGCATCTCATGGTGTCGGGGCGCGGGGTTGGTGTTGGCGATCCAGCCATCCACCGACGCCACCATCTCGGGCGTCGTGATGTAGACGCTCCGCGAGGTGCCGAGCGTGCTGATGTCGGGCGTCCACTTCAGCTCGGGCGAGGCGCCGCCGCACAGTCCATGAAATCGCCTGAGCCACCCGTCAAGGGCTGCATTCGTGTCGTCCGTGCTCAGGGTCGGGCTGTCCACGTCGCCCGTCATCGTCGCATTGCTGGCGTACTCAGCGCGCACCAGCGGCGGGTAGACCTCATATAGATGGTGCTCCCATTCGGTACGCCCGCTGTAGACATCGATGACGCCGAGCCCGTCGTCGCCCGCCTGCAGCACGACGGCGTCGCGCTGTGTGGGTACGTCGCTGTGATCATACTCCGACGGGCACCACAGCGCAGCTGGCCTGTATGACCCGCTGTAGGCGTTGGGAGGTCCTGCGGCGAAGCTCGCCGCGTCTGCCCCCGAGGCCAGCCCGAATCCAAGGAGCCAGAACAGATCGGCGTCTGTCGCCGTATCCAGCGCGAGTTCATCCACCGTGTCAGCGCCCGTAGCCGTGATCAGCACTTTGAGGGTCGAGGTGTTGAGGGTGACGGTGAAGCTCATTGAGTTGGTGTTGGTGTTGAGGGCGTCCTCGACGGCCTCAAGCAGGCAGTCGCTCGACCCGTCACCGAGGATCCAATAGGTACCAGCCGTGATAGTCACGTCTTCGGCGCTGGCGACATCATAGGAAATGTTCAGGTGGTCTACGCCCGATATGGTCACGGGCAGGCCGAGCATGGGAATCGTCAGCGCCATACTACCTCCTGGGTGTGAGCGGGATACCCCCGCGCCGCGCGCCGTCCGCCACCACGTCCCCGATGTAGCCACGCATGGCGCGGTCCTCGATCTGGATCACGACCTCGCGGCCCTGGCGGTCCTCGCGCTCAAAGAGCCTGCGCCCGAAGCGGTCCAGGGCGGCAGCGGTGCCTCCGCCCCCTGCGCCTCCACCTCCACCGTGCTGCATCCGCGCCGCAAAGCCCTTGAGCGTACCACCGAACGCAATCATGGCAGCACCGAGCGCAATGGATGCAGCAGGGTTTGCGAGCCCGGTGTTGATGGCCTGCACGGCGCTGCTGGCCAGGATGAGCGCCTTGCCCTGGCTGACGAGCAGGTCACCTGTGGCGGTCACGATGCCCGCTCCGAGCGCCTTCATGGAGCCTTGGCCGCTCGCCATCTTTTCAATCAGCCCAGACATGGAGTCGGTCACGATGCCGATCCCTCCGCTGGCGAGGCTCGTCAACGCGGCGTCGAGGTGGCTCACCTCTTTGGTGATGTTGTTGATCCCATCTGCGATTCCTGCGCCCACAAGGGATGACCCGCTCGGGCCATCGCCCAGATTGCCGCCGAATGCGTTGGTAAGCGCGTCGCGCACACCCTGCGCCGACGCGGCGAGGTGCCCCACCCCTGCGCTCCCCGCGACGCCTTGCGTGACTCCGGCGATCGCAGCGCCCGGCGTCGCTCCGCCGGTGGACCCAAGGATCGCGGAGCGCAGCGCCTCATCAGCCTGCATCGCTTTAAGGTCGGCTTCGCTGTATTTTGGCTTGCCACCGCTGCTGCCTGGCCTCTTGCGCGTGCCGCCGCTCTTACCCGTCACCTTGGCATTGCTCAGGAATTTGACCGTCGCGTCCCCGGCCTTGTTGAGCTGCGCTTGGTAGTCCACAAGGGCTTCGGTGATGGGTAGGCTGATATCGCCCTTGCTGATGTTGTTCAGCTCGTTCCCGAACCGCGACAGCGCGTTAGCCTGGTCTAGCGTCAAGGCATTCATGGACTCAAGCGGTCCAGCGATCTGCGCCACCAGCTCACCGATGGGGCCCAGCGCCTTGCGTACCATCTCTGTTGCGCCCTCGACCACGGCGCTCACCAGCATCGCGATCCCGAGCGCGATGTTACCCACCACCTGGGCCGCGCGCGTTGCGGCCTGAGCTACGAAGGTCACCCACTGGCCAATGGCCACCTTGTTCTTGTCCACCCACGCCGTCACCTCCTCGAGGGCGCGCGTCAGGAGGTCTTGTGCGTCTTTGAGCCGAATCGACTCCGCAATGACGCTCCCCACCTTGTACATGAGATCATCCAGGGCGCCCGCGAGCCGCTTGGATGACGCCTGCATGGCGCTGGACTGCTCCATGTAGGTGCCTATGGCCTTGACGAGCCCCGCCCCGATGGCTGCCGCCGTCGCCGCCGTCGCCGCACCTACGAGCTTGAGCCCCTGGACCACATTGGGGTGTGTCGCCGCGAACGCCTTCATGCGATCGCGGGCCTTGTTCATGACGCTGTTCTGTCTGACCAGCGCCTGACGGTAGGCTTTGGACGCGGCCTCCGCGCGCAAGGTTGGATCGGATATGCCGTCGATGGCGGAGGCAGCGGACTTGGCGACCTTGTCGAAGTTCTGGAGGATGGCCGTCTCCCCCCGGAGCATCTGCCCATACTGACGGCCTGCGTCCTCGGCCTTGATCCCGGTGCGCTCCGCAAGCTCAAAGGCTGCGCCCACCGACTCAATCGCGGTGCCGACCTGCTCCGACTCATCCGCGAGAGTGCGTAAGACGTTGGCGTACTGCGCCATACCCCGCGCACCTGTACGCTGCGCCCTGTGGAGCGCCTGGTTAGCCTTGGCGAGGTCGTCGATGCTGCCGCCAAACTCGACTACGGTATCGAGGGCGTTTTGCATTCGGGACGTTACTTCGTCCCTGAAGGTGGCTTTGATGTTGATCTCTTGCGCCATGTTGAAGCCCCTATGCCCTCTCGCGGTCCTGCTTCATCTTCCTCATCAGCTCCGCATGGATGACGCTGATCTCTTGAGCGATGATCCCGGCGCACTGTGCCGCCTTGTACGACTGCGCCCGCCTGCCCCCCGGCTCCCACAGTTGCGCCTCATGCTCAGCGGCGCGGCCCATCCAGTGAAGACACTCCAACACGTCGGACTCGGTGTTTGTGTGGCGCTTCGTGATGAGCTTGACCTTGCCTCCCTCTATCTCCGGCTTGGCCCACGTCACGGGGCGGCTGAGCAGGTAGCGGCGCAGGTCCAACGTGAACGCCCGAATCACGGCGGGGTCCTCGCGGTTGCGTTCGCGGTGCCTCACCGCCTCCCTCAGTTTCCCTCCAGCTTCTCCGTCACGGTGAACAGGGCGACGATGGCATCACACAGAGCCGACAATTCGCTTGTCGTGAGTCCGAACTTGAGCGCCCTGGCGCGCGCCGTAATCGCCTCGCACCCGACCCACGGCTCAAAGGGGAGATCGGGCCATTCCGCGTCCAGCCCGTCCCACTTCCGCACCGCAGCGATCGGAAATATCACCATCTGACGCGACTGTCGCGCAGGCGGCTCAGGTTCACCCTCACCGGGCGCGGGCGCTACCTCGTCCAGCCACTCCGTCCCCAGCCACCTCACGGTGTCATGCTCACCAAAGGTCGGCTCCTCCGCGACGTGCGCCACAAGCCCTTCTCTCACCTTGATCGCCTTCAGTCCCATCTCTCACCCCTCAAGCCCCATGTGGGGCCGCTGTGGGGGCCCCATGCCCCCGTCATTGGTTACTACGGCGCCGCGATGACCGTGACGTACTTGAGGGTCATCAGCGCAGCTGGGTCCAGCCCGCCGCCGTCGCTGGACGAGTCCGGGTAGCCGAGCTGCATGGTGATCTGCGCGCCACGGTAGCCGTCGGCGCTGTCCCCCTGGATGTCCGTGATGTAGCCCTCGAACTGGATGACGATGAAGCTCACGTCGTCGTCGGGGTTGGCGATCGCCATCGTCAGACGCAGGATCTCGCGGTCGTCCCGAAAGCTTTCGATGTCAAAGTCATCCTCGAAGGTCACCTGATCCAGCCTGAAGGTCGCCGTCGGCGTGCCTGGATTGTACCTGATCGAGCCGATCCCGTAGGTGCCCGTGGGCGCGGGCTTGGCGTCAATCTCCAGGTTGGAGCTGATCTCCAGGTCGTAGATGGACAGCGCCCCGAGCGTGGACGCGTCGTCCGTCTCCCCGCTCTTGCCGTAGGTCACCGAGTCGGCGACCGCGTGCAGGCTGACGTTCGCGCCGAGCCCGACGACCTCCTCTTCGTCAGGGAGGCTGCTCCCCGTGGTGGGGCTTGAGTCCTTGGCAATGGGCGTGGCGAGCGACTTACCCTCACACGCCATCGTCACGCGCTCCCCCGATGGGACGGAGATGGTCCACCCGTGCCGACATGAGGTCAGGGTGTGGGTACGGCCTTCGTCGCCCGCGCTGTTGATCTCGGTGTAGACGAGCTTGGCGCTACTCCCCGCCGTGCCCTGGCGGGGCTTGTAGGTGTAGGTGATGATCTCGTCATTCGTGCCCCCCGAGAGGGTGACGTTGTCGGGCTTGACCCCGCTGTAGTCGGCATCGCTCGTGTAGGCGGCCTCAAAGCCCCCCGCGCGCAACCACAGGTCCGCCTGGGGCACGCCCGCGCGGCTCCCGGCGGTGAGCACGGTGGAGCCGTCGAGGATCTCATGGTCGAGGTCTACGGTGATGCTGTACTCGCCCATCGCCATCCCGCGCGAGGGCTTGAACCCCGCGATGAACGCGGCCTGGCCGGGGCGCTCGAGCATGACGCGCCTGAAGCTGTTGAAGCTCGCGTCAGGGGGGCAGAACAGCGTCTCCGTGTCGCTGACGGTGGTGCTGGCGCCGGGCGACGCCTCGAGGTCGCCCCGGAGGACGCCGCCGTGCGGAAAGGGATAAAGCTCATTGGCCATGAAGTCCTCCTATGATGGTCGGGGTGTGCCTTGTGATTGCTTGAGCCGCGCCGATACCTCGACGCTGAGGATGTATCGCTCCCTTAGCACACACGGGCGCTCGGGGTCTTGTGGGGCTTCGATGCGCTGGATGCTGCGCGCGAGGGTGTGGCGCGCGCGGCCTGACTTTGGAAGCTCGCGCTCAAGCACCGCCCGCACCGCCTCGACGTAGGCGATGCCTGTCTGGTGCAGGTCGCTGATCAGGTCGTCGGCGCACTCCACGACGGTGACGCCGACCGAAGTGGTCGGACCGCCTGTGTCCTCGACGTAGACGGCGACGTCAAAGCGCACCGCCGCGCGCGTCTGCGTGGTAGGTCCGCCGAGGAAGTCCAGCGATGGGAATGTGACGCGGATTGAGGGGTAGACCTCCGGCTCGTAGTCCTCCAGGTCGCCGAGGACGATCTGAGCCGTCGTGTCTGCGATCGTCGCGAAGCCCGAGAGGGTGATGCCAGCGTCGGTCAGCTCCGCCAAGCTGCGCCGTGATCTCGCCGTTGAGGTAGTCGCGCAGGACGCCCCTCACGTCGCGGGTGATCTCCAGGAGCGTGATGCGGGTGATGCTCATCGCCCCTCCCGTATCGACTGAAGAAAGCTCTCAAGGATCGGGTCGGTGAATATCTCCTTGATCTCCGCGCGGTTGAGAGGGCGTATGCGGTGGCGCTGGTATTTGGCGTAGGGGACCAGCGTCTCAATGGTGATCGTCTCACCCGAGACGGTGACGCGGCGATCGGGCGAGGATGGGCGCGTCAGGCTGTCCTCGAGCCGCCCCGTGTCCCGAGGGATGCGGCGACGGCGCATCACCTGCGCGTGATTGCGGTTGATCTCGCCCGCGACCTCGCCCATGCGCCCTCGTCGGATAAGCGCCTTGAGCGCCCGTCGCACCCGCTGCGATCCGCGCTGTGAGAATGAAAAGCTCATCCGATCACCGACCTCTTGTGACGCCCGCCCCGGAGCAGATTGAGCAGCCGTCGCCCGTATTGGGTCGCGCTCCACGAGGACGGATCGCCAGGGTCATCCTGGGGGGTGGCGTAGCTGACGGAGCGCGAGCCTCGGGTTCGCCCCGTGAGTGGGCCTGCGCCCTTGCCTCCGCACGCCCCATAGGACGCCACCAGATGCGCCGCGTAGAGCAGCCGCGCCCGGTCGCGCCTGGAGGTCGTGGCGAGGACCGTATCGCCTATGACGTCCTCCGCCTCGTCGAGGTAGGCGGCGATCCGCGTCTGACCGTCGGAGTCGGTGGCCAGCTCGGGCATAAGCGCGATCAGGTCGCTGTATGTCAGGGTCGCCATAGGTCCACCCGTGAGGGTCACCCCCTACGGCCAGCGCCCACACGAGCGCCGACGGTAGGGGGTGGGGGTCAGCTCAGGTCACGGCCCGTCGTCAGGACGACCAGACGTTCTCGCGCACCGCAAAGCACGGCTCGTAGATGTGCAGGCCGCCGATCTCGGTCCGGCACGGGATCACCGTCTCCAGCCCCGCCGACCGCACGTGCGGCCTCATCTGCTGGAATGGGACGGGGACCTGCTTCTGGTGGCTCATCGCGTCGAACACCCCCGCGATCGCGAAGCTGTCGGTGCCCGAGCTGGCGGAGGCGTCCACCAGCTGCGAGTCGATGGACTTGAGGCGCTCGACCGGGCGCAGCGAGCAGCCCGTGATGTCCTCGAAGCGGTCGCGGACGCTGACCTGCTCGCCCGACCCGAAGAACAGCCGCCGCGCGTAGCGGAACAGCGGACCGGGGACGAAAAGGTCAGTAGGGATGCGCGCCGTGTCCTCGCTCTCGGAGGTGACCGAGTCCACGATGTCCACCAGGCCATCCAGCAGGTCGGTGGCGGTGGTCGAGGTGCTGAACGCGGTCGCGAGGGTCGCGCGGTTCTCGATCTCCGGAGCGTTGAGCAGCCCGTAGACGCCCTCCTCCGGCTCGCCGACCAGGCAATGCAGCTCAAGCAGGTCCTCGTACGCCTTGCGGCAGTACATGGCCTTGCGGGTGTCGAGCGAGATCCCGACGCGCTGCGCCCGCTCGAATTCCCGCATCCAGTAGCTGTACCCCGAGATGTAGGGGAGGATCGGGAACAGCCGCTCTTTGCGCTTGAGGTCGGCCAGGTCGAAGTCCGCCGAGGCGTCGCCCATGCGCTTGAAGCGCGCGCGCCCAGACTCCTCGTAGAACCCCGTCTCGCCGAGTCCCGCCCCGCCGCTGGTGTTGATCTGGATCACGTCAAGCAGCGGGTTGGGCTGAAAGGGCCGCTCGTAGACCTGAGTCTCAATCAGCTGGAGCTGCTTGGCGATGAAGATGCCCGTGTCTGAGTCGCCGTAGACGGCATCGATCGGGCGGGCGTCGCCGAGGAAGCCCCCGACGTCGCCACGGGTGAAATTGGTGCTTGCGTCCGTCATGGTGTGCCTCCTCAGGCGCGCTGGATGTGGAGCAGGGCGACGTCGTTGCCGTCGAAGCCCGCTTTGTTGGTGGTGAGCCAGGTGCCCTTGAAGCCCCACGCGGAGAGGGGCAGGCAATCGGTGGAGTCGGCGGCGACGCTGAAGGCCCCGGCCTTCTCGGTGCCGCTGGCGGTGATGCGGACCCACACAGGGTCACCGATCGCGACCGTCTCGCCATCGTCGAGCCGCACCCACACCTTGCCGTGCTGGAGCAGGGAGGGGGAGTCGCCCGAGCCGTAGTCAGCGTCACCGCTGGAGTCCTGCTCCACGGTCAGGGACTTGATGACGATGCCAGCGCCTTCGGGGATCGCGACGGCGCTGGTCACGGTGTTGCTGAGCGTGGTGTATTCGCTCTCGCTGTCGTCGTAGACGATGACCTGCACGTCAAAGTCCAGCCCGGCCAGCTCGCCCGTGAAAGTCAGCGCGGTCGCGGTCGCGGGCGTCGAGGCCACGAGCACCGAGCTGGCGGGGAGCGCGCCGTTGATGGCGAGGACCATCTCATCAAGGGTGGCGTCCTGCGAGGTGGCGTAGGTCTGCTTGGCGCTGTACTGCTTATACCCGGCGCCGTCGAAGTCGCCCCCGACGATCACCTCAATGGTGTCGTCGGCCTCCAGGGTGCCCGCCCCGTCCACGTCCACGGTGATGACCTTGGCGGTGTAGGTCCCCGTGCCCATCGCCGCGCAGCCGCGGCGAGTGCCGACGGTGGTCGCGCGGCTGCTGACCTCGGCGAAGCAGCCGAACGGCAGCGAGGTCGCATCGGCGGCGCTGGTGGTCGTCGAGGTCGAGAGGTCGCCCGACGACTCCGAGACCGTGAAAGACTGCCCCTTGACGCGCCCGGTGAAGGTCACCGTGTCCACGCCGTCCGAGGACGCCGAGACCAAATTGTTGACGCCCGCCGTGGCCTCAGCCGCCGCCGCGAGCCCGTCCGCGATCTCCGCCACGGTCGCATCGGCGTCCGAGGTGAAGGTGAAGCTGGTCAGCGACGCCGCGTCCTCGCCGATGCTGACGGTGTAGGCGGTGCTGTTGCTGGCGCTGTCGGCGGTCAGCGTCGTCACCTGCGCGGTCTTGCCAAAGAGGGGCATCCCCTCTGACGCGACCTGGCTGGTGCTGTCGCCGAGCGCGCCCGCCGCCGGGTTGACGTCGCCGACGCGGGTCGTGGTGTTGAGGATCGTGGTGGCCATGCTCAGCCCTCCTTATCGGTCGTGGCGGAAAAACCGCTGTGGTGGCTCTGGATGAACTTCTGGTAGGCGCTCCGGCTGTCGCCCTTGCGCTCAGGCCCCGTCCTGATCGCGTCGGCGAGCCCACCGGGATTGCTGAATCGGGACTGGACGACCTTCCACGCGCCGGGCAGCTCGCCGGGCTCCACGTCGATACCCAGCGCCGCTTTGATCGCGTCGCCCTTGATGTCGGCGTCGGTCTTGCCGGACCAGTCGTACCCCTTGCCGAGGATCGGCGCGGCCTGTTGCATGAGGTCGAGGCGCGCCTGCACCGCCTCCTGGATGGCGTCGCCCTTCGGCTCGGCGTCGGCTGAGGCCTTGAGCGCCTTGATCTCGCCCATCAGCTCCGACACCTTGGCCTCCAGCTCGGCAATCTTAGAGTCGGCGTCGCCCTTGTCGGACTCCATCTCCTCCATCTCCTTCTTGGCTTCGTCGTACATGTCGGCGCGCTTGAGCGCGGCGGTGAGCGGCGCCACAAGCCCCGCGTCCACCTCGCCCGACACACCATCTACGGTGATGCTGGCCATATTGGCTCCTCTTGATGCGGGCTCGCGCCCTTGTGAGTCTGCGACAAGCACCGCGCCCATCGCGTCCATACGAAACTCAGTAATCTTTCCGGCCCTCGCGGTCTGCACAATGGCGACATGATTGCCGATGTCCGAGGTCTGGCGGGCGTCGTACTCCTGCCCCATCCACGCGCCGGGGGCGTGCTCGACGGTCGCCTCATAGCCCACGCTGAACTGGCGCATCCCGCTCTTGATCGCGCGGATCGCGTCGGCGTCGGTCACGAGGATATCGGCTCGCGTCACGGGGACCTGGCGCCCCGTCTCGGGGTCGGTGGCGACGTCGGGCCTCACCCGCGTCACCGTCCCCACGGTGCGCCACTGGCGCGCATTCTCGGGGGTGTGCAGGTCGGGCGTCCCGTCGGCGCGCGTCGGGTGCGTGGCGAGCAGGAGGGGTGAGCCCTCATAGCGCGCCAGTGCCTCGGGGGCGTGCATCACCTCCGGGTCGCGCAGCTCGCGCCGAATGGTGCCGTCGCCGCGCCTGTACTCAAGCACGCCCCCCCGCGCGATGATCGCGCCCTTGATGAGTAGCCGCCCGTGCTCCGTCTCCTGCGCGCGAGCCTGGTCGAGGTCGAAGCGATCCAGCCTGTAGACAGCCTCAATCATGCTGCTCGCCCTCCACGCGCTTGACGATGCTCTCGGCCCACCGGCGCCCAGCGTCTCCGCCCCACCCGTGCCACGCCTGCCAGCCCTTGCCCTGCTCGCTCCACGTCGCGCCCTGCTTGTCCACCTCGTGGCGATCAA
>AACY020295299.1_pt1 | contig 10394 bp, 9 predicted proteins | sample 267378 | NCBI WGS metagenome assembly AACY02 (sample SAMN02954345, study PRJNA13694) | marine metagenome | biome: aquatic; feature: ocean; material: water; isolation source: isolated as part of a large dataset composed predominantly from surface... | reverse complement strand
CTTCCTCGGGATCCTCGCCGGGAATGAGTTCGGGGGAAATGGGCAAGGCCAGCACCGCCTCCAGGGCCGCGGTGAGCGCTGGGTCCTGCTGAAGCGCGCCGTAAGCGCGCACCAGATCCGCGATGAGGGTTTTCGGCACGCTGCCGTTCACGTTGTAGCTGGCCATGTGATCGGCGTTGAAGGTGCACCAACCGAGCGCAAGTTCCGAGAGATCCCCCGTGCCCACCACCAAGCCGCCCACCTGATTGGCGCGGTTAAAGAGGATCTGGGTGCGCTCCCGCGCCTGGGCGTTCTCATACACCACGTCCGGCGTGGTGCCATCGTGGCCAAGGTCGCTAAGGTGCTGCGCCACGGCGGCATGAATGGGGATGCGCTCAAGGGCCACCCCCAGCACGTCGGCGAGGCGCTCTACCACGCCAAAGGTTTTCTCACTGGTACCCGGCCCGGGCATCGTCAGGAGGGTGAGATTTCCCCGGGGGAGCCCAAGACGTTTGAGCGCCTCAAGGGCCACCAGCAGAGCCAGCGTCGAATCGAGTCCGCCGGACAGGCCGAGCACCAAGGTCTCAGCGCGAGCGCCCCTCATGCGCCGGGCCAGGCCCGTTGCTTGAATCGCCAGAATGTCCCGGGCGCGGCGGGCCGCTTCGTCCCGATCCCCGGGAATGAAGGGATGGGGGTCGATCTTCCGATGAAGAGGGCCCGCGGCGTCCCCGGGGGCCGCCGGCGCGGGCAGGAAGCGATAGCCGCTCCCCTGCGCCTGGCGCCGAAAAGTGCCGTTACGTCGGCGGTCAAACGCCAGGCGCTGCGTATCAAAGTCGACAGTCAGCACCGCCCCATCGAGACGAAAGCGTTCACTTTCAGCTAGCACCGTCCCCGCTTCCGCGGCCAGCAAATGGCCCCCGTACACGAGGTCCTTAGTGGATTCGAAAGGCCCCGCACCGGCATAGAGATAGCCGCACAGGCGCTGACCACTCGCGAGACGGACCAGATCGCGGCGGTAGGCAGCCTTGCCAACGCCTTCCGGACTCGCAGAGGGGTTCAAAATCAGCAGCGCCCCCGCGAGGGCATGACGGACCCCCGGCGGTACCGGTGCCCAGAGGTCTTCGCATACTTCCAGGGCCCAGCGCACGCCGAGAGTTTCAAAGCCCTGGTTCTGCGCCAGGGGAAAGGCACCAAAGCGGGGATCGTCAATGCTGAGCTCGACGTCGTCGCCGCTGTCGAACCAGCGCCGCTCGTAGAATTCTCCGTAGTGGGCAAAGCGCCCTTCGGGACCGCGCCCCGAACCCGGCCTTCGCTCAACACCAGCGCCACATTAAAAACGCGCCCATCGGCTACGGGCCAGGGCAGGCCCACCACCACGGCCAGGGGCAGCTCGGCAGTTTTGGCGAGTAGCGCAGCCAGCGCCTGGCGCGTTTCCTCAAGCAGCGCATCGGTCAGAAAGAGATCTTCGCAGCTGTAGCCCGTCAGACTCAGTTCCGGAGTCAGCATAAGCGCTACCCCGGCGTCCACTGCCGCCGTTGCCGCTTCGGCAATGCGCTGAGCGTTCTCCCGAGGCTGGCCTAGACTCAGAACCGGGCTCACCGCTTGGGCTCGAAAAAACCCGTAATCCCCTAGGGTGGGTGCACCTGCCATGGCCCTAGCCCTCCTCTTCTGTCTGCTGCGGGGGTGGCAAACTCGCCTCAACCATCCAGGCTACGAGGGCCTCGAGGGTGGCGTCATCACAGCGCAAACAGCCTCCCCGGGCCGGCATGGCCGGGGCGATGCCCTGCACCACGTGAGCCGTCAAGGTTTTCATGCCCTGGGCCGCCCGGGGCGCCCAGGCTTCCGCCGAGCCCACACGGGGGGCGCCGGCCACGCCGCGACCATGGCACATCTGACAATGCTGCTGATAGGGCTGCGCTAGCGCACCCTTAGGCACGGGGAGGGCACCGCCTTGGGCAAGCCCAGGCCCCTTTTCGCCGCATCCCGCAGCCAAGAGCCCAAGTAGCAGCCCGGCCCAACACCGCGCGTTCACGCCCCGGGAGCCCCCTCGGCCAGCAGGGCATCGCGCACGGCCCGCTTTAAGAACTTGCCGGACGCATTGCGCGGTAGGGGCTCGCGTCGAAAAAAGATTTGGGAGGGCACCTTAAAGTGCGCAAGGGTTTCCCGAAGGCGAGCCCGCACCGCTTCCGCCTCGAACTGCGCGCCCTCGACGGGCACGATGACGGCGGCCACCTCCTCTCCGAGGCGCTCATGGGGCAGGCCAAAGACAATCGCCTCGCTCACGCCGGGCAGCTCGTAGAGGGCCCCTTCCACTTCCGCGCAATAAACATTCTCGCCGCCCCGCAGCACCATGTCCTTCTTGCGATCCTCAATGGTCACGAAGCCCGCTTCATCGACCCGGCCGATATCCCCGGTCTTAAACCAGCCGTTCTGCAGCACCTCTGTCGTGGCCTCGGGGCGATTCCAATAGCCCCGGAAAAGGTGGGGCCCCTTCATCCACAGCTCCCCCAGTTCACCCCGGGGGCATTGCTGACCGGCGTCATCGAAGGCTTCGATCGCCACCACGCAGGGGCAGCGCCCCGTGCTACGCGGCTTGGCGAGATAATCATCACCGTTGTTCTGCGCCCCCACGGCGTTGCTTTCCGTTAAGCCATAGCCAATGCCCGGCCGCCCCTTGAAACGGGCCTCCACCTGGCGAACCTGTTCCGGGGGCGCGGGCGCCCCGCCGCCGCCAACGGACTGGAGGCTTGAGGTGTCATACTGATCAAAGGTGGGGCACTGCAGCATTTCCCAGGTCATGGTGGGTACGCCCGTGAAGGACGTCACCCGTTCCCGCTCGATCAAGGCGAGCGCCTGCTCCGCATTCCATTTATACATCAGCACAAGCTTGCGCCCGGGGCGGAAGGCCGTCAGAAAAATCGCGTTGCAGCCCGTCACGTGAAACAGCGGCACGCTCACCAGCATGGCCGGATCAAACACCGGCGCCCCGGGCGCCGGCGGCGACCGACGGGCGAAGATTGCCTGATTCGACTCAAAGGCGAGGAGCGCGCTAAGCACGGCGTAATGGGTCGAGACCGCGCCTTTGGGAAAGCCCGTCGTCCCCGAGGTATACAAGATCATGGCGTCATCATCGACGGAAAGCGCGTGAACAGGGCAGGGCTGGCCCGCGAACGCCTCAAGGAGCGACGCCATGGGTGTGGTGCTCGGGTCGGCCAGAGCACTGCGCACCGTCAACACGGCCAACTCCGGCTTTTGCGCCCGAGCCGGGCCGAGACGCTCTAAGCGCTCGTCATCCACCACCACCACCTTGGCATCGCTATCTTTTAGGCCGTAGGCCAACTCCTCTGCGGTCCACCAGGCATTCATGGGGACGGCCACGGCGCCTAGGGCCGTCGCCGCCATGAAAGCGAGGATCCACTCCGGATAATTGCGCAGGGCAATGGCCACCCGATCGCCCGGCGCCACGGCAAAGCGCGCTTCGAAGGCCGCCGCCAGGGCCTGCGCTTGGGCCCAGGCCTCGGCAAAGGTCAGCCGCTCCGCTTCGTACACGAGGAACGGCTTTTCCCCATGGGTTTCTGCGGCGTGGCGGTAGATCGCCGATAGATGGACCGGAAGGTGTTTAAAGCTGGGCACGCTGTAGCTCTCAAAGGCGCGCTGCTCAAGCTCATGGGGCATGCCTTCCGCGGTAACCTCAGCCAGCGCCGCTTCCCAACTTAGGACGTAACTCATAAACGCCAATTCCTTTTACTGCCGTGATTCGAAGGTGGGGGCCTAGGACGCACCATCGCCGAGGACAAAGGCGTCGGCATCCTGGCCCACGGGGAAGGCTTCCCGCTGCGCCGCCAACTGACTTGCGGAGAAGGTGGCGAACAGCACGCCGGGGCTTTCTGCCAATTCGCCATGGCGCTGCCCCAGGCAATCAATCACCGTGGTACCCCCGCGATAGGCTTTCCCCGTGCCGTCTTCGCCGACGATATTCACCGCCGCCAGCCAGCACTGATTTTCAATGGCCCGGGCCGGCAGCAGCGCCCGCCACTGGGCGTGGCGGGGGGCAGGCCAGTTCGCCACGAGTAACAGCGCGTCATAGTCGCCGCGCTGGCGCATAAACACGGGAAACCTAAGGTCGTAGCAGACCTGCAGGGCCAGGCGCCATCCACGCCAGGCCACCACGACCCGGGCCGTACCTGCGGTGTAATGATGGTGCTCGTCTGCCATGCGAAACAAATGGCGCTTATCGTAGAAGGCCACCTCGCCGTCCGGCGTCGCAAAGTAAAAACGATTGCGCGCGGCGCCGCCCTCGTCGAGGACAGCAACGCTGCCGGCAACGGCCGCCCCAAGTGCCTGGGCCTGCGCGGTGAGCCAGCGTACCGTGGGCCCCGGGTGCGGCTCTCCCCGCTCCGGCATGGCCATGGTGAAGCCCGTGGTGAACATCTCCGGTAAAAGCACCACATCCAAACCAGCAGGAAGGGTCGCCAAGGTGGCCTGCAGCGCTTCCCGATTGCCCTCCGGGTCATGCCAAGCCGTAGCCCGCTGCACCAGGGCCAGCTTTAGATCGCGCATAGGCGCTCCGCGGCCTGCTCGAGGGTACGATCGTCCTTGCAGAAACAAATGCGGAGTAAGCGCTGGTCTGCCGGCGGCTCGGCATAGAAAACACTCACGGGGATGGTCGCCACCCCGACCTCCTGGGTGAGGCGTTCTGCAAGCGCCTGGTCCGGCTCGTCAGTTATTGCGCTGTAATCGAGCAGCTGAAAGTAGGTGCCCGCGCTCGGCGTAAACCGAAAGCGCGACGGCGCCAGCAAAGCCGCCATGCGATCACGCTTTTCCTGATAAAACGCCGGTAACCCCTGATGATGCTCCGGGTGCGCCTTAAGAAAGTCGGCGTGGGCAAGCTGCGTCGGATGGTGGGTACAAAAGGTGACGTACTGGTGGATCTTGCGAAACTCCGCCGTCAACGCCGCCGGCGCAATGCAATAGCCAATCTTCCAGCCCGTGGTGTGGTAGGTCTTCCCCAGCGACGAAACCATAAAGCTCCGCGCCGCAAGGGCTGGGTGGCGGAGGACGCTTTCGTGCCGAACCCCATCGAAAATAATGTGTTCGTACACCTCATCGGAGATGATCCAAAAGCCCCAGTGTTCGGCCAGGGCGCCTAAGCGCTGAAGCTCCGCTTCCGTCAGCACCGTGCCCGTGGGGTTATGGGGCGTGTTGATCACCACGGCTCGGGTTCGGGACGACAGCCGCGCCTCTAAGGCCTCGAAATCTAGGGAAAAGCTCGGCGCTTGCAGCGGACAGTGCACTGGCGTGCCCCCCGCCATCACCACCGCCGGATCGTAGGAGTCATAGGCCGGATCGAAGATCACCACCTCATCGCCGGGACGCACCACGGCCTGAATGGCGCAGAAAAGGGCTTCCGTTGCCCCGGAGGTGATGGTCACTTCCAAATCGGGATCGACGGTGGCGCCGTAGTCCTGCGCCACCTTCTCCGCCAGCGCCATCCGCAAGGCCGGCGCACCCATCATGGGCGCGTACTGATTCGCTCCATGACGAAGATAATAGGTGACCCGGTCGAGCAACTCCGACGGTCCGTCGAAATCGGGAAAGCCCTGAGACAAGTTCAGAGCCCCATGGGCCTGGGCCAGCTGGGACATGACCGTGAAGATGGTCGTGCCGACGGCGGGCAGCTTGCTCTCCAAAGAGGGCAGAGACCCCACCGTCGTCATGGCGTCGCCGGCTCCTCGCTGCAACGCACCAGCAGCTTGCCTGTGTTCGCCCCGTCAAAGAGCCGATTCACGCTCTCCACCGCGTTCTCGAGCCCATCGACCACATCGGTGCGGTAGGTCAGCTTGCCTTCGGCCAACCAGCCGGCCATGGCGGCAATGCCCTCGGGGAAGCGGGACATATAGTCAGTGACGATGAAACCCTTGATCAGTGCGCGACGCATAAGCGCCATCTGGAAGTTCTTCGGCCCGGGCGTGCCCTCCCCCGTCTCCTCATCGTTGTAATGAGCAATCAGACCACAAAGGGGAATGCGTGCATTGAGGTTCAAACGGGGGTAAACGGCGTCGGTGACGGGACCACCGGTATTTTCGAAGTAAATGTCGATGCCGTTGGGCGCCGCTTCGTCGAGGGCAGCCTCAAGATCGGCGGTTTTGTAATTGATGGCCGCATCAAAGCCGAGATCGTTAATCAGGTGAGCGCACTTGTCGTCGCTTCCCGCCGTGCCGATGACCCGGCACCCCATAATCTTGCCGATCTGGCCCACCAGGGAGCCCACGGCACCGGCGGCCGCGGAGACCACCAAGGTCTCCCCCGCCTTCGGGGCGCCGATATCCATCAAGCCGAAATAGGCGGTCATGCCCGTCGCGCCCAGCACGCTCATGTAGGCATCCCAGGGCACCCCGGCCTGGGCCGGCAGCTTGTTTAAGGCCATGCCCGGCTGCAGCGCGTGGGAGCGCCAGCCCCAGAAACCCTGCACCACATCGCCCACGGCGAAGTTGTCATCGCCGCTCGCTTCCACCAACCCAAGGGTGCCGCCGCGCATCACGTCCCCAAGCTCCACCGGCGGCATGTACTGCGCCATATCGCTTGCCCAAATGCGGTTGGTCGGATCGAGGGACAAATAGACCGTGCGCACCAGCACTTCCCCCGCTTGCGGGGCCGCGAGGGGCATCTCTACCCAGTCGTAGTCGTCGCGCGTAATCCGACCCGCCGGGCGACGCTTAAGGACCCAAGCATGGCTAATCGTTTGGCTCATGAATGCTCTCCCACTATAGCTAGGGGCGCGCGGTCGCGCACCGGCTGCGCAGCTTAGCGCGACCCCGCGCAGGACGACACCGGATCTGCAGAAAATCCATCGATCCTTATCGATTAATACTTGCCAACAACCCCAAGGCTGCGGACAATGCGCGCCGTCTTCCCAAGGGAACGCCCGTGCCCAAGGCCCACGCCCTACCCAGCGCCGCGCTCGACCCCCAGCTCCTCGCTTGCCTTCGGGCCTGCGCCGATGGCGCTCGTCTGGCTATCTTGCGGCTGCTCGCGCGGGACGCCTACAGCGTGCAAGAGCTCGCTTTGATCCTCGGCCTTGGCCAAGCCACGGTTAGCCATCACCTCAAAACGCTGGCCGATGCCGGGCTGCTCCGCCTTCAGCGCGATGGCACCCACCGCTTCTATCGCCGAGCCCCGCGGCCGACGCCGCCCGGCCTGGGAGATCGCACGCTTACGGCACTCTTCGAAGAACTCGATGACGCCCCCCTAAGCGACGACCTCGCCGCCGGGGTCGCTACGGTCCTCGCGGAGCGGGGCGCCCGGAGCCAAGCCTTTTTCGCCCGTAACGCGGAAGCCTTCGAGGCCAGTCAGGACCTGATCGCCCTGCCCGATCGCTATCTGCCGCTCCTCGCCGAGTGGCTGCCGGAACAGGGGCAGAGCGCTCTGGAAATTGGCCCCGGCCTGGGCGCTTTTTTACCTACGCTCCTGGGCCGCTTCGAGCAGGTTTGGGCCGTGGACAATTCGGAGGAAATGCTTCGGCGCTGCGCCGACCGGCTGCGGGCCGAAGGACACCCGCTCCCCCACTTCTACTGCGGCGCCTTCGAGCGCCTCCCCCCCGGCGCGCCCGTCCCCAGCGCCCAGGAAGTGGTGGTGCTGGCCATGGTCCTTCACCACTGCCCCACGCCGGCTCAGCTAACGGCCGCGGCCGCCCAAGCGCTGGCGGAAAACGGGTCCCTACTCATCGCAGAGCTTAGCCCCCACGAACAAGCGTGGGTGGGGGATGCCTGCGGAGACCTCTGGCTCGGCATCGAGCCGGAGCAGCAAGACCACTGGGCCGCGGAAGGCGGCGCCCTGCTTGAGGAGCGGCAGTTCCTTACCCTTCGAAATGGCTTTCAAATTCACCTCAGCCGCTATGGGCGGCGGAACCCACCCCTCGGCGCGGCCGAAGCAAGGAGTACTCCATGAGTTTTACCGACTACAAAGTCGCTGATATGAGCCTGGCGGAATTTGGCCGCCGGGAAATCGAACTGGCGGAAGCGGAAATGCCGGCGCTCATGGCGCTTCGCTCTCGCTATGCGGAAAGCGCCCCGCTGGCAGGCGCGCGCATCATCGGCTGCATTCACATGACGGTCCAAACTGCCGTGCTGATCGAAACCCTGGTGGTCCTCGGCGCCGAGGTGCGCTGGAGCTCGTGCAATATTTTCTCCACCCAGGACCACGCGGCAGCAGCCGTGGCGGCTCGGGGAATCCCCGTTTTTGCCTGGAAAGGCGAAACGGAAGAGGAGTACTGGTGGTGCATTGAGCAAACCATCATGAAAGATGGCGCGCCCTGGGAAGCGAACCTGCTCCTAGACGACGGCGGCGATCTCACCCAGCGCATTCACGACGCGTACCCCGCCATGCTGGACCGCATCCACGGGATTAGCGAAGAGACCACCACGGGGGTCCATCGCCTATACGAGATGATGCGCGAGGGCTCGCTGAAGGTGCCGGCCATCAACGTCAACGATTCGGTCACCAAGTCGAAGAACGACAACAAATACGGCTGCCGCCACTCCCTGTCCGACGCCATCAAGCGCGCCACGGACATGCTCATGTCCGGCAAAAAGGCCCTGGTCATCGGCTACGGCGACGTGGGCAAGGGCTCGGCCCAATCCCTCGACGCCGAAAAGATGATCGTGCGCGTCACGGAGATTGATCCGATCTGCGGCATGCAGGCCTGCATGGACGGCTTCGAAGTTGTGTCCCCTTACAAGGCAGGCCGCAACACGGGGCGTCGGGAAGACATTGACGAAGCGCTACTGAAAAACACGGACCTCATCGTCACGACCACGGGTAACGCCAACGTCTGCGACCAGCACATGCTCGCCGCCGTAAAGGCCGGGGCCGTGATCTGCAACATTGGCCACTTCGATAACGAAATTGACACCGCTTACATGCGGGAAAACTGGCGCTGGGAAGAGGTGAAGCCTCAGGTCCATCGCATTTTCCGCAGCGACGACCCTTCCGATTTCATCATCCTCCTGTCGGAAGGTCGCCTGGTTAACCTGGGCAACGCCATGGGTCACCCGTCTCGCGTCATGGATGGCTCCTTCGCCAACCAGGTCCTCGCGCAGATGCACCTCTATGATCAGCGCTGGGCCGACCAGGACCCGCAACAGCGGCCGCCCATCAGCGTGGAAGTGCTCCCCAAGCATCTCGACGAAGAAGTGGCGCGCTATATGGTGCAGGGCTTCGGCGGCGTGCTGACTCAGCTCACGGAAACGCAGGCGGGCTATATCGGCGTGACCACGGAAGGGCCCTTTAAGCCCGATTACTACAAGTACTAAGCGGCTGCAGGCTAGGGCATGCACACGGGGGCCTTCGGGCCCCCGTTTTTTTAGACCACCCCAAGCTCTTCTAAGCGCTGCTGAAGATAGCTGCCCGCGCTATGGCGCGCCGACAGGATGACCTCCGGGCGAGGGTGGAGAAAAAGCGGCAAGGACAGGCGCCGTCCCCGCGCCGCCGAGCCCTCGGGATTGACCACCCGGTGAATCGTCGACGGGAAATAGCCCCCCGTGGCTTCCTGCAGCATATCCCCTGTATTCACCACCACGAGCCCCGGAGTGCAGGGCACCGTCAACCACCGGCCCTCGCGGCTTTTCACTTCGAGGCCCGGCGCGCTGGCCGCCGGGAGAATGGTGAGCAGGTTGATATCCGCATGGGCGGCTGCCCGCACCCCTTCCCGCGCCGTTTCGTCCAGCGGCGGATAATGCAGAATGCGCAGCAGGGACACGTCGCTGCCGGCAATCATGGAAGAAAGGGGCTCGTGAAGGGCCACCGTCGCCGCAGCCGGCGCCTCGGCTTCAACCCACTTAAGCAGCGTCTGCCCCAGCGCGAGCACGGCGGCGTAATAGGCTTCGAGATCGGCCTTGAGCGCGTCCGGACACCGGCCCCAGGGGTAGTAGTGAAAGTACTCTTTCAAATCCCGGAGCGCTTGACCCTTGGCGTGCTCGGCTTCCTCCGTGGAAAAGAAGCCGTCTTGCCGCACCTTGTCGTAGCGAAAGCCGTGCTTTTCCTCGCTTTGAAAGAAGGCCAGCCAGGCGTCATAGATGCGATCAATAGCGGCGTGATCGAGGGGCGCCCCGGCGAGCACGGCAAAGCCAAGCTCCCGCAAATCTTGCGTGAGCCGAGCCGGCGCATCGGCGGCGGCGAAGGGGATCGGACGAAGGGCTTCGTTCATAGGCTTAAATAAAACCCGGCCAGGGCCGCGCTCATGAGATTCGCCAGCGTGGCCGCCAGCAGCGCTCGAAAGCCAAAGCGGGCGATGTCCTCGCGGCGATTCGGGGCCACGGCCCCCAGTCCCCCAAGGAGAATGGCGATAGAGGAGAAGTTAGCAAAGCCGCAGAGGGCAAAGGTGATAATGGCCTGGCTGAGGGGCGCAAAGGCCGCGC
>AACY020556685.1_pt1 | contig 10402 bp, 7 predicted proteins | sample 267378 | NCBI WGS metagenome assembly AACY02 (sample SAMN02954345, study PRJNA13694) | marine metagenome | biome: aquatic; feature: ocean; material: water; isolation source: isolated as part of a large dataset composed predominantly from surface... | reverse complement strand
GCGTGCGCTCGATATCCGGCTTCTCCTCCTCGCTGCGCGAGAAGTCGAGGATGTCGGTGACGATCGAGAGCATCGACTTGCCGGAGTTCTGCACGATCCGCAGGAAGCCGCGCTGGGTGTCGTCCAGCGGCGTCCCCGCCAGAACCGCCGCGCCGCCGAGGATGCCGTTCAGCGGGGTGCGCAGTTCGTGGCTGACGACCGACAGGAACTCGGCCTTCGCCTTTTCGGCGGCGTCGGCGCGGAGCGCCATGTCGCCCGACGGGCTCTCCTCCGGCATGCGCGAGGCGATGTCGCGCGCGATCGCGACGACGCGCAGGGCTGCGCCCGCGCCGGTCGGCTTCGCCGAGATCATCAGGGCCAGCACCGAGCCGTCGGGCTTCTCGTACCGCTCGACGCCCGCGAGCGCCTTCGCGATGCGTTCCGCCCCCTCGACCGCCGCAAGGCCGAACAGCGCGAAGGCGTCCTGGCCGACGAGCGCGCCCTCGGGCGCGCCGAGCAGCGCGTGGACGGCCGGGTTCGCGCGGGTGACCCTGCCCTCGAGGTCCACGACCAGAAGGCCGTCCGCCATGTCCGCGATGAGCGCGTCGCCGGCGTCTTCGGGGTCTGCCTCCATCGCCTGCGCGACCTTGTCCACCGCCGCGGCGAGATCGGCGAGTTCGGCCTCCCGCGCCTCGACCGTCATGCCCCGCTCGCCGCGCGCGAGCCGCTCGAGCGACTCGACCGCCAAGCGGATGGAGCGGGCGAGGCCGCCCGCGAGCCGCCGCCCGATCAGGCCGGCGACGAGCGCGCCCACAAGGATCGCCGCGATCCCGAGCCCCGAGAACTCGATCCAGAACCGCTGCTTGGCGGCCCCGACGGCCGCGTCCGCTTCGGCCTGCGTGCGGTCGAGGTCCGAGGCGTCCACGGCGACGGCGGCCACGCCGATGCAGTCGGCGGCGACGCAGATCCCGCGGCCGACGAAGAGCCGGGACCCATCGCGCCACCGTCGGACGGTCTGCGGGTCGTCGAGGCCGCGCAGGATCGGCGGCGGGGGGCGCTCGAAAGCCGCGGGGTCGCCGTCGCCGTCGGCGAGCAGCCGTCCGAAGCCGTCATAGATGCGCACGGTCTCGGCCCCGCCGAGCAGACGCGCCTGCATCGCGGCGCGCGCGAGGCCCATCCGGTCGAGATCGAGGACGAGCGGGCGCGCGTCGTCCACGACCGCGTCGAGGCGGGCTTCCGCCTCGGCCTCGATGCGCCGCTCGAGCGCCGCGGAGAACCGCGCGGAGAGCGCCCCCGTCATCGCGTCCACGCGCAGCGCGAACACGGCCAGGCCGGCGCCGAGCGCGATCGCGGTCGCGAGCGCGGCCGTCGCCGCGAACTGGAGCGCGAGCCTGCGGGTCAGGCTCACGGCGCGCGTCGCTCCGGAAGCGCGGCGAGAGCTTGGCCGGCGGGGCAGGGGGCGGACATGTCGGTCCTTCCGCGACTGAACACGACGCCACCTTGGGGCGCGGTGGTTTCGGGAAGGTTATTGACCCCGCCGAAGGCGGTCCGCGTCGAACAGGATCGCTCGGGCGGACGCGCCAGCCCGCCGGCGCGCGCCCTCCGGGCCGCTAAGCGACCGTCGCCAGCCGCTCCAGCGCCGCCGCGAGGCGCGCCCGCTCCGCATCGGCGGCGGCGCGCTTCTCGCGCTGCTCCGCGACGACGTCCTCCGGGGCCTTGGCGAGGAACTTCTCGTTGGAGAGCTTGGCGTCGAAGCCCTTGATCTCCTTCTCCGCCTTCGCCACCGCCTTCTCCAGCCGCGCGCGCTCGGCGGCGACGTCGATCAACTCGGCGAGCGGCAGGCAGAGGGTCGCGCCCTCGACCGCGATGGTGATGGCGCCGGCGGGGGCGGCCTCGGCGGTCTCCACCGAGCCGAGGCGCGCGAGGCGTCGGATCAGCGCGTCGTTCTCCGCGAGCCGGGCCGCGGCGGCGGCGTCCGCCCCGACCACCACCAGCGGCGCCTGCGCCCCGGCCGGGACGTTCATCTCCGCGCGCGCGGAGCGGATCGCCTCGATCGCGGCGATGGTCCAGCCGAGATCGGCGTCGGCCTTCGGATCGGCCATGTCGCCGGCTGCGTAGGCCGGCCAGTCGGCGTGGATCAGCGGCGCGTCGCGCGGGCCGGTCTGATCCCAGAGCTCCTCGGTGACGAAGGGCGTGATCGGGTGCATCAGGATCAGCAGCTGGTCGAGCGCCCAGGCGGCGCAGGCCTGCGTCTCGGCCTTCGCCGCGTCGTCCTCGCCCTGAAGCAGCGGCTTCGCGAACTCCAGGTACCAGTCGCAATAGACGCCCCAGGCATGGGCGTAGACGGCGCTCGCCGCGTCGTTGAAGCGGTAGCCGGAGAGCGCGGCGTCGACCGTCTCGCGCAGCCGCGCGGTTTCGCCGACGATCCAGCGGTTCACGGGCTGGCGGCAGGCTGTGGGCTCGAAGCCGTCGACGCGGGCGCAGCCGTTCATCTCGGCGAAACGTGCGGCGTTCCATAGCTTGGTGACGAAGTTGCGGTAGCCGGCCACCCGGTTGACGTCGAGCTTCAGGTCGCGCCCCATCGCGGCCATCGCGGTCAGCGTCATCCGCACCGCGTCGGCGCCGTACTCGTCGATGAGCGTGATCGGGTCGATGATGTTCCCGAGCGACTTCGACATCTTGCGGCCCTTGTCGTCGCGGACGAGGGCGTGGATGTAGACGTCGCGGAACGGGACCTCGCGCATGAAATGGAGGCCCATCATCATCATCCGGGCGACCCAGAAGAAGATGATGTCGAAGCCGGTCGAGAGCACCGCCCCCGGGTAGTAGCGCGCGAGTTCGGAGGTCTCCTCGGGCCAGCCCATCGTGGAGAAGGGCCACATCGCCGACGAGAACCACGTGTCGAGCACGTCCTCGTCGCGGGTCAGCGCCACGGCGCGGCCGTAATGCGCCTCGGCGGCCTCGCGCGCCGCGTCCTCCGACATCTCGCAGAAGGGCTTGCCGTCCGGCCCGTACCAGACCGGCACCTGATGCCCCCACCAGAGCTGGCGGGAGATGCACCAGGGCTCGATGTTCTCGAGCCACTGGAAGTAGGTCTTCGCCCAGTTCTCCGGCGCGAAGCGGGTGCGGCCCTCGCGAACCGCCGCGATGGCGGGCTTGGCCAGCGTCGCCGCGTCCACGAACCACTGGTCCGTGAGCCACGGCTCGACGGCCACCTTCGAGCGGTCGCCGTGCGGCACCATGTGCCGATGCTCGTCGATCCCGTCGAGCAGGCCCTCGGCGTCGAACATCGCGACGACGCGCTTGCGGGCCTCGAAACGGTCGAGCCCGTCGAGGTTCAGGCAGTCGGGCGTCGGGTCGGCGCCCTCGTGGAAATCCGCGTTCCCCTTCAGCGCGACGGCGGCGCGGCTGTCCATCACGTTGATCATCCGCAGGCCGCAGCGCTTGCCGACCTGGAAGTCGTTGAAGTCGTGGGCGGGCGTGATCTTGACCGCGCCGGTCCCGGTCTCCGGGTCCGCATAGTCGTCCGCCACGATCGGGATCGCGCGGTTCACCAGCGGCAGCACGACATGCTTGCCGACCAGATGGGCGTAACGCGCGTCCCCGGGATGCACCGCGACGCCGGTGTCGCCGAGCATCGTCTCGGGTCGGGTGGTGGCGACCACGATGTAGTCGCGCTCCTCATGCGCGGTCGGGTTCCCGTCCTCGTCCCACGCGATCGGGGCCTGATAGGTCTCGCCGCCCGCGAGCGGGTAGCGGAAGCGCCAGAGCTTGCCGTCGACCTCGACCTGCTCGACCTCGAGGTCCGAGATCGCGGTCTCGAAATGCGGGTCCCAGTTCACGAGGCGCTTGTCGCGGTAGATCAGCCCCTCGTCGAACAGCTTCTTGAACACCAGCAGCACGGCGCGGGACATTTGGTCCTGCTCGGTGCGTCCGAGCGTGAAGGCGTTGCGCGACCAGTCGCAGGAGGCGCCGAGGCGCTTCAGCTGGTTGATGATCGTGTCGCCGGACTCGTCCTTCTGCCGCCAGACGCGCTCGACGAAGGCGTCGCGACCCATCTCGCGGCGGCCGACGTTTCCCTCCGCGGCCAGCGCGCGCTCGACGACCATCTGGGTGGCGATGCCGGCGTGGTCCTGCCCGGGCTGCCAGAGCACGTCGAAGCCCTGCATCCGCTTCCAGCGGATCAGCACGTCCTGGAGCGTGTTGTTGAGCGCGTGGCCCATGTGCAGCGAGCCGGTGACGTTGGGCGGCGGGATCACGACGCAGAAGGGCTCGGCGTTCGGCCTCGCGTTGGCGCCGGCGGCGAAGCGGCCCTCCGCCTCCCAGCGCGCGTAGATGCGCGGCTCGGCCTCTCCGGCGTCGAAGGTCTTGTCCATCGTCATGACGTCTGGTTCCCGTTCAGCCCCGGCGCTGTGTAGTGCGTCGCTCGGGGCGAAGAAAGGGAGGCCGGGCGGCGCGGCGTGGCGCGCGGCGGCGTCAGAGGCCGAGCCAGAAGCGGATCCCGTAGGCGACCGCCGCGACGGTCAGCACGCCGCCGGCCCAGAGGCCGACGAACCAGATCAGACGGCGGCGCGTCTCCCGGCGCATCCGCTCAATGCCCCGAGGCTTCGTCCGGGTCGACCTTCCCGCGGAAGACCCAGTAGGCGTAGCCGGTGTAGGCCAGGATCAGCGGGATCAGCGCGCCCGCGCCGACCAGCATGAAGATCTGGCTGCTCTCCGGCGCCGCGGCCTCCCAGAGCGTGATCTCCGTCGGCACGATGTAGGGGAACATGCAGACCCCGAGCCCCGCGAAGCAGAGCCCGAACAGGGCCAGCGACCACAGGAACGGCGGCCAGTCGCGCTCCGCGTCGCCGATGGCCGTCCAGAGCCGCCACGCCACCCAGAGCACCGCGCCGGCCACGACCACCGCCAGCAGGATGCCGAGGCCGACGAACCAGCGGTTGTAATAGCCTTCCTGCAGGAACGGCGTCCAAAGGCTCACGATGCCGATCAGACCGACCGTGCCGACGCCGAAGAGGCGCGCCAGCAGCCGGGCGCGGCGGTTCAGACGCCCCTCGGTCTTGCCGATGAGCCAGGTCGAGCCGAGCAGGCAGTAGCCGACCATCAGCGAAACGCCCGTGACCATCGTGAAGGGCGTCAGCCAGTCCCAGGGGCCCCCTGAGAAGCTGCGCGCCGGCTCGTCGATCGCGATCCCCTCGAGCAGGGCGCCGAGGGTCGCGCCCTGCATGAAGGTCGCGACCGTCGAGCCGAGGATGAAGCCCGCGTCCCAGAAATGCCGCAGGGGCCCGGGGCGCCAGCGGAACTCGAACGCCACGCCCCGGAACACCAGCGCCAGCAGCATCGCGATCAGCGGGATGTAGAGGGCCGGCAGGATCAGGGCGTAGGCCAGCGGGAAGGCGGCGAACAGGCCGCCGCCCCCGAGGATCAGCCAGGTCTCGTTGCCGTCCCAGACCGGCGCCACCGAGGTCATCATCACGTCGCGGTCGCGTCGTGCGGGAAACAGGCCGTAGAGCATCCCGATCCCGAGATCGAACCCGTCGAGCGCCACGTAGACGAACACCGCGAAGGCGATCAGGAACGCCCAGATCACCGTCAGGTCGGTCAGCATCTGCGGGCTCACGCCTCGGCCTCCCCGCCGGCCGCGCGCCGAGAGACGGACGGCGCCGGCGTGATCCCTGCGGTCCGGATCGGCCCCTCGAACGGCTTGTCTACGCGCTCATGGCTCGGCGTGCGGCGCATCAGGCCGATCAGGTAGGCGAAGCCCGCGCCGAACACGATGAAATAGACGATAACGAACGCCGTCAGCGAGGCGCTCACCGTACCCGCGTCCAGCGGCGCGACGCTGTCGGCGGTGCGCAGCATCCCGTAGACCGTGTAAGGCTGTCGTCCGACCTCCGTGGTGATCCATCCCGCCAGCACCGCGATCAGCCCCGACGGCGCCATCGCGAGCGCCGCCCGGTGCAGGCGACGGTCGCCGTAGAACGCGCCCGTCCAGCGGGCGTAAAGACTCCACATGCCGATGCCGATCATCAGCATCCCGAGGCCCACCATCACGCGAAACGACCAGAACACGATGGCGACCGGGGGCTGCTCGTCGTCGGGGATCGTGTCGAGCCCCGCGACGTCAGCGAAGGGATCGTGCTTCAGGATCGCGGAGGAGAGCCACGGCACGCCCACCGCGTAGTCCAGCCGCTGCGTCTCGTCGTTCGGCAGGCCGAAGAGGTAGAGCGGGGCGCCGCCCTCGTGGCTCTCGTAATGGCCCTCCATCGCCATGACCTTGGCGGGCTGGTGCTCGAGCGTGTTGAGCCCCTGCTCGTGCCCGAAGACGAGCTGCATCGGCGCGACGATCGCGGCCATCCACATCGCCATGGAGAACATCGTGCGCGCGCCCTGGTTGGCGCGGTCGCGCAGCAGATGGAACGCGCCCACGCCGCCGACGATGAAGGCGGTCGTCAGATAGGCGGCGGTGACCGTGTGCAGGAAGCGGTAGGGGAAGGACGGGTTGAAGATGATCGCCCACCAGTCCTCGGGAATGAACCGCCCGGTCCCGGCCTCGACCGAGAAGCCGGCGGGCGTGTGCATCCAGGAATTCACCGACAGGATCCAGAAGGCGGAGAAGGCCGTGCCGAGCGCGACCATCACGACCGCGAGCATGTGCAGCGCCGGTCCGACGCGTTCCCGCCCGAACAGCATGATCCCGAGGAAACCCGCCTCCAGGAAGAAGGCCGAGAGCACCTCGTAGGCCATCGGCGCGCCGAGCACCGGCCCCGCGAGATCGGAGAACCGCGACCAGTTCGTGCCGAACTGGTAGCTCATCACGATGCCGGAGACGACGCCCATGGCGAACGCGACAGCGAAGATCTTCAGCCAGTACTGGAACAGGTCCAGATAGACCATCTTCTTCGTGGTCAGCCACATCCCGTTGAGCACGGCGAGATAACTCGCCAGCCCGATCGTGAAGGCGGGCAGCAGGAAGTGGAACGAGACCGTGAAGGCGAACTGGAGCCGTGCGAGCAGCACGGCGTCGACGTCGGAAAACATGGCCCTCCGCGCCTCCGGCGCTGTTTGTCGGGTCCGCGCGCACAAGCGGGGCGGCGCGGTTCACCCTGTTCAGCGCGTGAAATGTCGCGAATCCGGCGGCGTTCAATGCTGCGCCGCGGCGACCCCGCGCCGCAACAACGCCCGCTTCCCCGGCGCGCCGGTCGGCGCCACCTTGGGGGCGAGCCGCGCCGCCGAGGGAGAACCGTCTTGCAGCCGATCGTGACCCTGACGATGAACCCCGCCCTCGACGTGACGACCGACACGCCGAAGGTCGAGCCCGAGCACAAGCTGCGCTGCGCGCACGCCAGCGTGGACGCCGGCGGCGGGGGCGTGAACGTCGCCCGCGTCGTCGTCCGTTTCGGCGCGCCCGCCATCGCGGTCTACACCGTCGGCGGCGCCACCGGCGAAGCCTATCGCCGCCGGCTGGCGCAGGAGGCGGTGACGGCGCGCCCGGTCGAGATCGCCGGCGCCACGCGCCAGAACATCACCGTGGACGAGACCGAGACGGGCGCGCAATTCCGCTTCGTTATGGAGGGGCCGACGCTGACCGAGCCCGAGTGGACCGCCTGTCTCGACGCCGCGATGGACGCGCTCGCGCCCGGCGCGTGGCTCGTGGCGAGCGGCAGCCTCTCGCCCGGCGTTCCGGACGACTTCTACGCGCGCTGCGTCCGCGGCGCGCGGGAGAAGGGCGCGAAGGTGGTGGTCGACGCATCCGGCGCGCCGCTCGAGCTCGCGCTCGCCGAGCGGCCGGACCTGATCAAGCCGAACCGCCGTGAGCTCGCGCAGCTCACGCGGATGGCGCTCGACGACCCGGCGGCCGAGGAGGCGGCCGCGCGCGCGATGGTCGACGGCGGGCGGGCGGCGATGGTGGCCCTGACCCTCGGCGGCGACGGCGCGGTGCTCGCGACGGAGACGGAGACGCTCCGCCTCGCCTCGCCCGACGTGCCGCTCGCGAGCGCGGTCGGGGCCGGGGACAGTTTCACGGCCGGCATGGTCCATGCCCTCGCCGCCGGCCGCGCGCCGGCGGAGGCCTTTCGCCGCGGCGTCGCGGCCGGCGCCGCCGCGCTGCTGACGCCCGCGACGGAGCTCTGCCGGCCGCAGGACGTCGACCGGCTGGAGCGGGAGATGGCGTCGGTCGGCTGACGACGAGCGCTCGCCTGGCGGCCGCGCGCCCCGCGATCGCGCCATGCGCTTCGCGTTGTGCATTCCGCCACAGAATCACGATGAGTCCATAGGCATCTTCCCAAGATCGAAGCCATGTTGAGGAGGATCCAAAATGGATTTCGAGTTCGAGATGATGGAGACGCTGTCCTGGGGCTCCGGCCGCGAGATCGACTTCCGGGACGACTACGTCAAGGAGTACGACACCCATGATCTGTCTCCGCTGCCGGCGCCGTCGGAGCTGGAGCTCTTCGAGGAGACCGGCCTCTGGCCATTCGACTACGATGCCGGGCAGATCGAGGAGCAGGATCGTCTCGGGAACCACGAGATCCAGCGTCTCATGCAGATCATGAACCAGAACGACACGCTGGAGGCGAACGTCCGCAAGAAGACCGACGACACCGCGAACGCGATCATCGGCAAGATCTGACCTCTGCGGGAGGGCGCGCCGCGCCCTCCCGTCGCTTCCCCGCGCCGCGCCGCGTGGTTAGGCTGATGCCGAACCCTTCGCCGGAGCCGCGCGATGATCGCCGATGCGCCTATCCCCGCCCGCGCCGTCCGCGCGCGCGACGAAGCCGGACACGACGCCCCGGCCGACCATGTGCGCCTCGCCTTCGACGCGCGCTGGCTGCGCCGCGGCGTGATCGAGACCGAGGGCGGACTGCGCGTCCTCGTCGACCTCCCCGAGCCGCGCGTTCTGGCCGACGGCGACCGGCTGGCGCTCGACGACGGGCGTCTCGTCGAAGTGCGCGCGGAGCCCGAGGCGCTCGCCGAGATCCGCGGGCGGGACGCGCATCATCTCGCCCGGCTCGCCTGGCATCTCGGCAACCGGCACCTGCCGACCCGGATCGAGGCCGACCGGCTCCTGATCCGGCGCGACCACGTCATCGAGGAGATGCTGGCGCTGCTCGGCGCCGACGTCCGACCGATCTCCGCGCCCTTCGAGCCCGAGGGCGGCGCCTATAGGCACGCCCATTGAGCGCGGATCGCGCCGCCGACCCTCTGGAGGCGCGCGTCAAGCTCGCCGCCTGGCTCTCGCCGGGCTATCCGGTCGGCGCCTTCGCCTACAGCCACGGGCTCGAGACCGCCATCGCCGCGGGCGAAGTGCGCTGTCTCGGGACGCTCACCGCATGGATCGACGCGCTGCTCCGCGTCGGGGCCGGGCGCAGCGACGCCATCCTGCTCGCGGCCGCATGGCGCGACCCCGGGGACCCTGTTCCGGCGGAGCTCGCCCCGGCGTTGCAGCCCTCGGCCGAGCGTCGGCTAGAGACCATGGCGCAGGGCGGCGCCTTCGCGCGCACCACGGCCGCCGCCTGGCCCGCGCCGGGGCTCGACGGCGCGGAGGCGGCGTATCCGGTCGCGGTCGGGCGCGCGGCGGCCGCGCATGGCGCGCCGCTCGAGGACGCGGCGACGCTCTATCTCCACGCCTTCGCGGCCAATCTGGTCTCGGCGGCGGTGCGGCTCGTGCCGCTCGGGCAGACCGACGGCCAGCGCGCGCTCGCCGCGCTGGCCCCGGCCTGCCGAGAGGTCGCGGCGGAGGCCGCCGGCGCGACGCTCGCGGATGTCGGCGGCGCGGCGATCCGCGGCGACATCTCCGCGATGCGCCACGAGGTTCAGAGGGTTCGACTGTTCCGGTCATGAGGCTCAAGCGATGACGCGCTCCCCCCACGGCCCGCTCCGGGTCGGCGTCGGCGGCCCGGTGGGCTCCGGCAAGACGACGCTGACGGCGGCGCTCTGCCGCCTTCTGTCGCCCCGGTTCTCGATCGCGGCGATCACGAACGACATCTACACGCGCGAGGACGCCGAGTTCCTGATGCGCGCCCAGGCGCTGCCGCTCGACCGCATCGCGGGCGTCGAGACCGGCGGCTGTCCGCACACGGCGATTCGCGAGGATGCGAGCGCGAATCTCGCCGCGATCGCCGAGATGCGCCGCAAGCACCCCGATCTCGACCTCGTCCTGATCGAATCGGGCGGCGACAACCTCTCCGCCACCTTCTCGCCCGAGCTCGCGGATCTGACCATCTACGTGATCGACGTGAGCGCTGGCGAGAAGATCCCGCGCAAGGGCGGCCCGGGCGTGACGAAGTCCGACCTTCTGGTGATCAACAAGACCGACCTCGCGCCCCATGTCGGCGCCTCGCTCGACGTCATGGATCGCGACGCGCGGCGCATGCGCGGCGAGCGGCCCTTCCTGTTCACCCGCGCGCGCGACGGCGACGGC
>AACY020549471.1_pt1 | contig 10404 bp, 11 predicted proteins | sample 267378 | NCBI WGS metagenome assembly AACY02 (sample SAMN02954345, study PRJNA13694) | marine metagenome | biome: aquatic; feature: ocean; material: water; isolation source: isolated as part of a large dataset composed predominantly from surface... | reverse complement strand
GTAAAGGGGTTGCAGCCATGATAATCACCATTACAAAGTGATTAACAACTAACAACACAGTTAATTGGGTTGCTTTACTATCGAGCTTAGTTTTTGAAGAAGTATTTTCGGTAACTACAGGCAATCTCAATAAACTACTTTTATCTGTTAGTCCCATTACGCAAAACCCTGCAAGCAAAAAACCAATCGTTGCAATAAAATAGGCAACAATTAATTCTGATCCAAAAATATTTTTAAATGTTGAAGAGTATTGTCCAACCAGTCTTGGTCCAAAGACTGAACCAAAAACTGAAAACCACACAGCAAGTGAAAGAGCAGTTGCCCTGAACTCTTCTTTAACAATAAACGATGATGCGTATCTTGTTTGCAAGGAAGCAGACTGTCCTATGCCTAAAACAAAAGCTCCAACAATAAGTAAGATAAATGAATTTGTTAAAAGACTTATGAAGCAAACAACACCCCCTATTGCTCCAACAAAAAAAGTATTTGCTAAAGCAAGCATTCTTGAATATTTCTTTTGTAAATAATCAAAAATCTGAGTTCCCACAAACGCCCCCCCAACACCAAGTGCGTTTGGAATCCCCACTAAATAGGGATTAGTAGTAACTTCTCTTACCGCCAAAGCAGTGACAGTAATTGCTGCAATAAAACCGATTGAAGAAAAACCAACTGAGAATAGTAAATTGTAGATTTTTTTTATCTCAGAGGACATAAAAAGAGGATAACAAATAAATAGATTAAAGTTTCAAAGCAGAATTTACAATAAATAATTAATATAAAGAAGCGAAATAAATAAAAGGAAAAAATGTATAAAACTGCTGAAACTGTTTCTCCGGGACACCCTGATAAAATAGCAGACCTAATATCTGACTATGTTTTGACAGAAGCACTTTCAAATAATAAAAAATCCAGGGTAGCTGTTGAGACTTTTCTAACAGGGACATCTTACGGAGGGTTAGTTGTTGTTGGTGGTGAGATAAGTGAAATTGCCAATATTGATGATGAAACTATAAATAAAATAGTTAAAGAGGCATTATCTAAAACAATAAAAACAAGTTTTGAGGATTTTCAACTAGATAATTTAAAAATACAAAATGAATTAACTCCTCAATCTGAAGAGATAAGATCTGCAGTCGAAGATGATAAAGATCTTGGAGCTGGTGATCAAGGCATTATGGTCGGCTATGCCACAAATGAGACAAAATCACTTATGCCTGAGACATTTGATATCAGTAGAAATATACAAATGTCCTTATGGGATATTCAAAATAATGATGAAAGTCTTGACTTAGATTCAAAAGTACAAGTAACTACTGGTGGAAAAAAAACCAAAGTTGTAATTTCTACACAACACAAAAAAGATATTGATATTGACGGTTTAAGAAATAATCTAGAGGAAATGATTGGAGAATTAGTAAATGACGATTTCCAATTTGATTTGAATCCTTCCGGATCGTTTGTAAAGGGTGGACCTGCTGGTGATACAGGTTTAACTGGTAGAAAAATTGTTGTTGATGCTTATGGGCCAACGGTACCTGTAGGAGGGGGAGCTTTTTCTGGAAAAGACCCTTCAAAGGTTGATAGATCAGCAGCATACGCAGCAAGACATTTAGCAAAAAATATTGTTGCTCATAAATTGGCAGAAATATGTCAAGTTAGAGTAGCTTATGCAATTGGAAAAGCAGAACCTTATGAATTATCTATTGAAACATTTGGTACATCAAAAAAAGATGATTTAGTTCTAAATGATTTTGTCTCTAAGTTTGATATGATGCCAGGAATGATCATCGAACGCTTAGATTTATTAAATGTAAATTATAAAAAAGATACCCTATTTTCTCATTTTGGTCATGATGATCGCAATTGGGAAAAAATTGAAGATCTATAAATTTTTTTATAATTGTAATTGCTCGTTATTGCCGAAGTAGCTCAGTGGTAGAGCAGCTCACTCGTAATGAGCAGGCCGAGGGTTCAATTCCCTCCTTCGGCTCAAAATTAATTTAATATAAATTTATTTTTTTTCTTGGATTGTGTAGTCTTTTAATGTGAAAAAATTTATACTTTCTTCTTTACTGATTCTATCCATAAGTAGTTCAGCTTTTTCGTCCACTTATGATTACTCTAATATATCTGATGAACATGAACAAGTTCCTATTCCAGCAATTGTGATAGAAGAGGAAGTAGAGGTCCAAGAAGATCCTCAATGGACATATAAGTTTCTAATACCAACAAGTGTAGCAATTGCAACTTTGGTCATTATTGGAAATATTGTCCAATACTTTAGACAAGTCACAAAAAAGAGATATAAAGTTATAAAGAAATAGAGCAAAATTTATGAGCTCAAACATTCAAAAAATTATTGAAAATATTGATTTGTCTAAAAATTATGTTCTTGCATTAAGCGGCGGAGTAGATAGTTCTGTTCTAGCTCATATATTGGCAAAACAATCTGCAAAAGTAAGACTTGTTTTTGTTCAACACAACCAAAAAGATTCTAAAAAGTTAGAAATAATTGCTGAAAAAATTTCAGATTCATTAAATTTAAAATTTAAAATACTCCCAACTTCACTAAATCCAAAATCTTCTGAAACTAAAATGAGAGATGAAAGGTACAAGGTTCTACTCTCTGATCTTAAAGAAGAGGAAATATTAATAACAGGTCACAACCTTTCTGATAAAGCAGAAACTTTATTAATAAATCTATTTAGAGGAACACGACTTGAGGGTTTGAAATCAATAAAGTCAATTAATAAAAAAATTCAAAGACCAATGATTAAAATTTCAAAAACAGAAATTTATGATTATGCAAACAAACACAATTTAATTTATTTTGATGATCCATCAAACATGGATAATAAGATTATAAGAAACTGGATTAGAAACATTTTAATTCCTGAAATTAATGAAAAATTTCCTGGCTCTTTTGAAGAAAAAATTGAACTTTTGACAAATGAAGTAGAACTTCGAACAAATTATAAAACAGACTATTTAAAGTACATAAAATTTTCGAGAGGCTATCTAGAGATACCAATATCATTATTAAGCCACAACAGCAATGAAAGGCAACTCTATTTAAATGAAATAGCAAACTTTCTTGGGATGAAAAGCATAGAAAAAAACGATATAGAAAAGATATCTACATCACTCAAAGAAAAGAAGAAATTTGATTTTTTTAAAGAATGGATTTGTTTCAACTCAGGTGGCTCAATCATTTTTATAGATAATAAACAATGGAGAAAAGTTACCAAGAATGGAGACAGTTCCTTTATTGGATTTTTCGAATTTAAAAAAATTAATAAAATTGATATATTTAACAATTGGAATTGTGCTCATCCAGAAAATCAGGATATTGATATTAGATTTTTAAAAAATGGTGAAAAAATAATTAGTAATGGCATTTCGATTAAAGCCTCCGAAGTTCTTCGTAATTATGGAGTAGATAATGCATTCAGAAAAAATTGGCCAATGGTTTATGTAGACAATGATCTTTACTGGATTGTCGGACTTAGAAAATCAGATCTCGCAAAAGAAAATGAAAAAAAATCAAAAAAGGTTCTTTTACAAGCTTCACTTATAAAAGATAATTTATATAACTTGAATAATTCTTAGTTTTATCGTAAGTTTCACTATTTATTTATTCAGACATATATTAAATTTAAAATGTGGAAAATAATAAAGAACAAGATAACAAAAAAAGAAATAGGTCACTTTTTATATATATCTCTTTAGGGCTTTTAATTTTTTTTGGAGTTCAAAGGTACAACCAAACCGTTAATGCTCCTGAAAGTTCAACATTTTCAGAACTTCAATCTCAAATTAATGAAGGATTAGTTCTAGAAGCAACGATAAAGGAACAATCTAATACTGTCGAATACATGCTGGCTAATGATGATACTGTTTATAAAACAGAATACCCGGAAGGCTTTGAAGGTGAAATATTTAAGCTTTTAATTGATCAGAGTATCGTTTTAAACACAGATACCGAGCCGGCTGGAATTCAAGATTATTTAATTGCATTTTTACCTTGGATATTTCTTGCAGGTTTTATGTTTTTTATGTTTTCTCAAGTCAGATCAAATGGAAATCAAATTATGCAGTTTGGTAAATCAAAAGCCAAAGAACTAGATGAAGAATCTCCAAAAGTAACATTTAATGATGTAGCTGGTGCCGAAGAAGCCAAAGAAGAACTAGAAGAGATTAAAGAATTTCTTAAATCACCAGAAAAATTTAATAAATTAGGAGCAAAAATACCTAAGGGAGTACTTTTAGTTGGTCCTCCTGGCACAGGTAAAACATTACTTGCAAAAGCAGTTGCAGGAGAATCGAAAGTTCCTTTTTTCAGCATTTCAGGTTCAGATTTTGTTGAAATGTTTGTTGGTGTAGGAGCAAGTAGAGTAAGAGACTTGTTTAAAAAAGCTAAAGATTCCTCACCAGCCATAATATTTATTGACGAAATAGATGCTGTTGGTCGAATGAGGGGAGCTGGTCTTGGTGGAGGTCATGACGAAAGAGAACAAACTTTAAACCAATTACTGGTTGAGATGGACGGTTTTGAAGCTAACCAAGGTGTTATATTGATGGCTGCAACAAATAGACCTGACGTCTTAGATCCTGCTCTTTTAAGACCGGGCCGTTTTGATAGACAAATTATTGTAGATAGACCAGATCTGAAGGGAAGAACTCAGATTCTTAAAGTTCACTCTAAAGAAAAGCCAATTGCAAAAAATGTTGACTTAGAGACAATTGCTAAACAAACCCCGGGATTTACTGGCGCAGATCTTGCAAACTTATTAAATGAAGCTGCACTTCTTGCTGCAAGAAAAAGTAAGAAGACAATATCTAAAGTAGATATTGAAAACTCGATCGATAGAGTTTTAGCTGGTCCAGAAAAGAAAAGTCAAATTTTAACAAAAGAAGAAAAATTAATAATTGCTTATCATGAAACTGGTCACGCTTTAGTGGGATGGGCACTTCCAAATGCTGATCCAATACATAAGGTGACAATCATTCCAAGAGGAAGAGCATTAGGATATACTCAAGCTCTTCCAGACAGTGAAAAATATCTAACTTCAAAGGCAGAATTGAAAGATCGTCTAGCAATGCTTATGGGTGGAAGGGTAGCCGAGGAATTGATATTTGCTGATCCAACTACAGGGGCTTCTAACGATATAGAAAAAGCAACAGAAATAGCAAGAAGGATGGTTATGGAATTTGGAATGAGCGAAAAACTCGGACCAATGTTATATGGCAAAGGCACAAATGAAGTATTTTTAGGACGAGATTATGGAAGACAGCAGGATTATTCTGATGAAGTAGCTTCATCTATAGATGAAGAGGTAAAAAGCCTGTTAAGTGATGCCCATATTGTTGCAGGAAAAATACTTGCAAAATTTAAAAAACAGATGGAAGAAATGGTCAAAGTTTTAATGGAAAAAGAAACTATAGATCGAGAAGAAGTAGCAAGAATTTTTAACAAAATAAAAAAAGTACAAATTTCAGGATCAGGAAAAAATCTTAAATTGGCATGAGTAAAGATATCAACAAAACAAATACTCATTTAGAAGAAGCTTTATCAGATTTTATTTCCAAAATATCGGAAGATCCAAATAAAAATACTGATTTAATAGCAAAAAAATTTTTAACTCAGTTAGAAAAAAAATTTAATTTTCCAAAAAAAGATATTGCTTCTATTTTTTCCCATTTGGAGGGTGTCAACCACAATCACCCTATTTACGTAAACAAAATTCCATTTATTAGCTTTTGTGAACATCACATGTTTCCATTTTTTGGGGAAGTAAGTATTGCGGTTTTGCCAGAAAAAAATATTCTAGGGGTATCTAAATTTAGTGATTTGGTAAATAATTTATCTAGTAAATTAACTCTTCAAGAAAAACTCACTGAAGAGATAGGTGAAAAAATTCTTCAAAATTTAGAACCTCAAGGTACTTACATAAAAGTTAAAGCAAAACATTTATGTTCTGACCTTTTAAGCCCGGAAAACTCTATTGGAGACATAACTACAACTTATGCAAATGGGATTTATGAGCTGGATTCTTCATTAAGAGCAGAAGCTGCTTTAAACATGAGTTAACTTGTTCAACTGGGACAACTATCTAGATTCACTAGAAACAAAAAAAATTGGAATAATTAACGTTACAAATGACTCTTTCTCTGGTGATGGAACTTATGTTTCTCGAGAAAAACTTCTAAGCAAATTTGAAATTGCAAAAAAAAGAAATATTAAATTATTAGATGTAGGATGCATGTCAACTAAACCAAAATTTCAAACAATAGATACGAATGAGGAGTCTAAAAGACTTGACTTTTTCTTACAGAATATTTCTGAATATTATGATTATTCAATTGATTCATTTAATCCAATAGTTATTAGAAAAGCTATTGATAATGGATTCTTAATTATAAATGATGTAACTGGATTTAAAGAAGATAGGTTGATAAAGATAGCAAAAGAAGAGGGATGTGGAATGATCGTAATGCATAAAAATCCAAATTCCAACTATCTTCACGAAAAAATGAATTATAAAAATATAGTGGAAGAAGTAAATTCTCATCTCCAAATGCAAGTTGATAATCTAGTTGACAAAGGCATCAATGAAAAACAAATTGCAATTGACCCTGGTTTTGGTTTTGGAAAAACAATGGAAGATTCTGCAGAATTATTTCTAGGGTTGGAAAATCTGATTGATACCTATCCTGTAATCGTTGGTTATTCTAAAAAAAAATTTACAGAGTTACTAAAAATGACTAATAATGAAATGGAAGAATTCTGTTTAAAATCAGGTGTTTCTATGTTGAGATTACACATAGATAATTAAATAATTTGTGTATCGTAATATGTTAGGCTGATTAAAGGAAATTATGGCAGGATTAAAACCAAACGATTTTTTTTGGATCATTGAAGGAAAACTTGCTGTATCAGAGTGCATAGGTGGCGGTGGTCTAACAGCCAGAAAAATCAGACGCGAAGAAGAAATTCAATGGCTCAAGAGCCAAGGAATAAATTCTATTTTTTCTTTACTTGATTCAGATTTCAATTTAAAAAATTATCAAGAAGTTGGTTTTCGTACTTATCATTTTCCACTTGGTGACAATATAGGGGCTGAGTCAATTAGTTTAATTTTTGAAGCTATCAAAGAAGCATTGTCTGATAAAGAGAGAAAGCTTCTAATCCATAGAGAATATCTTGATGAAGAAGTTCCTGGAATTTTGGCTGGCTATTTAATTTATTCAAAGCTTCTTGATGACCCAATATTTTCTCGTACAATTCTTGAGAGAATACTTGGAAAACCTCTCTCCCCAAAAGCAATTGCTTTAATACCAACTAGTTAATATGTCGTTAACTATCAATATTGATGGGATAACTGTTTTCGCAAAACATGGAGTTTATGATGAAGAAAAAATTAATAATCAAAAATTTTTAATCGACTTGAATGTTGAACTTAAGGAAGAAATTATTAATTTGAGCAACTACGAACTAGACAGTCTTGATGAAACTATAAATTACGAAACTTTTGTAAACGAAGTAGTTGCAATTTGTAAAAACAATTCATTTAATTTACTAGAAACTTTAGCTTATACCATTCTGAATTCTTTCAAAAGACACGAAAAAATTTCATCCATGACTGTAACAATTCATAAACCAAACTCTCCATTACAAGATAATGTTGATGATGTTAGCGTGACAGTAAGTGAAAAATTTTAACAAAATTATCTTATCTCTTGGGTCAAATATAGACGATAGAAAATTAAATATAGAAAATGCTGTTAGAGAAATATCAAAAATAGCAAAGCCAATTAAAATTTCATCAATTTATGAATCTGATCCGATTTTATATGAAGATCAAAATAAATTTCTAAACATTATTTTAGAAATAGAGTTTGAGAGCTCTTCGATCAAATTGTTGAAGAAAATTAAAGAAATTGAAAAAAGGCTTGGTAGAAGTGAAAATTTTAGATTTGGCCCAAGAGTTATAGACATAGATATTATTTTTTTTAATAACGAAATTTCAAAAAAAGAAAAGTTGACTATCCCACATTATGATTGGGAAAATAGAAGTTTTGTAATAATTCCTCTTTCCGAACTATATGATGAATTTGTTTCTGATGATTACAAAATAGATAGTCAAAAAATAATCAAATTTGGTAACATTATCATTAAATAATTACGGGCACCTTAAAGGGCACGATAAGAATGAAAATTTTAAAAACTACTGATTTACTTAAGAATCATAATGATATTTGTTTAGTTCCAACAATGGGTGCCCTTCATGATGGCCACGTTTCATTAATTCATAAAGCAAAAGAGACTGGATTAAAAATCGTAGTATCAATATTTGTAAATAAACTTCAATTTAATGACGAACAAGATTTTGTTAATTACCCCCGAGATATTGAAAAGGATATAAAGATTTTAAATGATTTAGACGTTGATTTTGCTTTCATACCTGATGAAGAGACTATTTATCCAAAATCTGGATTTGAGAATTTATACGCGGGAAATCTTGGAAATAAATATGAAGGGTCGTCACGTCCAGGTCATTTTGATGGTGTACTAACTATAGTTAATCGGCTTTTTCAATTAATTCGTCCACACACTGTGATTTTTGGTTCAAAGGACATACAGCAGTTGTTTTTAATTAAAAAATTAATTTTGAATAAAAAATACGATATAAGAATTATTGAGCAAAACACTACAAGAACCAAAACGGGTTTAGCCCTAAGTAGTCGAAATAAACTATTGACTAAAGAAGGCATGAAAAAAGCTGAAAATATTTTTAAAGCTTTACTTTTAGTTCAAAATGAACTTGAAAAATCAACAAATTTAATTGAAATCGATAACAAAGCAAAATCATTACTTGTTTCAGAAAACATTCAGTTAGACTATTTAGAAATTTTAGATATGAATACATTTTCACCACCCAAAGGAGATTCGAAAGATTTTGTTATTATTATTGCTGTTGTAATTGAAGGGGTAAGGTTAATTGATAATATTCGATTCAACTATGAGGAAATTAAATGAAAAATATCATTGCTATTGATGTAGGCAATACTGAAACAACTGTTGGTGTAGGTAATAGTTCAGAATGGAAAAGTTACAGGTATACCACAAGGAAAGCTATTACATCTGACGAATTATTTATGATGTTTAAAACTACTATTGATCCTGAAAGTGTAAATAGTGAAAATTTGGATGGTTCCATTATTTGTTCGGTAGTACCTCAAATTACAGATAGTGTTGCAGAAGCAACAAAAAAATTTACATCTAAGTTAGTTCATATTGTAGGACCAGGAATAAAAACCGGACTAAAAGTCAATATTGATAATCCAAAAGAGCTCGGGCCTGATAGGATAGCAAATTCTGTAGGAGGCTATAAAAAAGCTCAAAAGTCAGTAATAATTGTTGATTTAGGAACTGCTACAACTTTTGACGTTGTTAATGAAAGTAAGGAATATTTAGGTGGATCAATTGCTCCAGGGATCAAAATATCTCTTGAAGCATTAACATCAAAGACCTCATCGCTTAAATCAGTAGAACTAGTAAACCCAAAATCAGTGATAGGAAAGAATACATATGAAGCTGTACAAAGCGGCCTCATTTTTGGACATGCTTCTATGATTGACTCAATGTTAGAAAAAATTATATTAGAACTTGGTAAAAACCCAAAAATAATTATTACTGGTGGACTAGGAGAGATTATTCAGCCATTCCTTAATGTTGGTACAGACTACTCAAAAGATTTAACATTAAATGGACTTGAAGAAATATATTTTTTGAATAATTAGGCTGTACTAAATGGATAACTTTTCAAAATCAGAAAAAGAAATTTACGACTTAAGAAAGCAAAAAATTAACTTTCTTAATGAGCTGACATCTAATTCTTTTCCTACAAAATTTAATGAATCTGTAAAAGTAGCAGATGTAATAAAAGAACATTCTGAAATTAAAGATGGTGAACATACCGGGGTCAATGTCTCCATTCGTGGAAGAATATTAAATGCGAGATCATTTGGAAAATTATTATTTTATGACCTACTAGATCAGTCTGGCAAAATTCAACTGTTGATAAATTCAGGAGAAATTGATGAGTTGTATTTAAAGCTTTTCGAGAATTTTGATATTGGTGACATCATTGCTGTCAATGGCGAGATAATTAAAACTAAAAAAGGTGAGCTTTCAATAAAGGTAAATGAAACAACGATTTTGTCAAAAAGCTTAAGAACGCTTCCTGAAAAATGGCATGGCCTCAAAGATAAAGAAACTAGATTTCGACAAAGATATCTTGACTTAATAGTCAATCCAGAATCCAAAAGGATTCTTCAAACCCGATCAAATGTTGTGAGACTATTGAGAGAATATCTTCACGCCACTGAATTCATTGAAGT